>Ga0068856_100006070_pt1 | contig 11868 bp, 9 predicted proteins | sample KBSCornC62_FD_66595 | JGI IMG/M metagenome (GOLD analysis project Ga0068856, IMG submission 66595) | Corn rhizosphere microbial communities from Kellogg Biological Station, Michigan, USA - KBS Corn C6-2 | ecosystem: Host-associated > Plants > Roots > Rhizosphere > Soil ...
GTAAAGGAAGACTCTCACGCGCCGCAAACCGTCGAAGCGCGCGAAGAAATCAGCTTTAATTCTTCGTCGCCTCTGGGCGCGATCTCCGCGCCGCCGCCGATTTCAAAAGTCTTGCACGACGTTTACCAGGACGAAACGAGAGCTAATAATTAACGCGCTTGTTTGAATCTCTCTCAGCCGAAATCGTCGCCATCGGATCGGAGCTGCTTGCGCCCGATCGCACAGACACCAACAGCCTCTGGCTCACCGAACAACTCAACCGGCTTGGTATCGAAGTCAAACTCAAAACAATCGTCGGCGATGACGATGCACGCCTCGAAGAAGCAATCAAAGACGCGACCAGGCGCTCAAAAGTCGTAATCACCACCGGTGGTCTGGGCCCTACCGAAGATGACATCACCCGAAAGATAACCGCACGTGCACTCGGCAGGCGTCTCTTACTTGATGAAAACGTGCTCGCCGAAATCAAACAACGATTTCAAAGCTTTGGGGTAACGATGCCAGAGCGCAATTCCAGACAAGCGATGGTTATCGAGGATGCTGAGGTATTGCCAAATCCGAACGGTACCGCGCCAGGGATGTTTCTGGAACACAATGGCACCGCGATCGTTCTCTTGCCTGGTCCGCCAAGAGAAATGCAGCCGATGTTTAGCAATCACGTCGTTTCAAAGCTGCAGCAACGATCTGGGAGTCTGCGAGTTGTCCGGCGAATGTTGCGCGTCGCTGGCATGGGTGAATCAGCGGTTGATGAGAAGATCGCACCTGTTTACACAAAGTATGAAAATCCGCAAACAACGATTCTGTTCAATCAAAGCGAGATCGAGATCCACCTGACCGCGCGTGGTCGAACTGAGGATGAAGCTAATCAGTTGTTGGATCGAGTCGTTTTCGAAATTGAGGAACAACTCGGTAATGCAATCTTCGCGTTTCGCGGCGAGAAGATGGAGGAGGTTATTGGATTAAAGCTGACGGTGGGTGGTTACACGCTGGCTGTAGCCGAGAGTTGTACAGGTGGTTTGCTGGCGGAACGTTTGACGGAAGTACCAGGCTCATCAAAGTACTTCATCGAAGGTGTTGTTACATATTCCAACGAGTCGAAAACACGTCTACTGGGTGTCGAACCAATCTTGTTATTGGAGTACGGCGCGGTCAGTGGGCCAGTTGCTGAAGCAATGTCGGAAGGCATGCGAAATCGCGCAGCTACCGACTTCGCGTTATCAATCACTGGAATTGCGGGACCAGACGGCGGGACTGAAGATAAGCCTGTCGGAACAGTGTTCATCGCCATCTCTTCAGAGGCTGGCACTGAACATCGAAGATTGAAGCTGCCAGGTGATCGAAATCTGATCCGCTGGCGCGCGACGCAAGCGGCGATGGACCTACTGAGGCGAAGGCTGATTTGACAAATCAAAGCCCCGGGCCTCGCACCAGACCCGGAACCTAATCACCGCTAGTTGCAGTCTACCTTGAAATTGTCTATGAACGTCGTGACATTACCGTTCGCATCGATCGTAAAATGTATCGTCTCGTGCACTTGTAAGTTGTTATCGGCGTTTTGTCCGATGAGTCTGAAGTTGTTGACGAATGTAGTTTCGGCCGCGCCGTTCAGGAGGGGAATCGAGTCTTGCTCCTGGGTTACTCCCACGGCGCTGTAGAGGTCACCTGTGGTCTGTCCGACGCCGACCGCTCCCTGCGGTTGAATATGAGTTTTTACGCTCGCGCGGTTGCCGTTGAGGGTTATGTGGTTCTGGATGTGAAGAATACCCTCAACCAGCACAATCTCTCCCGACCCGCCATTGGCACACGGAACCAGAACCGCCTGCGAAAACGGAACAAAGTCATTGGTGGTTATGGCAAGCGCCTGTGAAAACGCCACTGCGGCGAAACTCAACGTCAGGAGCGTTATCACGATAGTTAAGGGGATAGTCTTTCGCTTGACGAGAAATCTTTTCATGTTGTCTTGTCTCCTGGTGACGAAACCCGAGAATAACTACGCCGCAACGAAGTTGGTGATCGGAATCGACAGCAGGATGGAGGTCCTGTTAGGGGCTGCGGCTCCATTCCTGCGTATCGCGGAAAATTCCTTTGAGGGCCGCAGACCTTAACTTGGCAACGACATTCTGTCAATAGTTTGAAACCGGCTCAGTCTCAATTCCAATCCGTTTCCGACGGCTAACATTCACCAAGGGAAAACTTGATTACTGTTTCGCCTTAAGTCTGTCACCGATTGCTTTGACATACGCCTCGACACCCTCGGCATATTTACCCTGTCGATATAGTTCCTCCGCCGGTTCAGCGAGACTAAGACAAACTTCATCCGGCAATACTTTTTCAAGTGCCCTGCTGACTTGCAAGCGCCACTCCCGATCCTTGATCGAGAGAGCAAGGACAAGCCCTCTTCTACTGTCTCCGCCTGGCGCCCACTGCCGCGCAAGAGCTAACGAGTAGTCAAACAATGATTGGTCATTCGTTGAATCGACGGTAACGACGACAAACTCAACGTCAGAGTCACTCTTCACTTGAGTCAATGCTGATTCGAGGCTCTTCTTCTGCGAAGCATTGAACGCGTTGGCGAAGTCGTTAACCAGTCCGACTCGTTGAGGAAACGATTGAGAGTTTACGCTCGCACTCGGACTCGGAGTGGCTTGTGCATTTTCCGATGCTGGAGGTGAACGGTGACACGAAGTCGTAATCGCTAGCAGCAGAAAAAAGATCAGTTTTGGAGCGCGACGGCCTGCCGTCGCTTTGTTATATCGGGCCGCAAGTCCAGTATCCTTCGTGTTCATCTTTTTCGTGTGTAACAAAGCGGCGGCAAGCCGCCGACTCCAAAGTCAATCAAGTTTTCGCCAGGTGTCGCAACCATCAACATCGCACTCGTGCGGGTAGTATGCTTGCACAATTCGATCGGCTGCATCCTGCGCGTCCGTCAGTGTCCAACGATAGAACTCGATCGGATTACGATGTTCACCTTTTGGCTCTCGAATCTGGATAAAGAACCGGTGATTATCAGGTGTTGCCAGAGCTTTAATCGTGTCGTCTACGTGAAAGCGTTGCCAATGACTCATAATTAAACTCTTGCTGTTGAACGAAACCGATTACTATATTAGCGATAAACACCGGGAGTTAACTCTAATTGCGAATGGTCATCCCTATCATCGTGAGTTATCTCTTAGGCTCGATACCTGTCGGTTACCTGATTGTAAACGCCAAGACCGGAGGCGACATTCGCAAAATTGGTTCGGGCGGAACCGGCGCGACGAATGTATCACGACGCGCGGGAAAAGGTGCCGGCATTCTGACCTTAGTACTCGATGCCTTAAAAGGTTCTGCTGCTGTAATCATCGCCACAATCATGCTGCGTGATACTAATCATGCCTCGTGGTGGATCGGAATTGCGGGAATCGTTGCGATCCTTGGACACATCTTCCCAGTTTGGCTTGGATTTCGCGGAGGGAAAGGCGTCGCGACCGGCGTGGGAGTTTTTCTGGTTCTGACACCGGTAGCAGTGCTTCTTTCCGGCTTATTGTTTCTGATTGTGGTCGTGTTCACGCGTTATGTTTCGCTTGGCTCGATGATCGGTGCTCTTAGCGTGCCGGCATTCGCGTGGCTCCTGAATTACGGCACACCCCTATTCTTTACAACCCTCTTCGCCGCTGCATTGATCATCTACGCGCATCGACAGAATATCCAACGTTTACTGACAGGCTCGGAGAACAAATTTCGGTGATATCGACACGTCGAATTGCAGTTGTTGGCGCGGGAAGCTGGGGCACCGCCGTGGCCGTTATCTCTGCAAGAGCTGGTCACGACGTTAGAATATGGTCACGCGATCGCAACATCGTCGAGTCAATCAACACGTTGCAGTTCAATCCAAAACATCTCTCGACAACTACTCTTCCCGATGGAGTCATTGCCACAAATGAATTTGCAGATGCACTGGACGGGTCGACGCTCGTTTTGTTGGCCGTTCCTTCGCACGCTGCGAGAGAGGTTTTGACCTCGATGAAGCCGCACATTTCTGACTCTTCAATCGTCGTTAGTCTCACGAAAGGAATGGAGATTGAAACTGGGCTCAGAATCTCCGAACTCGTGTGCCAACTATTTGGCCGAGCCTTCAAAAACAGATTTGTCTGTCTTTCAGGACCCTCATTCGCTAAGGAAGTTGTCCAGGATCATCCAACGGCGATCGTGGCAGCAAGTAGCGAGCAAGTCGCCTCACACGAAGTGCAAACCGCACTGAGTTTCAGGAATCTGCGTATCTACACCAACGCGGACGTCGTTGGCACAGAACTCTGCGGTTCAATCAAAAACGTCATGGCCATAGCTGCTGGTATGACTGTAGGCCTGGGCCTGGGCTCGAACAGTGTTGCGGCATTGATTACACGTGGTCTGGCTGAGATGACCCGTTTGGTGCTGAAGTGCGGAGGACAGTTGGAAACGATGGTAGGTCTGGCTGGTTTGGGAGATCTGGTGTTGACGTGTACAGGCGCTCTATCTCGGAACCGATACGTCGGCGAAGAACTGGGAAAGGGCAGACCACTCGTTGAAATAACCGGGACCATGAATGAAGTAGCCGAGGGAATCAAAACCAGTCGTGCAGTAAAACAATTGGCCGAGGACGTGGGTGTAGAGATGCCGATCACCAATGAAGTTGTTGCTGTGCTTTACGAAGGCAAGTCACCGCGAGCGTTAGTGACTGAATTGATGAGCCGCCCGCTTCGAGCTGAATCATGACTATTTAAGATTTCAGATTTTAGATTTAAGATTGGCTGCGGTTGTCCGACGAACTTTAGTTTGTCGTGCGTGAATCGAGCGGCCCTTGAGGAAACTGGGCCTTGACTACCAACACGACAAACTAAAGTTCGTCGGACAACCGCAACCAATCTTAAATCTTAAAGCTTAAATCCTCAGAGGAGCCCATTCGCATGTCCAATTCGATTCTGCGTCGCATACCGGTCTTGCTGTGTCTCACATTCGCCTGTCTCGCCGTCACACCGCTTAGTGACGCTCTTGGTCAACAAACTCAAGCACCAACAGATCCACTCAAGCCTTTGCAATGGCGAAGTATTGGCCCTTATCGGGGTGGCCGAGCCGATGCCGTCACCGGCGTTGCTTCACAACCGATGGTCTTCTACTACGGTGCGACTGGTGGCGGCGTTTGGAAAACAACCGATGGTGGAATCAATTGGGAAGTAGTTTCGGATGCATCAGTTTTTGGCACTGGATCGGTCGGAGCGATCGCACTCTCAGATTCTGATCCAAACACGATTTATGTCGGCATGGGCGAGCCGGCGATTCGCGGCAATACTTCACATGGCGACGGCGTTTATAAATCAACTGATGCCGGTAAGACCTGGAAACGCGTGGGACTGGAAGACTCACGACAGATCTCTCGCATTCGTGTTCATCCAAAAAACCCGGACATCGTCTACGTTGCTGCGCAAGGTCACGTGTGGGGGCCGAACGAAACTCGCGGCGTCTATCGTTCAAAAGATGGCGGCAAGACCTGGGAAAGAGTTTTGTACAAAGGCAACAAAGCTGGTGCCTGCGACCTGGTTATGGACCCAACGAACCCAAGCGTTCTTTACGCCGGACTTTGGGAGGTATATCGAAAACCCTGGACGCTCGAAAGCGGTGGACCAACGAGTGGCATCTTCAAATCAACTGATGGCGGTGATACATGGACCGACATCACACGAAATCCGGGTTTGCCGAAGGGAACGATCGGTATTAGTGGCATCACCGTTTCGCCGGCAAATCCCGATCGCGTTTGGGCAATCGTTGAAGCCGAAGATGGTGGCGTGTTCCGATCGGAGAATGGCGGTCGAACCTGGGCGAAGATAAATGAGGAGCGTCGTCTTCGTCAGCGCGCGTGGTACTACACTCGCATCTACGCGGATACGAAGAGTGCCGATACAGTCTACGTTCTGAATACAGGCTTCTATCGTTCAAACGACGGCGGTCGCACGTTCACGCCGATAGCCGTTCCGCACGGCGACAACCATGATCTCTGGATCGCTCCGGATGATCCTAACCGAATGATCAATAGCAACGACGGAGGATCAAACGTTTCTTTCAATGGTGGTCGGAGTTGGACCGAACAAGATCAACCAACAGCTCAGTTCTACCGTGTGACACTCGATAACGACTTTCCATACCACGTCTATGGCGCGCAGCAAGATAACTCGACTGTGAGGATTGCAAGCCGCACCAACGAAGGCGGCATAACAACGAGCGATTGGTACGACGTCGGAGGTGGCGAATCGGGTTGGATTGCTCCGTCGCCAAAAGACTCCGAAATTATTTTCGCTGGATCATATGGTGGACTCACTACGCGTTACGATCATCGGACGGGTCAGCTGCGCGATATAAATCCATACCCAAACAATCCCATGGGCGCGGGAGCAGATGTTCTGAAGTACCGCTTTCAATGGAACTTTCCAATCGTGTTTTCTCCGCATGATCCAAACACGATGTATCTCGGATCAAATGTTCTATTCAAAACAACCAATGAAGGACAGAGTTGGGAAGTCATCAGTCCCGATTTGACTCGAAACGACAAATCCAAACAGGGATCTTCAGGTGGCCCAATTACAAAAGACAACACAAGCATCGAGTATTACGATACGATCTTCACTGTGATGGAGTCGCCGGTACAAGCTGGAACGATTTGGGTTGGGACTGACGATGGTCTGGTTCAACTCTCGCGAGATGGCGGAAAGAACTGGTCAAACGTTACCCCTCCAACAAGCATGATGCCTGAATGGATTCAAATCAACTCGATTGAAGCGTCACCGAATGACCCGGCGACTGCTTACGTTGCTGCGACTATGTACAAGTTTGACGACAACCGTCCTTACCTCTATCGCACGAACGACTACGGAAAGACCTGGAAAAAGATTGTGAACGGAATTCCGGAAACAACGTTCACGCGAGTTATCCGTGAAGATCCAAATAAGCGCGGGCTGCTGTATGCGGGCACGGAAACGGGCATGTATATTTCATTCAATAACGGCGAACACTGGCAACCGATGCAGTTCAATCTTCCAGTTGTGCCGATCACAGATCTCGCAATTCACAAACGCGAAAATGAGTTAGTCGCAGCAACGCAAGGAAGATCTTTTTGGATCTTCGATGACGTTCCGTTGATTCACCAGATGATGGACGCCGGTGGCTTTGGTGCCGCAAGTGAGACACAACTTTTTAAACCGAAAGACAGCTATCGAATGCCTGGAGGTGGTGGTTTTCCATTAGGTCCCACAGCGACGGTCGGCAGAAACCCGGCGAGCGGAGTAATCGTCTACTATTCGCTGAAGACCAAACCAACGTCAGATGTGCAACTGGAATTTTTCGACTCGACCGGCAAATCTATTCGAAAGTTCACGGGAAAAATTCAACGCACAGGTACAACTAATCAGCAGGGCCAGGCCACCCCACAACCCGATGAAGGAGGGTTCGGCGGCGGCGCGGCCCCAACCGTGTCAATGGACGTCGGATTAAATAGGTTCATTTGGGACAGTCGCTATTCCGATGCCGTTAGATTTCCCGGAATGATTTTGTGGGCAGGTGAGACGCGTGGGCCAAAACTTGCGCCGGGCAATTATCAAGTAAAGCTGACGGTGGACGGCAAAACGTTGAGCCAGAACTTTGAAGTCAAACCTGACCCACGTTTGACCACCACTCCTGCTGATTATGCCAGGCAGGTCGAGCTGTCGTTGAGGATTCGCGATAAGCTGACCGAAACGAACAACGCGATCATTCAGATCAGAGACGTCCGAAAACAAGTCGAGGACTTATTGAAGCGAGTTACAGGTCAACCGAGTTTCAAGGTAATCAACGACGCTGGCACTGCACTCAATAAGAAGTTAACCACAATTGAAGAGGCTCTGTACCAAACCAAGAACCAAAGCAGTCAGGATCCGCTGAACTTTCCGATTCGACTGAATAACAAACTTGCGGCCCTCGGAGGCGTCGTCGCAGGACCCGAATCGGCACCAACAGCACAATCGTACGTAGTCTACGACGAGCTTGCCGGGCAAATTGACGCAGAGCTTCAGAAGCTTTCGCAGATCATGAAGACGGACGTCCCGGCGTTCAACCAATTGGTCAAGGATCAAAACATTCCGGCAGTAGTGGTGAAGACATCAAGTGACAATCCATAGATTCGATTTGGCCACAGATAAACACAGATTTCACAGATTAAGAACAGACTGCGATCAATTTTAGTGCTAGATCTGTGTCATCCATTTAATCTGTGGCTAATACTATGAAACCCGAAATCATCAAAGTTCCAACTAAGCCGTTCGAAGGTCAGCGTCCTGGCACATCAGGGTTGCGCAAGAAAACACGCGTCTTCATGCAACCCAACTATCTCGAAAACGCTGTGCAATCTGTTTTTAACGTTATCCGCGAAACCGCTGGAGACTTCGGTCAACACATGTTGGTGATCGGTGGCGATGGTCGCTACTACAATCGCGAAGCAATAAAAATAATCATCAACATGGCAGTCGCAAACGGCTTTGGAAAGTTGCTGGTTGCTCACGGAGGATTGATGTCGACACCCGCAGTTTCGGCTGTCATCAGACGCCGCGGGGCCCTGGGTGGATTGATTCTGTCAGCAAGTCACAACGCGGGTGGCATCGATGAAGACTTTGGGGTCAAATACAACATTCACAATGGTGGGCCAGCACCTGAGCCAGTTACCGAAGCTATTTATGAACAGACTCAAAAGATCACTGAGTACCTAACTATCTCTGATGCAAACGTGGACATTGACCGTGAAGGTTCAACTCGAATCGGTCAGACTCAAATAGACGTAATCAATTCGCTGAAGGATTATTGCGAACTGATGGAAGAATTGTTTGACTTTGAATCCATTCGCCGGCTCTTCGCAAGTGGATTCCGGATGACGTTCGACGCAATGCACGCGATCACTGGTCCGTATGCGCATCATCTCCTGGAAGAGCGCCTGGGAGCAGCGCCAGGGACAGTTGTCAAGGGAACTCCCCTGCCAGACTTTGGTGGTCACCACCCGGATCCAAATCTCGTTTACGCTGCGGATCTCGTCGCTCGATTGGCTGACGACAATGGACCCGACTTTGGCGCCGCTTGTGACGGCGACGGAGATCGCAACCTGATCCTCGGACGAAGATTTTTTGTCTCGCCGGGTGATTCACTTGCCTTAATCGCTGAGCATGCGAAAGACGCAATTCCCGCGTTTCGCGACGGGCTGGCAGGCGTCGCGAGGTCGATGCCTACGTCAACGGCTGCGGATCGAGTTGCGCAGGAATTGGGTATCAAGTTTTACGAAACGCCGACCGGTTGGAAGTTCTTTGGCAGTCTGCTGGATGCAGGGTTATGCACAATCTGTGGCGAGGAGAGTTTCGGAACAGGGTCGAATCATGTTCGCGAGAAGGACGGCGTTTGGGCTGTGCTTGCATGGTTGTCGATCCTTGCGCACACGAGGAAATCAGTCGAGCAAGTGATGCGGGAACATTGGCGACGCTTTGGGCGCAGTTACTATCAACGTCATGACTTCGAAGGAATCGATACTGACGCGGCAGCTCGGATGATTGCGGCACTTCGAGAAAAGATCCCAGGTTTGAATGGCAAAGACTTCGGTGGTTCGAAGATCACGACCGCTGATGATTTCAGCTACACAGATCCGGTTGATGGTAGTACGGCGACGAAACAAGGTATTCGTTTGCTGTTGGCGGATGGCTCGCGAGCGGTGTTTCGTCTATCAGGGACTGGGACCTCAGGCGCGACTTTGCGACTGTACGTCGAGAGATACTTAAGAGACGAAGGCGTCAGCGATGTAAATCAGATTCTTGCGCCCTTGCTTAACGACGCAAAAGACTTACTGAGATTGAAAGAGTTCACCGGGCGTGATAAGGCTAACGTCGTTACGTAGAGCGCCCCTTATAATCAAGCAACTCGATCATCAAGCCCGATAATCAAGAACAAGCCCCATGATCAAGAACAAGTAAGGAAGGGCGGTTTACCCCCGCTTTGATCCCGACTAAGTTGTGGGAGTTGCAGCGGGGGTAAACCGCCCTTCCTTACTTGTTCTTGATCATGGGGCTTGTTCCTAATGATGGGGCTTGTTTTTGATGTTGCCTGGATTGGTTGTTAAAAGTCGTATGCAAACCCAATCTGCCCACCAACTCTTGGGCTCGCGGCAAATTTTCCTGCCAGAAGTCCAAACGAAAGCGTCAATTTTTTTGTCAGCACATAATCACCGCCAAATTGAGAGGTCAGTTGTCCTCTATCTAAAGCGAAGCTATTAGTCACGGCTCCGAACACTTCTACTCCGAGTTGCAAGCGAGGAGTGATCTCCCTAACGATTGAACCGTTTCCCGTGTAAACCTGACCACGCTGAGTTTCAATACCGATAAGACCGGTGGAGTTGTTGCCGCTGAATAAGACGCCGCCGTTCAAGCGACCTTTCGTCCTTTTTGTTAGCGATTTCTGAATGACGCCGTACAGCCAGTAGTCCACGAGTCCTGATCCAAGTTGTTTCTGAGTATTGCCAGTCGGGGCTTCAACATAAAACACCAAAGCCAGAGCTGGTCTCTTTGAACCTTCACGTTCTAAAAGAAAGTTGTACTTCAATCCAAACTGCGTATCACCAATTCCCGACACATCGAGAGGTGAGACTGTCCGAGAGTTGATCAGGTTGAGCCATGGTGCGTTTACATCTAATTCCAGTTTATCGGTAATTCCGTAGTTCAAGGTGAATACGAGAGTGTTCTGGCGTTTTGCCGGGTATGCAGATTTCTGTAGGACATCGTGTTCATTGTAAATCTCCACGTGGAACTTGCCTTTGGGTGTAGTGTCACTGTCGTCGGTATAGAACGGGAGTTGGGCCAAACAATTAGACTTGAGGGTGAGTAGGAGTATGATTGAACAGAAGACAATTTGTGTCCGATATGCTTTAGCTTGTCGTGACATAACCGACACTAACGATCCTTGAAATCGAAGGTATTGTTTGGCACGTCACGACAAGCTAAAGCATATCGGACATGAGACTGTTAGCTTATCCAGGTAGCGATCATTCCAGCAGCAGCGAGAAAGAGAATTGCGGTTGCCGTCCAACCGATGAAATTGGTGAATCCACTGTTAACTCTGTGGCCCATTACCCGCTTATTGTTTGAAATAAGCATGATGACCAGGAGCAGCGGCGGAGCAATTACGCCATTGATAACCGCGGTCCAGAACAATGCTTGAATCGGATTCACACCAATGAAGTTAATCAGCACACCTACGAGCGTAGCGATTGCAATTACGAGGTAGAACGCCTTCGCTTTTCGTGGCTTCTCATTCAGACCATATTTAAATCCCAGAGTCTCAGCGACGGCGTAAGCAGCTGAACTTGTCAAAACCGGAACCGCCAAAAAGCCGGAACCGATAATACCAAGTGCAAAGAGCACTGCTGCTGCGCGGCCTGCGACGGGTCTCAAAGCTTCGGCCGCCTCACTCGCGGACTGTATCGTCGTCTTTCCCGTGGCGTGCAACGTCGAAGCCGCTGCCAGAATAACAAAATAGAACACCAGGTTGCAGAAGATCATTCCGGCGACTGTATCCCACTTTACATTCTTCAGCTCTTCGTTAGTTGCGCCTTTTCGGTCGTGCACTCGCTTCCGACCCATATCGATTTCTTCTTCCACTTCTTCACTTGCTTGCCAGAAGAAGAGATAGGGCGAAATTGTCGTGCCCAGAATTGCGACGAGAGTAGTTAGATATTGACTGTCGTAGCGCAGCGTTGGAATGAATGTAGATTTAAGTACGATGCCCCACTGTCTCGTGGCCAGCAGGGCCGCTCCGATGTAAGCCAATAATGTAAGAGTCAACCATTTGAACGTTCGA
>Ga0068856_100006071_pt1 | contig 11867 bp, 5 predicted proteins | sample KBSCornC62_FD_66595 | JGI IMG/M metagenome (GOLD analysis project Ga0068856, IMG submission 66595) | Corn rhizosphere microbial communities from Kellogg Biological Station, Michigan, USA - KBS Corn C6-2 | ecosystem: Host-associated > Plants > Roots > Rhizosphere > Soil ...
GAACGACCGCATCGGTCTGCCAGGAGATTATCAGACTCCAGAACAGTTCATTCCTAACGGAATCCCTACGAAGGAAATTGAGTTTAATGCTGTTGATACGAGCATTCAGCAGAAGCTCAAAGCAGCACTTGTGCCCAAACCTGAAGATTTCCAGCTGTGGGAAACTTGCATGACCATCAACAATACTTGGGCATACAACATGCATGATCGGGAATTCAAACCCGCCAAGTCTCTCATTCGGGCTCTGGTGGAAGTGGCCAGCCGAGGGGGCAACTTTTTGCTCAACGTGGGGCCACAACCGGATGGCATCATTCAACCTGAATTCCAGGAAAGATTGCGCGCCATAGGCGACTGGCTGAGATTGAATGGGGACTCGATCTATGGGACTACATATGGTCCCCTGCAAGGGGTCGCGTCGTTACGAACTACAGCGAAACCAAACAGAGTGTTTGTCCATGTGTTCGACTGGCCCTCAGCTCCACTGGAGTTCACTGGACTGGACGCGAAAGTGATTGCCGCGCACCTATTGGCAACAGGGCAGCCACTGACGTTCCGCCAGGACGCGACGAAGCTGCAAATCGATGTTGCAAGTCAAGCTCCAGATCCAAACGTCAGCACGATCGTTCTGAATACGCTGTAAGCCTAGACAGTGGGTCAGTCTGAGAAATTGGTCTCTGGACGTGATCGCCCATGACTACTTCAGCGTGAGGCGGCTTTCGAACCTTAGGACAGTGATTGACAGGTCTCGTAACGCATATGTCTTCTGTTGTTAACATGCAAGTCGATGTTCCTCGGCCTCGAAATCCGCGGCCAATTGTATCCATCGGGGCCGGAGGAATTGTGCGGAACGCCCACTTACCAGCCTACAAGAAAGCAGGTTTCCCGGTCGTAGCTATTGCCGATCTGGACCAGAGTAAAGCCGAGAATCTGGCGAATGCCTTTGGTATTCCGGCCGTGCTATCGGGAGTGGAGGAAGCGGCGGCCTATGCACCCAGAGATGCAGTGTTCGATGTCGCCGTGCCGGCGTCTACATTACTACAGCTCCTGCCACACATACCTGATGGTGCTGCGGTTCTTCTGCAAAAACCAATGGGTGAAACATTGTCGGACGCGCGAGCAATCCTCGAGATTTGCCGAACTAAACGCCTGACGGCGGCAGTCAACTTTCAGCTGCGTTTTGCTCCAAATATGCTGATGGCCCGGCGCTTCAACGACAGCGGTGCTCTAGGAAAGATACACGACATGGAAGTAAGGGTGAGCGTGATGACACCCTGGCATCTTTGGGATTTCTTGCAGAAAGCGCCGCGAATCGAAATTCTGTACCACTCGATTCACTATGTAGACCTTGTGCGGTCGTGGTTTGGAAATCCACTCTCAGTCCTCGCGAAGACTTCGACAAGTCCAGAAGCTGCTCAACTAGCAGCGACGAGAAGCGTGATCCTGCTGGATTACGGAGATGACAAGCGGGTGTTTGTCACTACGAATCACAGTCACTATTTCTCCGCTCAATCGCAGGAAAGTTTTGTTCAGTGGGAGGGGACAGAGGGTGCGATGCGGGCGCAAATGGGGGTCAATTTGGATTACCCCGCCGGGCGACCTGACACTCTCAAATATATCTTCCGCGGAGAGAGCGTGTGGAGGGATGCCGAAGTCAGCGGAAGTTGGTTCCCTGATGCTTTTGTAGGCACAATGGGCTCACTGCAGGCATATGTGGAGGGATCAACTGCTGTGTTACCAACCTGCGTTGAGGACGCGTTCGACACAATGAGACTGGTGGAGGCCGCATACCTATCTAGCCTCAAAGGCGGGATAAGGCCGAATGAACTGTAGCATTGACTTGAGGTAGTGTGCCCGAAGATGAGGAATTTGCTGCGGAAAGAATAGCTGGGAACAAAAAAACACGATGCCAGAACACGCAATTGATTCAATAGCAACCTGGGATGTACGGTTTCCATTATCCGACGGCGCAGGCAGGGATGCGCTCCATACCAATTCCGAATACTGCTTCGCCGTCACGCTTCTAAGCAGTCGTGACGGTCTGTGTGGAACGGGAATCGCGCTCACCTTGGGAGAAGGGAATCGTCTCGTCTGCGAAGCCATTGAGCTGCTCGCTAGACCGCTCGCCAAGAAAGCTATTGAAGAAGTGATGTCTGACTTTGGTCGCATTTCCAGAAGTTTGGCCGATGATCCTTCACTCCGCTGGCTGGGTCCGCACAAGGGAGTCATTCATCTGGCGCTTGCATCCATCACGAACGCGTGCTTCGATCTTTGGGCGAAGAGTCGGAACGTGCCGCTCTGGAAACTACTACTTGATTTAGCTCCGCAACAAGTCGTGCGTCTACTGGACCTGAGCTATCTGGAAGAGATCCTTTGCGAGCAAGAAGCTCTTAACCTCGTAGCCGCCAACGTGGCAGGGCGGCATGAGCGGACTGCAGTTCTGAAAGAAGGCTATCCCGGGTATGACACATCAGTAGGATGGATTGGGTACGACGACGAAAAGGTGCGTGCACTCACGGCACGTGCCATTGATGAAGGATTCAGGGCTTTTAAGCTGAAGGTTGGTTCCGCTGAGCGAGAACGCGACCTACGTCGCGCCGCGATAATGCGGGAGTGCATTGGCGACTCCGGCATACTCATGTTCGACGCCAATCAGAGTTGGAGTCTGCCGGTCGCTATTCCCGTTTCTCGTAGCCTCGCAACATTTCGGCCTTTATGGATCGAGGAACCGACGCATCCCGATGATATCTTCGCGCACGTCAGATTGGCAGACGAGATCGCGCCGATAAAGATCGCGGCGGGCGAGCACATTCCTAACCGGGTCGTATTCAAGAATTTTATGCAATCCGGTGCACTTCACTACGTTCAGGCTGACTGTACGAGATTAGGAGGAGTGAGCGAATTTCTCACCGTCAGCTTACTGGCTAGGAAGCTCGGCCTGCCCGTGGTACCTCACGTGGGTGATATGGGACAGTTGCATCAGCACTTGGTATTGTTCAATCACATTGCCCTGGGACAGGAAGTCTTGTTCCTTGAACACATACCGCATTTGCGAGGCCAGTTTGTTTTTCCGGCACAGCTGAGGGATGGCTACTATCGAACCCCGGAAGAACCAGGTGCGTCCTGCGATCTGAAGCTCGTATCCGTGAAAGGCCGAATGACGAGCAACTTCTGCAAAGGGCATCCCGAAGACCATCTTTAGTTTTCTAACGCAATCAGGACGTTGTCGTGGGAATCCAGTTGCAGTACCGGTTGCATAAGTAATTTGGACCACCTGTGATTGTGCAGCTGGCAAGAAATATCCTTCCTCGGCGAAACGTCCAGCAAAGTCTCCACCGCTCTCCACGAATCAGGTTTCGGTAGATTATGTTCAACGGCTAATCTTCAGAACCCACGCAGGTTGTGCGCGAAGTTCCGCGGGTAATTCGGAGAGTTCAATACTCAAGCCCGCCTTCGAGGGCCTGAACTTGAGTGGTGCCTCCGAACCGAGCAGACTAACTGACCTGGCATTCTCTACGTTTTTGATAACCAAATTGTGCCCCGACCATTGAGGCAGAATCGCGTAGAGGCTATCGCCTTTGGTGGTAAAGAACGCCTCAATGGACGCCTTCCCGGCGGCCGCCTTTTCGATCAACCGATTCACGTCATAAGCCGACGAGTATTCCTTGTTGTATTCAACCGTGGGAACTTCGCCTGCTGTCCACTGGCGCGTATTTTGCCAAGGCCGTGTGCCGTAGATTGCTTCCCCGTTGATCTTCAGCCAATCACCGATTTCCTTCAGCCGTTGTTCCATGATGACTGGAATCGCACCGTCCGCTCTCGGCCCTATGTCGAGCAACAGGTTGCCTCCCCTGCTGACGGTATCTACGAGTATGAAGATCAATTCTCTGCCGGAATGATAAACGTTCAGGTCCTCGGCGCGGTTGTAGCCATAGCTCACCCCCATTCCGCGGCTTTCTTCCCAAGGATGATCACTCCCGCTCATGCCGGCCGTGTACTCTGTCGTCCAATAACCTCCGTGCTTGTGGCGGGTATCGCTACCCCAGCGGTCATCGATAACGACCTCGTCTTTTACGGGAGAATCATTAAACAACCACGCAAGCAGCTCCGGACTATGCCACTCGGCCGAAGTCATTTCCCATTCGCCGTCACTGAAGATGATCGAAGGCTTGTAGTGGGTGACGAGGTCCTTAAACTGGGGAAACATGTGTTCCTGAACATAGCGCTGTTTGTTATAAAGCCAGAGCGGGTTGTACCACTCATAGAGCGAGTAGTAGTAGCCCATGCGCACTCCCTTGCGGCGGACAGCTTCGGATAGATCGCCCAGCAAGTCACGCTTGGGCCCGATTGCAACCGCATTCCACGGACGTCCCCAGGTTGCTGAGGCTTCCTTGCTGGGCCACAAGGCGAAGCCCTCATGATGCTTCGAAGTGAGCACAACGTACTTGGCGCCGGAACCAGCGAGCACTTCAGCCCAGTGGTCGGGATCGAACAATTCAGCCTTGAACTGAGTAGCAAAGTTCTGGTAGTGGAAATCACTCCCATAAACCTTTTGATGGAAAGCCCACGTCCCCTTCTCAAGCTCATCGGCTTTAGCATCGGATCGCCCATTGGTCAGGGCATGCCAGTACCACTCGGCGTAGGCAAGTTTGCCGGGGATTACCGGAGCATAGGCCGGGACCGAATAAGTGCCCCAGTGAATGAAGATTCCAAACTTCGCGTCGCTGAACCACGCGGGCGTGGGGCGTTTGTCAACCGACTCCCACGTGGGCTCGTATGTTTGTGCAAACAGACGGCCGCCGAGACAATAACACAAGAACAGGGAGACAATAATAAGGTTGCATTTCCTCATTAGATCCTCACTAACGATGAAGACTGCGTTTAAGGTGGCGTCGAGATCGCCTTGCCGCCCCGTCCCCGCACGACTTTTCCGATAGAACAAAGCCCGCTTCCATTGGGAACAGAAGCGGGCATCATTTCGCTTACGTCAATGACACTCAGAACATAAACCTTAGTCCGAACTGGAGAACCCTCGCGGAGTTCGCGGTATCGGTAACTTTTCCGAAACCACCGCTGTTGCTAACGTCGCCGTTGGGAGCAGCCCAAATAACCGTGTTGAAGAGATTGAATGCTTCAGCGCGAAACTCGAGTTTCCGTCCTTCACCCATAATTGGAAATCCTCGAAAGATAGAGAAGTCGGCGTTCCAGTATCGCTGTGCATGAAATGCGTCGGGGCGAATGTTGCCAAAAGTTCCCAACGCCGGGGCTTGGAAGGCATTGGTATTGAACCAACAGGTTTGCGTGTGTACGGCTGCTCCACTCGTGCAGCTACCTGAATCGGGGTTACCGACTAGATTCGCCTGCTCATACCCAGCCCAACCCACGTTGCCGGTGTTTGCCGGATCTCCGTTTTGGTCGGTCACACTGTAGCGCTGACCCGAACGAATCGTAATGATTCCGTTAACTTGCCAGTTCCCTACAATGTAATCGACGGCGTGATTTCCGCTTGAAAACCGCTTTCCCTTACCAATCGGCAACTCATAGGTAGTGTTGACGACAAAGTTGTGTGGGATGTCAAACCCCGCAGGACTCAAACTTGCCCGGGGATTGTAAGGATCCGCCACATTTTTGCCTTCCGCTCCGAACCAGCCATCGTTCTCATCCAGTGCCTTCGAGAAAGTGTAGGCCACCTGGTACGACAGACCGCTCGAGAGTCTCTTGTCCAGAGACAATTGGAACGCATGATAGTCGGCAAAACCGACGCTGCGATCATAAAAAGTTGAAATCATGTAGGGGTACAACGAGCGCGACTGCGGGTTCGGTAGCGGACTGGGCTGCAAAGCGGTGTTGTACATGCCACCGATATTGGCGCGATGCGTCAGCGCACTGACGTAGCTGGCGGTGAGGGTGGTTGTTTTGTTGATCTGGTGTTGAATCCCAAAATTGAACTGATACGCATAAGCGTTCCTGATATGCGGATCATAGTGCCAGTTCACACCGCCTGCGAAGAAGGGCGTGGGAGCGGGCAACCCAGCGCTACCGCTTCCCGCGAATGGATCCTGCGCCGAAACCAACGGCTGGCCCTGAGAGTTGGTTGTAGAGCCGCCTGGCTGGTTGAGGTTATTGGCGATCAGTTGACCGATACCCGGCCAGTCGCCTTCGATGTTTTGCGACATCTGGCTGACCGCTGCCCAGTTGTCGTAGACGATCCCTGCTCCACCGCGAACCACGGTGCTTTCAGTGGCGCGGTACGCGAAGCCAAGGTGTGGTCCAACGTTGGTGTAGGTGTTGTGAGAGATGCGACCGCGCGGATCGATTACCACATGAGGCGGTAGTGTTCCCGCAGGCAAGCAGGCCTGGGTTGATGGATCACAAGCAAGTGCGTTCCCTTGGGCGTCGAGCATGATGCTGGGAATGCAGGGAGCCGCCAGCCGCACGGTGCAGGGTGGCGGGGGATACTGCAGAACGTAAGTTCCGTTGGAGAAGTCAAAGTCCCCGGTTTCAATACCGCCCTGTTCGCCAATTGTATCCTTGGTGCCATAGGGAGGTATCAATGTGAGGTCGTAGCGAACGCCGTAGTTCACCGTCAGTTTCTGTGTGGCCTTCCACGAATCCTGGAAGAAAGCGCTGAACAGCCCACCTAGTCGGGTTTTTTCGTTCACATCCCGACGATTGGCGTTGTTAACAACCCCCAACAGGTAGGAAGCTAAGCTAAATCCGCCATGGCCGGTCGCGGGATCGCCCGTTTCCGTGTCTGCGAATCCGAGACTGTCATAGGCGATAGGGCTCGAGAACCTGCTGCTGATATAGTTGCTGCCAAACGAGAAGGTGTGGGTCCCCTTGAGCTTATTGATCGTAACTGACCACTGCCAATTATCAGTCGCTTGCGGCGTATTCTGGAGAATCTCGCCGCCGTTAGCGAACCCATCAGCAAGACCGAGAGAAGGAAGTAAGCATCCCTTGGTTCCCGAGAAATTACAGGCAAAGCCAGAAGCGAACCCTGCACCGGGGACCACACTGTCTGCGTCCACGCCATTCATTTTTGTAAGGGCGTTATCGGATACCTTGGTGCGCGAGAACAGCGCCTGCAATTGCAGGGTCGGACTGAAAACATGCACCCAATTTCCGCCCCAGTTGATGCCGGGAATTTTGTCGTTCTTCAGCAGCCCTGGCAAATCGCCATTGGGCGTCGCCGTTATGCTGTCGATTTGGCTCCAACGGAACCAGACCGAATCCTTATCGCTGAAGGTGTGGTCCAGTCTACCGTTGAACTCATTTTGATGCTGGGTGTTTGGATCATTGTTGAAAGCGTTGCTGTTAGTAGCTGGATCGTAAGTCCCAGCCTGCGGATAGACAGCCTGGATGAATCCGACCAAACCCGGATTGATGAGGTTGGAAGGAATGATATTTCCAGCAAAGGGCTGTCGGGTGAAAGTCGACCCGGACGGGGTAGTGGTGAACGGATTGTAGATTTGCTGGGCCAGATTATTACAAACTCCGCTGCCATTGAAGCCTGCCGTACACAAAGCGCTGAAGTCACCGCTGAGCTGCGCTGCGGTTGGCACGAGGATGTTATTGCCAATTGGTTGCGAGTAGCGAAATCCCTGGTAGGCGAAGTAGAAAAACGTGTTGTTCCTCATACCATGCAGAGGAATTGGACCGCCGATCGCCCCGCCGAACTGATTCTGGTGAAACAAAGCCTTACGTTGGCTGGCGGGCAGGAAGTGAGGGCGCGAGTCGAACGCGCTATTGCGCATGTACTCCCAAGCCGAACCATGGAAGTGGTTCGTTCCAGACTTGGTCACGACGTTCACCACTCCTCCAAGGACCGATCCGAATTCGGAGGAGTCGGTGTGCGAAACCACCTTGAATTCCTGAATGGCATCCACGATCGGAGGTACGGCGTAGGTGCTGAGGAACGCCGCGAAGTTATTCATGCCGTCGGTCAGGAAGTAATTGCTACGGTTGGTCGCACCGTTGATCGAAGGGAATGAGAACGCCGCTCCTTCGGCGATCGGTGCCGCGAAACCGCCCGTCCGGCCGCCCATCGCGTTTTGTCCCACGCTGATCGGCGCGACGCCCGGTGTCAGCGAAAGCAACTGTGTGAAGTTGCGGCCGTTCAGAGGAAGATCATTTACTTGCTTCGTGGCGATAACCGTCCCAAGTTCCGCACTGGATACCTGCAACTGCTCTGCCTGGGCCTCCACGCTAACAACTTCGGTTTGTGCACCAGCGACTAGCGAGATATCGATCGTAGCCGTTTGGTTTACGGCTAGCACGAAATCATTTACTTGCTTAGTGCTGAAGCTCGAGGCGCTCACTCTCATGGTGTAACGGCCGGGGTTGACATCGAGAAAGGCATAAGCACCGCTGTCGTTGCTGACAGTAGTGTGCTCGACGGCGGTGTCAGAGTTGCGAAGCACCACCGAAGCTTTGGGGACCACAGCACCGGTTGAGTCGCGCACCACGCCATTCAGTGACGCTGTCGAAAGCTGAGCGAACAAAGGTGTGGTTGCGAGGGTGAGGACGGCGCCAAACAACAGCAAAGAAAAGAAGCGGCTATCCCGCCTGTCGAGAGCAGTCATGGATTTCCTCCGGCCGATTCGTGCAACAGCTTTTGATAAAGCGTTCCCAACCATTCACGAATTGGCCGCCATTCTGCGTGGGCGAGTTGGTACTTGTCAAGAACTATTTGAGCGCTTGACAATCAAGCTTTAGCGGTTACTTACCTTGATTTCCGGGCGTGGGGCTGAGGATACAAGCGCTCAAAATGCAACTTCAATGTATTCTGTGGCTTGTCCGAGGCCGGGGGCAAAAACCCCGGGGAGACAGGAATCAAATCGTGAACTTCTGGGGTCTACCAGCTGGTAAACTGCCGTCCCTTTGGCTTGACGGTGCCCAGTTTTTCACAGACATTAGGCCACGACAAGTTATGAGACGTGGTCACGTAACATTGCAAGCTCCCGACGCTCGCTCAAACGTGTGGCTGGTCGGTTCAGCATTCATCGCCGCGATGGTTCTCTGCTCGGTCTCCAGTGGGCAATCCGCGGCGACACCCCCGTCCGATCGGACTGCTGTGTCCGAGTACGTTGGCTCTCGGGCATGCGGGGAATGTCACAAGGAGATTTATGCCAGCTACTCCCATACTGCCATGGGAAGATCGATGTCGACGATTACGCCGGACTGGTTGAACTCAAATCGAACGTCAGGTTCGGTCGAGGACAAAAATACCAGTCTGAACTTCGAAGTGTACGCGCGTGACGGAAAGCTCTACCAATCCGAATATCAGACGGATTCAGACGGCCATGGGCTGTTCCGGGACGTCCGACAAATGCAGTGGATCATCGGCGCGGGCGAGAACGGATTGGGTGCGCTTCTCAAAGACGGAGATTTCATTTTTCAGGCGCCATTGTCGTTCTACTCGAAGGCACAACGATGGGAGCTTTCGCCAGGCTATGAACTGGGCAATGCTGGTTTCAATCGTCCAGTTTTGCCCGGCTGCATTTCCTGTCACAGTGGTCGCCCCAATGCCCTGCCTGAGGGAAATGGTCATTTCGGGAACCCAGCATTCGCTGAACTCGCCGTTGGATGTGAGAATTGCCATGGTCCCGGACTCACCCATGTGACGTCTGCCCAGATGCACACCGAGAATTACGAAGGACACGACCATACGATCGTGAATCCCGCCTCCTTATCGCCCGTGCTGGCGGACAACGTTTGCATCTCATGCCACCAAACTGGCGACGTTCGCGTGCTGAAACTCGGAAAGCAGATGAGCGATTTCCGTCCGGGCACTGCGCTCGATGACACTTTGACAATTCTGATGGTCCCTCCCCGACGCGAAGATCCACCCCATCAGGACCTGCTCGAGCACTACTATTCGATGACCTTGAGCAAGTGCTATCGAGCCAGTGGTAACCGTCTGAGATGTATCAGTTGTCACGACCCTCACGTTGAACCGACACGCGAACGGGCACCTGCGTATTTCAAGGAAAAGTGCCTGGCGTGCCACAGCGAGAAAAGCTGTTCTCTGCCATTCGAGATCCGGCAGCATCGGCTACCAGCGGATGATTGCGCCGGATGCCACATGCAGAAACGGGAGGTCACGGAAATCTCGCATTCAAGCATTACCAATCATCGGATTCTAGCCAAGCCAGACGAACCGTTCCCCGACGTTGCCTTTCAACAAACAACCTCTGCATTACCCGATCTAATTCATCTGAATCCTGCTCCCGGAAAAGAACACACCACGCCCCCGCCGATCGTGCTGCTTGAAGCATACGGTGAGTTGATGGAGAGTCATCCAGAATTCGCGAGCCGCTACTTCGCGGTGCTCAATGAATTGGAACGCTCGGACCCCGCGAATGCTGTTGTTCAGGGTGCAGCGGGCAATCGCGATTTGCATCAGGGTAAGTATCAAGAGGCGGCCGATCAGTTGCGACACGCAATCCAAGGCGGACTGACGAAGACGATCCTGTATACCGACCTCGCGGAAGCATTGATCAAGTTGAATCAAAGGAGGGAGGCAGTTCAGGTTCTTCACGACGCAACCGCCGTGGATCCATACAATGCGGAGCTTCGGAAACGACTAATCGTGGAATTGATTCAGGTGAAGGATTACGGTACCGCGAAGGCAGAAATGGAAGACTACGTTCACCGCTTCCCGGCTGATGGATTCATGCGTGCGATGTTGACGCGAGTACAGTCGATGGAGCGATCGAGATGAACCATGCAACTGGTCGGAAAGGGGTTGAGACACTTCTCTCAGCCGCCTTGATGGTGCTGCTCCTTCGGTCAACCAGCGTGTGGGCTGCGGAATCGGACCACATTCAATTCGAAAACCGGCAACCGAGATCCGGAGTCGATTTCGTTCTCGACAATGGCACTCTTCCCGACAAGCCGATGATTGACGGGATCCCGGGCGGTGTGGCGTTGCTGGACTATGATGGTGACGGATACCTCGACATTTTCTTCACCAACGGCGCTCATCTTCCGGACCTGGTGAAGCACGAGGGCAAGTTTTCCAATCGGCTCTATCGCAATAATCACGATGGAACATTCATGGACGTGACGGATCGCGCGGGGGTGAGTGGAGAGGGCTACAGTGTGGGTGCGGCGGCTGCGGATTACGACAACGACGGCCATACGGATCTTTACGTCACCGGCTTCAACCGCAATTTTCTCTATCACAACAACGGAAACGGCACGTTCAGCGATGTAACCGAAAGAGCTAGGGTGAGCGGGACTTTCACCACCGGGAAGAAACTCTGGGGAATTTCCGCTGCCTGGCTCGACTATGATAGCGACGGGAAACTCGATCTGTTTGTCACAAATTATCTCGACTGGTCGTTCGCCACTTCGAAGGTCTGTGGCGCGCCCGGTAAACGCCTCTCTTGTTCCCCGACCCTCTACAAAGGCCAGCCAAACATTCTCTACCACAACAATGGTGACGGGACATTCAGCGACGTTTCGGAATCCATGGGGATCGCCCAACACATTGGTAAAGGGATGGGGGTAGCGGTCGCGGACTATAACGGGGATGGCTGGATGGACATTTTCGTGGCTAACGATAACGATCGAAATTTCCTGTTCAGAAACCGCGGCGGGAAAGGCTTCGATGAAGTCGCGGCTGAGTCGTTTGTGGCGTACACCGACAACGGTGTGCCAGTTTCCGGCATGGGTGTGGACTTTCGTGATTGGGACAACCATGGCCAGCCCAGCCTGATCGTCACCGCTCTCGGAGGGGAGACATTTCCGCTATTGCACAACGAAGGGAACGGATTTTTTAGCGACGACAGCTATAAAGCTGGCATTGGATTCAGCAGCTTCAGAATGAGTGGATGGGGAACCGGCATTCAAGATCTTGATAA
>Ga0068856_100006072_pt1 | contig 11866 bp, 8 predicted proteins | sample KBSCornC62_FD_66595 | JGI IMG/M metagenome (GOLD analysis project Ga0068856, IMG submission 66595) | Corn rhizosphere microbial communities from Kellogg Biological Station, Michigan, USA - KBS Corn C6-2 | ecosystem: Host-associated > Plants > Roots > Rhizosphere > Soil ...
GGTGCGGGCGCAGATGCATGGCGCCATGGCCGCCGGCGGCGCTTCGATCGCCACCCCGACCGGGCCGTGGTCCGCGGCCGGCGCCTTGCCGTCGATCCCGCCCCCGCCCGCCGGTCCGCCCGCTGGCGGCGGCGGCACGCCGCCTGCGCCGCCGACCTCGGCTCCTGTCTCCGGGGCTGACGCGCGGACGCAAGCGCGTGAGGCTCTCGCGCGCGCCGAGGCCCTGCTGCCAGGTCTCGCCCCGGGTGCGATCGGGGTCCGACGGCGCAGGGCGCTCTCGCGTCAGGGCCGGCCGTCGGCGGGGGATCTGACCAGGCTCGGCGACCAACTGAGAGCGGCTCTCTCCGCTGGGATGCCGGACAGCGACCTGCGGCACCACGTGCGCCACGCCCTCGCGCTGGTTCTCGCGGAGCTGCACTGGACCGGCGCGACCTCGGGGAACGCGCGGCACTTGGCCGAGACGGTGCGCACGCTCGAGGAGGTCAGCTCCGTCGGGGACAGGCGAGGCCCGACCGTGCGTCACGCGGAACTGCTCGACGTGCTCGCGCGGTGCTACCACGAGCAGGCGCGGCTCGGTCATCAGCCGACTGGGAGCCCGGTCCGGACCGTGCGCGCGGCGCTGAGAGAGCTGGGGCGGTCGGTGCTCCTCGCTAGGACCTCGGACGAGGCCCTCGATCTGGCGAGCCTCGCCGGGGACATCGTGCATCGCACAGTGAGCTGGTGCCTCGCGGACGGCGACCCCCGGCGAGCGGTCGAGATCGCCGAAGCCGGTCGTGCTCTCGTCCTCGCGTCTGCCGTCCTCGGTGGCCGCGTCGCGGACCTCCTCCGCGAGCTGAATCGTCCGGACCTCGCGGAGTCCTGGAGCCTTGCCGGCTCCGCTGGAGACGTGGACGTCGGCGCGGGCGAGCGCACACGGCTGGCGGCCCTGGAGGTCCTCTCGCGGGAGCCACTAGGTCTGATGAGCCTCGTTCCACCCAGGGTGGACGACGTCATGACGGCTGCGGTCGCCGCCGGGCTCGACGCCGTTGTGATGCTCGTCCCGCCGGCGCCGTCAGAGGGTCTCGGCCCCGACGAGACGCCGCCGCCGCCGGATCTCGCACACGCGATCCTCGTCCGGTCCACGGGGGACGTCGACGTCGTCCGGCTCGAAGGTCTGCGGGTAGGGTCCGGGTCGGCACTCGGCGAATACGTCGAAGCGCTGGAGGCGCTCCTCGAGCTCGACGACGCGACCCGCGACGAGCTGATCGAGGCGTCGCTCAGCGGGTTCGGATATCGGGGGACGTCGCGCGGCCGGCTCTGGCTTGCTGCGCTCGACCGGCTGGGTGCGGAGGCGTACGAGGTCGTCGTCCGGCCTCTGATCGAGCACATCGATCGCTGGGGCCTCGGGCACCTGCCCCACATCGCGCTGGTTCCGCTCGACGTCCTCGGCGCCGTCCCGTACGCGGCCGCCTGGAGACGGGACACGGATCTGCCGGGAGGCCGCCGGTACGCGGTACACGACCTGGTGCTCAGCATGGCCGCCTCCGCACGTCTGCTCGCCCGGGCCTCCGCGCGCCCGCGACGACGGCTGAACGAGAGCGTCGTCTTCGTCAGCGATCCGGACGGAACCCTTCCCCTCGCCGGGATCGCCGCCGAAGCCGTCGTCGACGCGCTCTACCCCGAGGCCCGGCGCTACGGCGTGGGCGCTCCCGACGGGCCCGCGACGGCCGAGACCGTGCTCGCTGCCCTGCTCGGCGGCGCGGACGGGATACCCGCCTCACTTCTCCATCTCGGCACGCACGCGGAGTCGACCGACGCCGGCACGTCATCGGCGCTGGCTCTGCAGGAGGACGAGAAGCTGCCCCTGCCACGGTTGCTGGCCACGGCGACGTCGAGGCGCCCCGACGCCCCCGGCGGCCTGGTCGTCTGCGACGCCTGCGTCACGGACACGATCCGACACAGCCACGACGAATCCCTCACCCTGGCCACGACCTTCCTCGCGGCCGGCGCCAAGGGAACGATCGGGACGCGCTGGCCGGTCGACGACGATGCGGCGGCCGTGATGACCTACCTGCTGCACGCGGAGTTGCTCCGCCAGCCGACGGCCGCCCACGCACTCCGCGCTGCGCAGCTGGCCATGCTGGAGGACCGCCCCCTTCCTGAGAAGATGCCCGAGGAGTTGAGCATGACCACCTACCCCGGCCGGATGACGGAGCCCGCGAGCTGGGCGGCCTACACATTCCACGGGGCGTGAGCGGGGACGCAGGGCGCTGGTCGCGTCCGAGCCGCCGAGGTGCTCCGCCTCGAGCAACGACGGGCGGCCGTCCCGAGCAAGCCCGCGGAGCGGATGCCCACGGCCCTCGGTGACCGCCTCCGCGTGATGGAGTCACGCCGCCGTGGGGGCCATCGGCAGACCTGCCGATGTGCACGCGCTGTCCCGGCACCCGTGGCGAAGCCGAGTAGGGCTCCTGCGACGCCGGACGTGGCGTCGAGCTGCCGCCCCGGGGAGGACCACCATGCGAGTCGAAGACCTGTCGGGAGACCACACCGCGGTGTACCGGGCCGTGGCCGAGGCGGAGGTCGGTGCCGGCGCCCCGCACGGAACGGGTGATGCTCGGTCTCCTCGCGGCCGAACTCGGTCACGAACTTGAGCCCGCCACCTTGAGGGTGCCGTCCGGCGCTCGCGTAGAGGTAGACGGCGCCGACGTGGACAGGCGTATCCTCGTGGAGTGCTGGGCACACCAGGGCACTCCGAAGGCAGCACAGCGGCACAAGGTGCTCTCCGACGCCTTCAAGCTCACCTGGATCACGACGACGATCTACCCGCGGCCCAGATTGATTCTGTGCCTGAGTGACCCGGTGGCGGCCGCTCCGTTCCTCCCAACAAGCCGGTCTTTGGCCGCGCAAGCCCTGCAGGACCTCGGCATTGCCGTCACCGTGGTCGACCTTCCTGCCGATGTCCGGCGACGGATCGAGGATGCACAGAAGCGTCAATACCGATGACTCCTCCGGACACGAACACTCAGACGAGGAGGCCGCCGTTCCCCATGGCTGCAGCCGTCGCCCGATACGGATGTTGACGGTTAAGCGCCTGTCTCGCATGGAGCAGCGGCGAGGCCGATCGAGCTCTCCGATCTCCGTTCGGCTCCTTGCGACAGAGCCAGCTATCCCCGAGCGAGAGCCGACTGTCGCGCTGAGTAGCGGTCATGTCGGCCAAGGCTGCGCGGAACGCCGCCCTGCCAGAGCGGTCCTTTGACTCGGCCTCGCCTGCAGGAGTGACCGAATCGCCCTGCTCCACCGGGCTGGAAGAGCAGTCGGCGACCGGACGAATGCCAGCGTGGGATGGATTCGTACCTCGAACCGCACCACGGAACGGGATGAGCCGGGCCGGCAAACCAGTACGTTGAGTAATTCATGCAGGTGAGAGTGGTGCCCCCAACGGGCTTCGAACCAGATGGCTGCATCCGTTCACTGTCGTCGATCACGGTCGAACCGGTTCTGTCCTGACGCTGGCAACCCCAACCCGGCGTCCAAAGGTCCTTCCAGACACGTCGGGTTGGGTGATCAGGCCGCTGCTGTGCGTGCGGAGCCCGGCTGGGCGAGGTCCTGAAGTTCCTCAGGACACGGTGGCGCCGTCGATCACCGTTGTGAGGATGTCGGTCCCGCTGAGCCAGTCCGATTCCGCGGATGATAGGTAGACGACATATACGATTCCGTTCTGGAGCCAGTACCGTCCGTATGCATGACGGGTGCCGCCGTCCCTTGTGAAGGTGAACTCCCAGTCGACCGCCTCACGGGTGGGGCCGGCGTTCACTTTGGCCAGGCGGATGCGCTGGTATCCGGCTCGGATGGTGGGTGTGCTCGTCTCCAGGAGCCGCACGGCTGACAGCAAGTCGGCAGTCTGGAGCGGGTCGCCGCCGAAGCGGAGGAAACGACCCTCGGTCGCAGGGTCGTCGGCCTGGAGGTTGGAGGCGGCCGCTCCCGCGTGTACGGACCAGCCGTCCGGAACCGGCACGTGGATGCCGGCCGGACCGGGGACGATCGTGTATCCGTTGACGGGCGCGCTCGGTTCCGTGGTGGGAGCGTCGGTGGTCGGCTCGGGCGTCGTGGGCTCGACCGTGGTGGCATCGACGGTGCTCGGCTCGACAGCGGTGGGATCCACCGCCGTAGGATCCACCGCCGTGGTGTCCAGGCCGATGCCCGACGGCTGCCCGTTGCCGCTGGCCGCGGTCCCGCTGCCGCCGCCCCGGACGCCGACGATGACAACCGTCGCGACCGCCACCAAGACGATCGCGGCGATGGCGACGATCGCCGCGACAGGCGGACCGGTACGGGGCCGCTGGGTGGGCGGCATCGGGGGCGGCGGCCCCGGGGTCAACTGTCCCGGCCACGGCGGGGGAAGGCCCGGGCCTGGCTCCGGGGGCAGCACGGCGGGAGTCGGCCCACCGGCATCCGCGGCCGGCTCAGCGACGTCGGTGTCCCAGAGCAGCCGCCGTGGCTGCCTCGACCCCGAGGGCGGCGGGTTGTGCCAGCCTGGCGGGCGTCCGGCGCCGTCCGGTCCGTCATCGACAGTGTCGGTCATCGCTTCCCTCCCACCGCGGGCGCATTCTCGCCGGCCCGCGGCACAGAATGGCACGGACATCGGCCGCACCTGCTGGGAATCGGAATTCGGCCGGGCGCTGCGATGGACAATTCATGGACAGGCTCGTTCCGGCCCGAAGAATCGATGCCAAAAACTGGACACGGGCCGAACCGGGAGCGGTGTTCAGCAAGGATGGACCGGCTGGGCCGCGGTCGAAGGGGGGACGGCATGGCGTTGCGGACCGCGTCGGCACGTCGCGGTGATCCGGTGGCCACCGGGACGGTCGTCGCGACGTCGGTCGAGCGGGCCCGCGCGTACGGAGTCGGCGCCGTCTCCCGGGCGATCGCCGCGGCGCTGTTGGCGGCCGGCCTGATCGCGGCCTTGTTCGCGGTGTTGAGTTCGCTGACCGCTGCCCCCTGGGCCCTGTCGGGCGTCATCGTTCTGTTCGCGGGGGCGCTCGCGGCGCTGTCCATCGACACCGGGGCGACCGGGTGGTGGCCGCGGCTGGGGGCGGCCATCCGTCGCGCCGCGAGTCCGCGACCCGTACCGGCACGCGACCCGATGCTCGGCCGCCACCTCGCCGAGGCCCGCTGTTTCGACCTGCTCGACGTCGACGGCACGCGAGTCACCTGTGAGTTCTTCGGTGCCGGGCGGCGGCGGTCGCCGCAGTCGGGACAGCTCGCCGACGTGTACGGCCGGTGGGAGCCCGACGGCACGATTCGCGTTCGTCGCATCGTGTATTCCGTCGACGGCACGGTGTTCCGCCCGCGCGCGGACCTCGGGTTCTCCATCGTCCGGTACGCGACCGGGGCCGCGACGGTCGTGGGATCGCTCGTCACGGTTGCCTCCCTCGCCGTGATGACGCTGCGCCGGCTGTGACGACGAGCCCATCCGTGTTTCCGACCTGGAGGCTCCATGCCCCGACCGATCCTCGGCCGCCAAGCGACATCGTCCGACGCCCTCGGACAGCGCCGCGACGTCGGCACCGCGTCGGGTAGCGGCCGGATACTGCAATCCGCCCGGTCCCGGCGGTACCTCGACGCTCTCGGCCGGATGGACGGGCGTACCGCGCTGACTCCCGTCCAGACCGCCGCCATCGCGGACGGCATTCGGCGGGAGTTCGACGAGAAATGGTGCTCGACGCCGTTGGCGATCTTGGCGATCTGTTATCTCGGCCATCCGTTCGAGGTCCACACCCTGACCCAGGGCGCCGCCATCATCGAGCATTACCGGTCGGCCGATCCACTGCCGGCTCACATCGAACGCGCCCGGCCGCTCGCCCGTTCTGACAAGTTCGCCTGTATCGAGATCTATCCGGACCGGCTGGTGGCCGTCATGCCTGACGGGACAGCGGCAGTCGTGGGGAGCAGCACATGAGCGAAGTCCAGATCAACAACGCGCTGCACAGCATCAATCGAAATCTCCAGGATCTGCAGAGCAGCCAGGTCGTCCTGCAGCAGAGCCTGTCGGCGGTGTCCCAGACCCAGGAGCTGACCCGGGGCGAGGTCACGGATCTGAAGGCGAAGTTCGAGGACTTCCTGCGTCGGGACGTGATGGCGAAGGAGTTGCAGCTGGCGCAGACCCGGATCATCGCGGTCCGCCAGCAGTTGGACAATGAGTACGGGCACTACGAGGAGGCGCGCCGCCTCGCTACCGGGACGCTGCAGGCGATGGACGCCGGGATCGTGACCCACGACATGATCAGGCAGGCCTCCGAGGAGCGGATGCTGCTCACCCCGCGCTACTGGTTGACCCCCGCGCTCGTCGCCCTGGCGGCGTGGATCCGGGACGACCAGCCGCTCGCAGAGCACGCGATGGCGCAGGCCCTGAGCCGGGACAACGACAAGACGTCGCTACTGTTCGCCCTTGTCCTGCGACGGCACGGACGGGACGCCGCGACCGCCCGCTGGGTGGAGCAGTACGTCGCCCGCCAGGATCCGTCGAACCTTTCCCGCGAGTTCACGGTCATCGTCGACGCGGTGGCGACCGGTGTCCTCGGCGTGGCCAGCAAGCCCGTCCTGCTCGGCCAGATGGACGTCTGGTACGAGCGGCTCCGCACCGAGCAGGCAGTGACGGACAACCAGATCGAGCGCTGGGGGGCGCTGATCGACGGGTTGCGGCCGACGCTGCTCGGCGGGTTCACCGTGCTGCCCAAGGTAAGCCCGACGTGGCCGCTGTTGCTGTCGGTGCTGCAGGGCGCGGCGGTGCACGGGAAGGCCGAGAAGTTCTTCCGCGACCTCTTCGACGGTCCGGTGGGCGACAGCCCGGACCTTCGGCGCCGGGTGGACGACATCCTCGACAACCTCGTACGCCGGTACGACGACGAGGAGGCGCCGCGCCGACGGGAGGAGTCGCGACTGCAGGCGATCATCGACCACGAGGGCGACAAGCTGGCGGCGAAGGAGGCCTCCGACGCGGAGGCGTCGGTCCACGACACGACCGTCGACCTGCTGACCCTGCTGACCAACGCGGCGTTCTACCCGCAGAAGTCCGGGGCGTCGAAGGGAACCCAGCGCCTCGCCGTTGCCCTGACCAAGGACTGGATCGTCGCCGCCGACGCGAAGCTCGATGCCGCCAACGTGGCCGCGGTGCCGGCGCAGGTGGATGTCGACATCGAAGGCTGGCGGGGGCGCATCCGCAGAGGTGGTACGGAGGCCGAGCTCGTCGGCGGGCTGAGCCGGCACGTCGACGACGAGACCGCCCGTCAGGTGGCCGCCATCAAGTTCGCCGGCGGGCCGCTCATCGCGGCCGTGATCGCCGGCGTCGTCACGTTCCTCGCCCTGCTCACCGCGGTGAACGGGTCGGTGGGGGGCGCGGTCTTCTTCCTGCTCGTCGCCGCAGGCGCGGGCGCCTACGCGTTCAACGACTACCGGCACCTGCCCGGCCGGCGGGCCACCGTGACGGCCGCCGGCGAGGCGCGCAAGGCGCAGGCACTCGCGACACTGCGGGGGGCCATCGCCGAGACGGCCGACTGGTACGTCGCCTGGGAGATCGAGGCCGCCCGGGGCGAGCCGTTCCGGCAGTTCGTGGGCGGCCTCGTCCGCGACGCCTACGTCGCGGCTGCCCCCGACCAGCGCAGAGGAGTCCTGCGATGAGTGAACGGCCGTGGATCCACGAGGCCGGCTCCGGCCCGGACAACGGGTGGGCCGGCCGCACCGGCGGAACCGGTCCGGACGCCGGGACGGGACGTCAGGGCGAACAGCCGCAACTGGCACTGCGGTTGCCCGACTGGGACCTGGTCCCGCCGACAGAGTTCGTCCGGCGCCGCCGTGGTGAGGCCCGGTGACCTTCGTACGGGGCCCCTACGCCGACTGGCTCGAGTGGCTCACCGCCTTCGAGCGGGGGGAGGACCGGCCGGCAGGCCACCTGCTCCCGGTGGACGAGGCACTGGGCCCGGACATGGCCGGCCGTCTGCTGGTCCGGGTGAGCGCCGCGTATTCGGCGCGGGCGGCGCGGTGGAGCGAGACGCTCGACCGCCGGATCGGGACCAGCCAGGGTCTCGCCGATCTTGCCGCCACCCTGGTCACCGCCCGCAGCGGCCTGCGTCCCTTGTGGACGCTGGCCGACTCGGCGTTGCTTCCCGAGGCCATGCGGCAGGACATGCGCCGCGCCCTGACCGACATGGTCTCCACTACCCAACAGACCCTGGAGGACGGCGCCCGCCGGCGGACCGGAGGCGCCGAGCTGCTCGCCGTGCTGAAGCAACATCGGCTGAACACTCCGGTCCCGATCGCCCAGCCCGCCCGCCCGCCGAGTGGGCGGACGGTCATCCTGTAGAGGACAGCCATGCCCAACGGCGCCGAGACCCGCAGCACGCTGGACGACTACCTTCGGGCCCGCATCCCCTTCGTCTCGATCCGCACGTCGGAGCGGGGCCGGGTGCACGACATGCTGACCGAGGTCGCGGTGCAGCGGCAGCTCGACGTGCTCGTGCACACCCTGAGCCAAGGCCTTCGGGAGGTCCGCAACAACACCGTCGTCGCCGACGACAAGTCGCTGCTCGGCGCCCTCGAGTTCGCCGGGCAGCAGTTCATGGCCCGGCAGAACCTCACCGTCGTCTTCACCGACGTCCAGCAGCTCAGCGACGACAACGACACGACGCGACGGTTCGTCGACCTGGCCGCACTGGCCGAGCAGCACGGTGGCTGTGTGGTGGTCATCACCGCCGATCCCGTGTGGACGCCCCTGCAGCGCCTGGGGATGTCGGTCAGCCTCGCCCCACCGGACCTGGACGAGATGCGCCAGGAGATCGCCGGCTTCCTCGAGCAGTACCGCGGCAGCATCCAGATCGAGTGGGGTGCGGCCGAGTACGGGCAGGCGGCGTCGATCCTGTCCGGCGTGACCAAGATCGAGGCCCTCAACGTGCTGTCCACGCTCGTGGTCAAGCGGTCCATCGGCAAGGAGGACCTGGCGCAGCTCAGCCGGGCCAAGGACTCGATCTTCAGTGACCTGGCCGGCCTGGAGCGGGTGGACCTGCGCGACGACGACTACCAGGTGGGCGGCCTCGCCGGCCTGCAACGCTGGCTGGACCGCAAGCGGCCGCTGCTGACGATGGATCTCCGCGACCGCGGTATGCGGCCGCCCCGGGGCGTGCTGCTCATCGGTGTCCCGGGCTGCGGCAAGTCGCTGTCGGCCAAGGCGGTTGCGGCGCGCTGGGAGTTGCCGCTCTACCGGCTCGACATGGCCTCGGTCTTCGGCCAGTACGTCGGGCAGTCGGAGACCCGGCTGAAGGAGGCACTCGCGACGGCGGATACGGTCGCGCCCTGCGTTCTGTGGATCGACGAGATCGAGAAGGGCCTGGCCGGATCGGGGACCGACTCCACTGGGGTCACCACCCGGCTGGTGGGCCAGTTCCTCTACTGGCTGCAGGAGTCCTCCGGCCGGGTGTTCGTGGTAGCCACCGCTAATGAGGTCCGTGCGCTGCCACAGGAACTGCTGCGCAGCGGGCGATTCGACGACATGTTCTTCGTCGACCTGCCGGACGAGAAGGAGCGGGAGGACATCATCGGCATCTACCTCACCAAGTACCTGAAGGTGTCGCCGCCCGCCGGCATGATCGCGCACCTGGCCTCGCTCAGCGAAGGTTTCGCCGGTTCCGATATCCAGGCGGCCGTCGCCGAGATCGGATACGAGGCGGTGCGGGTGGGGGACGGGAACGTGCCCGAGCACTTCTTCAGCGACGCGTTCCGCAACGTCGTACCGCTGGCCCGGTCGGCGCCCGAGCGGATCGAGGAGATCCGCCAGTTCTCCGATCGGGCTATCCCGGCGTCAGGCCGGGCCGTCGAACGGCGTTCGGACGCGACCCGGTCGAGACGGATCGTCCTGAGCTGACCGCCGGGCCGCTCAGCGCCCCTGGTGGATGAACGCCGCCCACGCCCACGGGTGGGCGAGACCGAGGAGCGTCGCGTACCTGGCTAGGACCGGAGGCATCCCGTCGGGCGGCTCGCGGTCCGGGTCGAGGGCCCAGAGCTGGGTGCTCCGGATCGCATCAGCGGGACGCATGCCGCCACGGCGCATCCGGTCGTGCAGGACGAAGGTGAGCACGGCGGTCGCTCGGTCCCCGACCGGCCAGCGCGTCCCGATAGCGCCTCCGTAGCCGGCTGCCAGGAAGGCCGTACCGAGGGTGAGCGCTTCGTCGTGGTCCTGCTCGGTGAGGTCCGTAGCGCAGGCGTCGCAGATCGCCAGGCCGCCCGGCGCGTCGGCCGGCCGGCGGGCGGCCTGGTCGAGGATCTGCCGGACGGTGAGCCGGCCGCCCGACAACTCCAGGCAGGACTCCGTAGGCGGTGTGGCGGCGACGGCGTGCGTGCTGATCTGCATGGGAGACGCGGACGGACGCCCGGGCGCGGGCAGCAGATCCAGCAGCTCGGCCGGCGTGCCGGCGCCGTCGGACTCCGCCCGCGGGAAGCCGAGATAGGCGGCGTCGGGATAGAACGTGTCCCGGATGGCGCGAGCGCCGATCGATGCCCACAGTGCCGTCGGGCTGGGTGCCACGAAGGCGCCCCGCGGCTGCTGCGGCTCCGGCCGGCCCACCGCTTCGGCCAGCAGCCGCGCCGACGCCGCGTACGACAGCACCAGATCGGCGCAGGCGTAGCGATGGCGCCCGTTCGGCCCGCCGTGTCGGGCGGCGTGCCAGGGAACCGCCGCCAGCGGTCCGGTCGGTACGACGACGAGCCGCGCCGGCCGGCGCAGCGACCAGCTGGCCACCAGTTCCACCAGCGGGCCGACGGCGGCCTCCCAGGCCCAGTCGCACAACCGCTCCAGGCTGTCCAACCACTGCCGGCCCGCGGCCGAGGCGGCGGGGTCGGCGCCGGTGCTGTCCGCGGTTCCGAAGAAGCCGACGCGGGAGGCGGTGTACGCCGACAGGAGCGAACCCGCGCCGGCGTCGAGCAGTGGCAGGTCCAGGCATTCGACAGCCGCGTTCGAGCGGACCAGCAGGGCGCGGCCGGGACCGCTGGCCGTCGCGGGCACCAGATAGACCAGGCCGTCCGCGCCCTGCGCCCAGGCCGCATGGGCCACCTGGTCCTGGTCGGCCAGGGACAGCAGGTGCATGCCGTACGCGGAGGACGTCAGCACGCTCAGTGCCCGGGGCCTGATCGTCTCCGGGTCGGCCGTCGCCTCCCAACTGGCTGCCAACTCCGCGGCGCCGGCCTCGCGCAGCGCGGTCGGTACGGTCACCGACATCGTCGCGGCGTACAGCAGCAGGCCGCGCCCGGCTTCCAGAAGAACCACCGCCGATCGCAGGTCCCCGTCCTCCAGGCACCAGCCGATCTGCTCGGCCAGCTGGGCCGAGGCCGCTCGGGCGAGCTCGAGGCGCTCGCTGACGCCGTTGCGTACGAGGACGGCGGTGGCGTAGTCCCGCAGCGCCGTGCGTGCCGTCCCGATGGCGCGCGCCGCGTCCCCCGGTCCTCCCCGCGCCCGGTACGTCGCTGCCAGCGCGACCTGAGCGTCGGCGGACTCCCCGCTCGGGTCGGGCGTCCACGCGCGCTCCAGGCTGTCCACCGCGCGGTCCAGCGCGGCGCGGTCGCCGGTCCGCCGGTGCCGTTCGAGGTGGATCCGGCCGAGGGTGCCCATCAGACCCGGCCGCGCGCTCTCGTCGGGCAGCTCGACGGAAAGGCCCGATTCGAGCAGCACGGCCGCCTCGTCGAGGGCGGCGAGGTCGACGACTTTTGCTCCGCCGCCTGGCGATCCGGCGACAGCCAGTCCCTTCCGGACCATCGCCGCGGCTTCCTGTGGGTCGGACGGCGTGGTCACCGGGTGGCGGCCGGACGGGGAGGTCGCGGTCGAGAACCCGTCCCAGACGGCCTG
>Ga0068856_100006076_pt1 | contig 11862 bp, 4 predicted proteins | sample KBSCornC62_FD_66595 | JGI IMG/M metagenome (GOLD analysis project Ga0068856, IMG submission 66595) | Corn rhizosphere microbial communities from Kellogg Biological Station, Michigan, USA - KBS Corn C6-2 | ecosystem: Host-associated > Plants > Roots > Rhizosphere > Soil ...
CGGCGGCGTAGCCATCGGCGATATTAACAACGACGGCCTCCCCGATGTCTTCCTCACCTCCAACATGGGCAGCAACAAACTTTATCTCAACAAAGGCAACTTCACCTTCGAAGACATCACAGATAAAGCCGGCTTCCGCCAGGACAGCATGTGGAGCACCGGCGTCACCATGGCCGATGTCAACGCGGACGGCTGGCTCGACATCTACGTGTGCAACTCCGGCCACATGAGCGATGGCAACCGGCGCAACAAACTCTACATCAACAACCACGACGGCACCTTCACGGAATCCGCCGCCAAATATGGCCTCGACATCTCCGCCTACACGACCCAGGTCACCTTCTTCGACTACGACGGCGACGGCGACCTCGACTGCTTCATGATCGACAACAGCCCCATCCCGGTGAACACCCTCAACTATGACAACCGGAGAGACCTCCCGGATAGTGCATGGCCCGTCAAACCCATGCTAAAAGGCGGCGGCGATCATCTCTATCGCAATGACAACGGCCATTTCACCGAAGTCACAAAACAAGCCGGCATCCACGGCACCCTCATCAGCTTCGGCCTTGGCGCTACCGTTACCGACATCAACGGCGACGGCTGGCCCGATATCTATGTCTCGAACGACACCTACGAACGGGACTACCTCTATATCAACCAGCGCAACGGCACCTTCAAAGACGAGCTGGAAAATTACATGGGCCATATCAGCATGTCCTCGATGGGCGCCGATATGGCGGACATCAATAACGATGGCTATCCCGACATCTTCACCACGGACATGCTCCCCTACGATGACTACCGGCTGAAGACCACCGGCTCCTTCGATGATCCTAAAATATTCAACGCCAAACTAAAGGCAGGCTTCTACTATCAATACGTCAAAAATTGCCTCCAGCTCAACAACCGCAGCGGGAGATTCGTCGAGATCGGCGACTATGCCGGCGTCTCGGGGTCGGACTGGAGCTGGGGCGCCCTTCTGTTCGACATGGACAACGACGGGTACAACGACATTTATATCTGCAACGGCGTGAACCGCGATGTCACGGATCTTGACTTCCTCACCTTCTTCTCGGACGACGTCTATCACAGAATGGCCCTCAGCGGCCAAAAAGAGAACATTGACGTGCTCCTGAAAAAGATCCCACGGACCCCGCTTCCCGGCAAAGCCTTCCGCAACCTGGGTGACCTCAAATTCCAGGACATCGGCCCCCAGTGGGGGTTCAACCACCCCACCTTTTCCAACGGCGCGGCCTACGCCGACCTAGATGGCGACGGTGACCTCGACCTCGTGATCAACAACGAGAACGGCCCCGCCTTCGTCTACCGCAACAACGCCCGCCAGCTCAATCACAACCACTACCTCGGCGTCTTCCTCAAAAGCAATACAGCCAATACCTTCGCCATCGGCAGCAAGATCCGCGTCTATAAAGACTCCACCATCTTCTACCGCGAGGTCGTCCCCAGCCGCGGCTTCCAGTCTTCCGTCGACTATAAACAGCTCATCGGCCTCGGCGAGCTCCAATCCGTCGATTCGCTCGTGATTACCTGGCCCGATGGGGCCTCTACGGCATTACTTCAACCCCGCCTCGACAGCGTCTACGTCCTTACGCAACCCGCCCACTCTTCGAGAATCACAACTGCCAACCCTGCCATTGCCCCCCTCCTTATCCCCATAAAAGCCCCCTTCGAAAAACACCAGGAGAACGACAATCCGGATTTCCAGTTCGAACCGCACATCCCCAAACTACTCTCGCGCGAAGGTCCCAAAGCCGCCACCGCCGACGTCGACCACAATGGCCTCCCTGATGTTTTCATAGGCGGCACGATAGGCCACCCCGGCCAGCTCTATCTCCAAACCGCGCCGGGAAATTTTGTCAAAAGCCCCCAACCTGCTATCGACCAGTTCGCCGATTTCGAAGACGAAGCCGTACTCTTCTTCGACGCCAATAACGACGGCTTCCCCGACCTCTTCATCGGCCCCGGCGGCAACAACAACCCGCCCTATAGCCGACAAATGCAGGAGCGCCTCTTCCTCAACGACGGCCACGGCCATTTTACCCTCGCCGAAAATGCCTTCGCCTCTCATCAGGACGGCGTCAACACCGCCGTGGCCGTCGCCGGCGATTTCAACAATGACGGCTTCATCGACCTCTTCGTCGGCGGCCGCAGCGTCCCCCGCGATTACGGCACCAACCCGTCCAGCTTCATCTACCTCAATGACGGCCACGGTCATTTCACCGATATCGCTCCGACAAAGAATTCCGATATCCAACACATCGGCATGATCACCGCCGCCGCTTGGGCCGACCTCGACAGCGACCACCACCCCGAACTCATCATCACGGGCGAATGGATGGCCCCCCGCTTCTTCCACTTCACCGGCGACCATTTCACCGAGATCCCCACCGATCTCGGCAAACTCTCAGGCTGGTGGCAATCCCTCACCGTAGCAGACCTCGATGGCGACGGCCGCCCGGATCTCGTCCTCGGCAATATCGGCGAGAACTTTTATTTACATCCCGACTCTACACACCCCGTGAAACTCTGGATCAACGACTTCGATCAAAACGGCGTCGCCGACAAGATCCTCACCCGCACCATCGACGGCAAGGACATGCCCCTCTTCCTCAAAAACGATCTCGAAGAACAGCTCCCCAGCCTCAAAAAACAAAACCTCAAACACGCCGAATACGCCAAACGTTCCATCCAGGAATTGCTGCCACAAGCCCAGCTCGGCAACTCGCTGGTAAAGACCTTCGACTACTGCACCTCCATCATCGCCTTTAACGAAGGCCATGGCCGCTTCCGCATCCAGCGCCTCCCGACCATGGTCCAGCTCTCCTCCGTCAATGCCGCCGTCTGCGCGGATGTTAACCACGACGGCCATTCCGACCTCATCCTCGCAGGGAACGAATTTGGCTTCCTGCCCCAGTTCGGCCGGCTCGACGGCAACTTCGGCAACATACTCCTCGGCAACGGCCATGGCGGCTTCCAGTACATCGACCAACAACGATCCGGCCTCGACCTCACCGGACAAGTCAGGGATATTGCCCCATTCGATGCCGCAGGAAAACTATATTTGCTTTTTCTACAAAACGACGAATACCCTGTGCTCTATGCGCGCAAAGCCGATCAATAAAATAGTCGCCGCCTTACTCGTTTTCCTGCTCGCAAGTTGCGGTCGAAACACCCCGGCCGTAAAGGACCCCATCTTCGAAGTGATGGACAAGACCGGCACCGGCCTCGACTTCACGAACGCCTTGCACCCCACCCGGGCATTCAACGTCTTCGACTATATGTATTTCTATAACGGCGGCGGCGTGGGCGCGGGCGACTTCAATAACGACGGCCGCATCGACCTCTTCTTCACCGCCAACCAGGAGCAGAACAAACTCTTCCTGAACACCGGCGGCCTCCACTTCCGGGATGTCACCGTCCAGGCAGGCATCCCCATCGACTCGACCTGGTCCACCGGCGTCTCCGTAGTGGATATCAACAACGACGGCCTCCTCGACATCTATGTCTGCCACGTCGGCCACCTCGACGGCTTGCCCACTTCCCATAACCAGCTTCTCATCTGTACCGGCATCGATAACAACGGCATTCCGCACTATGTGGACAAAGCGAAAGAATATGGTCTCGACTTTTCCGGCCTGAGCACCCAGGCCGTATTCTTCGACTACGACGGCGACGGCGACCTTGACATGTATCTCCTCAACCACTCGATCCACCAGAACGGCACCTTCGGCCCCCGCCAGGAAAAGCTCGCCACCGCCAGCCCCACCTCGGGCGACCGGCTCTACCGCAATGACGGCAACGGCCATTTTACCGACGTCACCAAAACCTCGGGCATCAATAGCTCCGTGATCGGCTACGGCCTCGGCGTCATAGCCGCCGATATCAATTACGACGGGAGACCGGACCTCTATATCGGCAACGACTTCCACGAGAACGATTATCTCTATATCAATCAGGGCAACGGCGCCTTCAAGGACGAGATGGAAAAGGAAATGATGCACACCAGCCAGTACACCATGGGTGTCGACATCGCCGACGTGAACAACGACGGCTATCCCGAGATCGTCTCGATGGACATGCTGCCCGAAGATCCCTATATCCTCCGGCGCTCCGAGGGTGAGGACGATTGGGATATCTATGATCGCAAGATAAAATACGGTTACAGCCATCAGTATACCCGGAATAACCTTCAGTTCAACCGCCGCGACGGCCACTTCAGCGAGATAGGGCTCTACTCGGGAGTTGCAGCGACGGACTGGTCCTGGTCACCGCTCTGGATCGACTATGATAACGATGGGGTCAAAGACCTCTTTATCTCCAACGGCATCCCGCGCCGCCTCAACGATATCGATTATATCAACTTCGTCTCCAACCAGGAATTGCAGGAGAAAATGCGGAACAGCTCCCTGGATGGTCAGGATATGGCGGCCGTCGACAAATTCCCACAGATCAAGCTCCCCAGCAAATTCTATCACAACGACGGACAGATGTTGTTCTCGGACCAGGACGCGCACATCGCTGGCGCCCGCAAGCTGTATTCCAACGGCGCGCTCTACGCCGATCTCGACGGAGACGGCGACCTGGACATTGTCGTCAACAATATCGACGACCCCAGCCTGATCTACCGGAATACAGCCAATGACAAACACAACCAGAAATACCTCGATATCACCCTCCGCGGCCCGGCGCTCAACCGGAACGCCCTCGGCGCCAAACTGATCCTCTTCGCGAATGGCGGCATCCGCACCTACGAAAAATATCCCGTCCGCGGCTTCCTCTCCAGCAGCGAGATCCCGCTGCACGTGGGGCTCGAAAGAACAAATCTCGATTCGATGTTCCTCGTTTGGCCGGATAATACCTGCCAACGCCTGTCACCCCAGCCGGACAGCACGCATATAACTATCACTTATCAAAAAGGCTTACCCATCTTCGACTATAGCCTGATCACCGGCCGGTGGAAAAATCCTTCCTACCCCGCAAAAGACATCACTACAGCAACAGGTGTGCTTTATGAACACAAAGAGAACGAGTTCCCCGAATTTGTCCGCGAACCGCTGCTCCCGCATATGCTGTCCACCGAAGGACCGGCGCTCACCGTCGGCGATCTCAACGGCGACGGCCTGCCCGACCTGTTTATCGGCGCAGCCAAAAGGGGGAAGAATGCCCTTTTTCTCCAGCAGCCCTCCGGCCGGTTCGTCCGGACCCATCAACCCGCCCTCGAAAACGACTCGACTTACGAAGATGTCGACGCCTGCATCGTCGATGTCAACAAGGACGGCTACCCCGACCTGGTAGTCGCCAGCGGCGGCAACGAATTCTATGGCGCCGATACGATGCTCACACCCCGGGTCTATCTGGGTAACGGTAAAGGCCAGCTGAAAAAAAAATCGGACGCCTTCCACAACCTATACGTCAACGCTTCCTGCATCGTGCCCGTGGATCTCAACGGCGACGGCGCAACGGACCTCTTCATCGGAGGCCGCGACGTCCCCCGCCAGTATGGCGACACCCCCAATTCCTACCTGCTCCTCAACGACGGACATGGCCACTTTAGCGACGTGACACAGCAAATGGCCCCCGCCCTCTCCCACGTGGGATTAGTAACCAACGCTGTCTGGACGGATATTGACCAGGACGGCCATCCCGATCTTATCCTGAGCCTGGAATGGGGCGGCATCGTCGCCTTCCTCCATCACGGCAATCAATATGTGCAGCACCCCCTTACCACAAAAAAAGGTTGGTGGAATTTTATCCTTCCCGTCGATCTCGATGGCGACGGCAAGATCGACCTCATCGCCGGAAACCTCGGCCGCAACAGCCGCCTGCATGCCTCGGCAAATGAACCCATGCGCATGTATTATTCAGACTTCGACGGCAATGGCACAAAAGAACAGATCCTGACCTGGTACCTGCGCGGCCGCGAACTACCCGTAGCTAACAAAGAAGAGCTGGAACAACAGATGCCCGGCCTGAGAAAACACTTTCCCAATGCAGAAGATTTTGCCAAAGCCGGCCTCGAAGACATCATCCCCAAAGAAGCGCTGCAGAAAGCAGATACCCTCACGGCGGACTATTTTGACAATGCCGTGCTGATCAACCAGGGCAATGGCAACTTCAAGACGATCTCACTCCCCTGGGAAGCACAGCTGGCGCCCTACCGGGATGCCGCCCTTGTCGATGCGAACGGCGACAGCCTGCCGGATATCCTGCTGGTAGGGAATTATTACGACAACAATATCCAGATGGGTCGTTATGATGCGGACTATGGCAGCCTGCTGATCAATAGGGGCCGGGATTCATTTACCGTATGCACCCTCAACGGGTTGGCCATCCCAGGTCAGTCCCGTCACATCCGTCCCATCGATATCGCCGGGCGCCAGGCCTTTGTAATAGCCCGGAACAACGACAGCGCCCGCGTGATCCGCTTCGAGCCACCCGCGGGGGTCAAGCCCAGCAAGCATTAGAAGAATGGATAATCGATCTGGGTGACCCATCTGGCCGTATCCGGCTCTATCCGCCTGTCCGTGATCAGCGATAGGAACGGGATCGCCATCCTGGTCTTTTGATGATCGGAAATATAATTTTCTACCTGCTGCAACCCATGCCTTACCGACCATTCACCCCCGTGGATATCCGCTTGCAGGTACAATGCCATCTTAGGCATGATATGGAAGACAACGCCATTCCGATCTGTACCTTGCCGATCCACCGGAACCGCCACCCGCAACAAATACCAGCCGCTGTCGTGCGTCACATTCATGATCGGATGGCCAATCACCCTGCCGCCATAACTTTTGACAAAACTTTCGAGATGTTGCACCAAGGAATAAATGTCCGCAGTAGCCGGATAAGCCACAACTTTCCTGCCGGTCTCCGCGACAAGCGTATCATATACCCTGCTTGCCGTGATAGGGAAACCATATAAAAGACTGTCGGTCTCCAGATAATACCGCAGGCTATCGAGGATCATGCCCATTTCCGTATGGACCTGCCGTGCGACCAGGTAATCCTTCAGCCGCCGGATGGGATTCCAACTGGTATGCCGCTCGAACGACCACTGCAGGAAACAAGAGTCGAACCCGTGATGTGGGATGGCAACCAGCATACTCGACACTCGCAAACCGTCCGCATCGATCTCCACCGCCGCCGAACGACGTAGCCGCCGCATCACGGCATACCGGACATTCCCATACGCGTATACAGGATTCCCCTCCGGACTAAGTTCCGGCCCACCAGCACTCGCACTACGCTCCGCCCCGTTCGCACCGGGTCCACGCTCCACCCCGCTTGGCCACCAGCAATTCCAGCGACCCGAATCCGCCAAAACCCTGGCCACAGCCGCTATACTACATTTGACAGGGACGACTTTACCGACCTCGATCCGGGAAGGGATAAAAAGATACGGAGCGGCAAAAAATATTGCGAGGACAATAAAAGCGGGCAGCAACCAGCGATTCATAATGTTCCGAATAAAAATAGAGCATCAAAATAGGTCATTATTGCGTAATTTAGACTTTACGCTTGCAAAAAATCGTCTATGCCCGCGCTTTCATCTTGCCGCCCGCTCTACCTGCTCGTTTTCCTCATAATCCTGCTGCTCGCGAATAACGCCTCCGCACAAAACCGGAATGACACCTCCACCTGGACCATCCACGCCGATACCATCGACCCCGCCAACTATTACGGCGTCACCGTGGCGAACGGCATGATCGGCCTCGTCTCCTCCACCGAACCCTTCAAGGCCAAAGACGTAGTGCTCCAGGGCGCCTTCGACCTCTATGGTCGCGGCCGCGTCAGCAATATCCTCAAGACCTTCAATTTCGTCAACCTCAACCTCGATATCGACGATCGCCGGATCGAAAGCTTCAAACAGGTCAGCCACCTCCGCCAGACACTCGACATGCGCCACGCCTGCCTGACCACCACCTTCGACTACCAGGACAAAGCCACCGTAAGCTATACCTGGTATTCCCTGCGCCAGCTGCCCTTCACCTGCCTCGTCGACGTCACCATCACCTCACACAAAGACATCGACATCACCCCCGCCACCGTAATGGAAGCACCGGATATGCTCAGGGACGTGGAGAATTACAACAACGAGATCGACCGCCCCCATGTCCGCATCTCCCTGCTCACATCCACCGCCAAAAGCCCCACAGGTAAGCTGCTCATGGCCGCTTCCAATAGCTTTATCTTCGATGAACCGCATCCCAACGAACCCATCACGATCCATGAGATGTGGGACAACAACATGCATCTGCTGAAGTTTAAGAAGCATCTCATAGCAGGCACCACTTACCATTTCGCCGTCGTCGGCTCTTCCCTTACGTCCTCCCATAACGACGATCCCCTGAACGAAGTCGAACGGCTTACCCTCTTCGCCACCCTCCAGGGTACCAAAGACCTTATCAAAGCCCACGACCAAGCCTGGGCAGAACTATGGAAAAGCGATATCCTCATCGACGGCGACGCACAAACGCAAAGGGAAATTCGCGAAATGCTCTATCACCTCTATTCCTTCGCCCGCGAAGGCACCGGCTATAGTCTCTCCCCCATGGGCCTCAGCGGTCTCGGCTACAACGGCCACACGTTTTGGGACACGGAGATCTGGATGTACCCCGCTTTACTCCTGCTCCAGCCAAAGATCGCCGCCTCGCTCATGGATTATCGCTACAACCGGCTGCCCGCCGCCATACGCAACGCAAAAGAACATGGCTATAAAGGCGCAATGTACCCCTGGGAAAGCGCCGCCAGCGGTAACGAAGAAACACCCGTATGGGCCCTCAGCGGCCCCTTCGAACATCATATCACCGCCGACGTGGGCATCGCCGCCTGGAACTACTACTGCGTAACCCACGACAAAACCTGGCTCAAAGAAAAAGGCTACCCCATCCTCCAGGCTACCGCTGATTTCTGGGCCAGCCGCGTCGAACGCAACGGCCCCGGCCACTACGACATCCGCAACGTCGTCGCCGCCGACGAATGGGCGGAAAATGTCGACAACAACGCCTATACCAACGCCGCGGCCCGCGCCAACCTCGGGGACGCTACCGAAGCCGCCAAAATCCTGGGGCTTACCCCCGACCCGGATTGGACCGAGGTCCGGAACAACATCCCCATCTTGCATTTTGCCGACGGAGTCACAAAGGAACATGCTTCCTACCATGGAGAATCCATCAAGCAGGCCGACGTCAACCTCCTCGCCTATCCGCTGCACGAAGTCACCACCCCCGCCGCTATCCGAAAAGACCTCGAATACTACGAACCACGCGTCGGCGAAGGCCCAGCCATGACCCAGGCCATCTTCGCCATCCTCTACGAACGCCTGGGCCAGCCCGATAAAGCGCTGACCATCCTCAAACAAGGCTATACCCCCAACCTCCGCCCACCCTTTGGCGTCATCGCCGAAACGGCTACCGGCACCAACCCCTATTTCGCCACCGGCGCCGGCGGAGTACTCCAGGCACTCCTCGATGGCTTCGGCGGTCTCGAGATCACCCCGAATGGCGTCATCCAGCTGCCTACCCGCCTCCCCGCCGGCTGGCACTCCCTCCGGATCACCGGCGTAGGTCCGGAGCGGAAGGATTATTTTGTTAAATGATTGTTTTTTAATCCCGTTTTAATCCGCAGTCCCCAAAAAACATTGGTCTAAAAAGCGGATTTAATGATTTTTTAATGTTGACCCCTAAAAGTTTTTTCCATAGCCCTCATCCACCCATTTTGAGGCTTTTTTAACACCGCTTTAACCCCAAAGGAGCAAAACCGCCCTTCTTCGCAAGTTTTTAATCCTATTTTAATCCCAAAACGGGATTATTTCCTACAATGAAACAAAATTTTAGGCGTTTAAAAAAAGATTGATAAGTGCTTTTACTTAGACTATAATAAGCCAATTACTTGTTTCGTTATTGATATAATCCTAGTGAATAACTCTAACTACGACCTACATACGCAGCACTATGAAGCAAGCATACCTCTTTTGCAAGAAGATTGGGAAGAATTTGCATTTTCTGATGTTCGTGAATGGCTTTATCCTGGCTTCTATTTTTTATTTCGTCATGCAGTCCCGGTATGAGAATGGACTCTTTGCAGTAATCCATTCCGAGATCGAGACCCACATCGACGCCGACGACACGCACGATTCAGTGGTAGTAAAAGCCATGCATGCCTGCCATGACCTCCTGGCCAACAGGGCCACGACCTTCCAGCATGCATCCATCGATCTCGGCCTCGCCGCCTCCCTCTTTCATTCCACACAGGTTGACCTGATGACGACCAAAGGCGCCTGCGGATCATATTCCGAAGTACTCGCCCGGATCATCGGCACCTTCCACTACCCGGTACGCATCGCCCAAATGAAAGCCGGCAACGTATGGGCCGCCCACAACGTGGTAGAAGCCTATACGGGCACTCACTGGGTCCTCCTCGATCCCACTTTTGACCTGGCCTTTGTCAAACCGAACCACCAGCTCGCGAGTTTCAACGATGTCCATAACGACTGGGCCTACTACTCAAAACAGGTTCCCACAGACTACGATCCGAAATATAAATACGAAGACGTCAGGTATACGAACTGGTCGAAATTCCCCCTGGTCGGCCCTGCGCTCAAAAAATTGATCACCGCAATGTCGGGCGAAGAATATGCGGACGGCATCTCCATGCGCGTGCTATTCATCGATACCTACAAGGCATATTATGAGCTCTTCCTGCTGCTGGAATCGCTGCTGCTGATCGCCATGATCCGCATCTATATCCGGTCCCGGTTCTTTCCTAGTCCCAACACGCCGATCACGGTAAAAAACCTGACCAAATACATAAAACTATCTACAGAGGCTTCTTCCTAGGAGGCAAAACCTTATATCCCTATTTTTTGCATAGTTTTGCCGCAGAATAAAATACAATAAATGCTTAAAGTAGGGGTTTTTGGCGTCGGTCACCTCGGAAAATTTCATCTGAATAACTGGAAAGAGATCAAACAAGTGGAGCTGGTTGGATTCTATGACCCGGAAGATAACAATGCCGCGGAAGTATCCCTGAAATACCAACTCCCACGCTTCACCGACCCCGATGCACTCATGGATGCCTGCGACGTCATCGACATCGTCGCCCCCACCCCCCTCCACTTCAACCTCTGCCAAAAAGCGATCCGCAAAGGCAAACACGTTTTCGTGGAGAAACCTCTCGCAAATACCATGGAAGAAGCCCGCGAGATCGTGAAGCTCGTCCGGGAATCGAACGTCAAGCTTCAGGTGGGCCACGTCGAACGTTTCAACCCCGCCTACCTCGCCGTCCATTCCATACCACTCAACCCCCTGTTTATCGAAGTACATCGCCTGGCGCAATTCAATCCCCGCGGGACCGAGGTCAGCGTCATCCTCGACCTCATGATCCACGATATCGACATCATCCTGAGCCTGGTCAAAAGCGAGGTGGGCAACATCTCCGCCAGCGGCGTCGCCGTAATGACCGACACCCCGGATATCGCCAGCGTCCGCATCGAATTCCACAACGGCTGCGTAGCCAATCTTACCTCCAGCCGCATCTCCATGAAGAAAATGCGGAAAATGCGGTTATTCCAGAAAGATGCCTATATTGGCATCGATTTCCTGAACAAGAAAACGGAGATCATCAAGCTCAAAACGCCCCAGGATTACGACGTCTTCGCATTCGACATCGAAACCCCGAACGGCAAAAAAACGATCGCGCTTTCCAATCCCGCCGTCCCGGAGGTCAATGCCATCAGAATGGAACTGGAAAAATTCTGCGACGCGATCCTGACTAACACTCCTACCCTGGTATCCGAAGTAGATGGGTTCAGGGCCATGGATATCGCACATCAAA
>Ga0068856_100006078_pt1 | contig 11861 bp, 13 predicted proteins | sample KBSCornC62_FD_66595 | JGI IMG/M metagenome (GOLD analysis project Ga0068856, IMG submission 66595) | Corn rhizosphere microbial communities from Kellogg Biological Station, Michigan, USA - KBS Corn C6-2 | ecosystem: Host-associated > Plants > Roots > Rhizosphere > Soil ...
GAACCGGGCCAGCCTGCGGGTCGTGGAGAAGCTCGGGCTGCGGCGCGAGGGGTTCTACGAGCGGTTCCTCGACATCGACGGCGGGTGGCGCGATCACATCGCCTTCGCCATCACCGTCGAGGAGTTGGCCGGCCGGTCGATGGTGTCGCGGTTGCCGTCGCTGCCACCCGACCCGCTCTGGCGCCGCGTCCCGTAGCGCGACCGCCGCGTCTCCCATCTCGACCTCAAGTCGAGGTTCTTGTTCGACACGCCGCCGAGCGTCCGGAATCACGGGGCCTTCCGTCATTACCTTGGGCATCCGAGCGTGTTACTGGTGTGACTGGAGGTGCGTGGATGCTGTCACCGTTCATGACGGTCGTCGTCCTCGCCGTCCTCTGGCTGATCGTCGTGGTGCCGATGGTGCTGCGCCGCTCCGACGAGCGGCGGCAGGAGAAGTCGGTGGAGGGTTTCGGGCGCGCCATGCGAGCGCTGGGGCGCCGAGCTGCGACCGTGGACGAGCCGCGCCGCGAGGTCTACGTACCGCGCCAGCACCGTGCTCGTTTGGATGCCGAACTCGCCCCCGCCGCCGACCGACGCCCCGTGCCCGCCGCCCAGGAGGCGCTGATGTACCCGCCCGACCGCTCCGACCTCTCCGCGGCGCGCGCGCAGATGCTCGCCCGCCGGCGCCGTTCGCTGGCCATCCTGGTCGGCGGCAGCTTGATCTTCACCCTGGCCGCGTTCGTCCTCGGCGGGGCGATGTGGTTCCTTGCCTCGCCGTTCCTGGTCGGCTTTGCCGGCTACACGTGGTTCCTGCGCAGCCAGGCGCTGCGCGACCGCGCCCGCCGCGAGAACCGCCAGCGCCGTGCCGCCGCCCGGCGCCCCGCCGGTTATGACGTGACCGAGGAGGTCGGCCGGTTCGAGGAGCCGCCGCAGTCGGTCGTCCGCATCGACGACGACGACGTCGAGCTGATGAGCATGGACACGATCGACCTCACCGGCCTCTACCACGAGGACCTCGAGTCGGCCACGGCCCAGCGCCGCGCGAGCTGAGTTCGCCCGGCTGATATTCTCGTCAGCGCCCGTTCGGCGGGCCGGTCGCCCGGCGCGGGTGATCACCGGGGGCTGTAGCGCAGTCCGGTAGCGCACCTCGTTCGCATCGAGGGGGTCAGGGGTTCGAATCCCCTCAGCTCCACTTTGCAAGTCAATGAGCACACGGCGTTGGCGCGTCCTTGGTGCGAGTAGCCGCTGCTCTTGTCACCCGTTCGTCACCGATCCTGTGGATCTGAAGCCCGGCGCGCGATGTCGGAGAGTCGAGAATTCGGGGTACGCCGCGTTCGAACTCCGGATTGTCTAGGTGCGCTGCGGTTCAAACTGGAGTCGCTGCCTGGTGGTCGATTGCTGATTGCAGGATCAACCCCGTGTTCCGTCGAGCCGGCGACTGCTCTCGCCGAGGTGCAGCGTCAATCTGCTGCCCGCCTTGCCCGCGCGTGTCACCTTCACCGGTGACGTGCACCGCTCGCACGAAGGTGCCCTGGTCGGCAAGATCGTTGAGGTAGCCGACCCCCGACGCGAGACGTACGGATCATGTGCAGCGCCACTGTCCGATGGTCGGTGAGTTCCACGCCGGCGGCCCACCGCGCCAGCGGTGAACCGGGTGGGGCCATGAGGTACGGCACCACGTACATCGTCTTGCCGTAGGCGGCGCCGCGCATGCGCTGTTCGACCAGCGGGCGCATCTCCGAGGTGGGGCGCCAGTTGTTGTACACGGCGGCGTCGGTCGCATCGCTGGTTGCCACGACCGTGCGTTGCTCCGATCGCGCGGTGTCCTTGACGTAACTGCGCGCGTAGTAGCGGCCCGGGCCGGCGGGGAAGATCTCGCCCGCGTCCAGGGCTTCGCGGAGCAGCCGGCCGTCATCGGCGGCGCTAACCACCTCCACGCGGGCGGCGCCGGTGCCGAGCCCAGTGGCGGACGAACTCTCGGACCTGCGGGTTGGTCAGGCCGGCCGCCTCGAGTGCCGCGTCCACTTCGACCGAGGCCGGGTCCACTACCGCATCCATGTCGGGGTCTCCTCCGACATCGTCCTGGACTCAGGCGCCGCACCGCGGTCGCGCCGGCGCAGCTCCTGCTCGCGGTCCGGGTCGAACGCCTGCCCGCAGGCGGTACAGACGGTCTCGGCGCTCGCGAACCCGAGGTGGATCTCGCGCCTCCGCTGGCGGTGCTCGCACGGCGCGGCCGCCGCGTCGACCCGATCCGCGTTCATCGTGACCACCCGCCTATGTGATAACTTCGTCAGGTGCATGTATCGGCAGATAGTATCGTGTGCAGCGCCTTGGCGCGGACGCGGGAGTGCGCGGCATGACGACACCGCTGTACAAGGCGAAGGCGGAGTTCTTCAAGACGTTGGGGCATCCGGCGCGCATCCGCATCCTTGAGCTGCTGGCCCAGCACGAGCACTCGGTGGGCGAGTTGCAGGTGGAAGTGGGTCTGGAGGCCTCGCACATGTCCCAGCAGCTGGCCGTGCTGCGTCGTGCGGGGGTGGTGACCGCCCGCAAGCAGGGGAACTCGGTCATCTACTCGATCGCCTCCCCGGACATGGCCGAGCTCATGGCGGTGGCTCGCAAGGTGCTCACGGGCGTGCTCAGCGACCAGGTGCGCGTGCTGCAGGACCTGCAGACCGGCGCGGCAGCTAACAGCTGATGGGGTGGTGGAGCCGAATCGGGCGGATCGGCCGGATCGTCGAGCCCGCGAAGACGGGACCAGTACTGGCGGTCGAGCCGCCGACCGGCGTGCGCGGCTCGCTGCAGGTCCGCCACGTCGACGCCGGCTCGTGCAACGGCTGCGAGGTAGAGATCTCCGGCGCGTTCGGGCCGGTCTACGATGCCGAACGCTTCGGAGCCCGGCTGGTGGCCTCACCGCGGCACGCCGACGCGCTGCTGGTAACCGGCGTCGTCACCCGCAACATGGCTCAGCCGTTGCGCAACACCCTGGCCGCGGTGCCCGAGCCGCGGGTGGTCATCGCGGTTGGCGACTGCGCGCGTAACTGCGGTGTGTTCGCCGGCGCGTATGGCGTCGTCGGCGCGGTGCGCGACGTCGTGCCGGTCGACGTCGAGGTGCCGGGCTGCCCGCCGCGTCCCGGCGACATCATCGAGGCACTGCGCTCGGTGACCGGACGGTGACCACTGCGCTCACCGCCGGACCGGCCGCTCCAGCGCAAGCCCCCGTGTCGGCGACGCCCAGGTGGCCGTGGCTGGCAAGGGCAGCCAGCGCGCTCACCGTTGCCGTCGGGGTGCTCGGCGTCATCGCCGGAGTTGCCGGGTTGGTCCACCGCTTCGCACCGGTACGCGTCGGGTGGCTGATCCCGCTGATCGGTCTGCGACTACACCTCGATCCGCTTGGTGGCCTGTTCCTCGCCCTGATAGGCGCGGTCACGGTCCCTGTGGGCGTCTACCTGGTTGGCTACGCCCGCCGCGAACATCTCCCGCCCTTGACACTGTGGGTGATCCCGGCGTTCGTCGCCGCGATGCTGCTCGTGGCGGCGGCCGGGTCGGTGACAACGTTCTTGCTCGGCTGGGAACTGATGGCGCTGGCCTCGCTGGTGCTCGTGCTGACCGACCATCGACGCGACGTCGTGCGGGCTGCAGGCGTGTTCTACGCGATCGTCACCCAGCTCGGGTTCGTCGCGATCCTGCTCGCCCTGATGCTGCTGTCCAGTTCGGCTGGCGCCGACTCGTTCGCCGGGTTGGCCGCACACGCCGGTCGGGTGTCGCCGGCGATGCGTGCCACGGTGTTCGTGCTGACCGTGATCGGGTTCGGGTCGAAGGCCGGCCTGCTGCCGCTGCACGCCTGGCTGCCGCGTGCGCATCCGGAGGCACCGAGTCCGGTGTCGGCGCTGATGAGCGCGGCGATGGTCAATCTCGGTGTCTACGGGTTGGTGCGCGTCGACCTGCAACTGCTCGGCCCTGGGCCGCGGTGGTGGGGTGTGGTGCTGCTGATCGTGGGCGGGCTGTCGGCGGTGTACGGGGTGCTGCAGGCCACGGTGGCCACCGACCTGAAACGCTTGCTCGCCTATTCGACGACCGAGAACCTAGGGCTGATCGTGCTTGCCCTGGGCGCGGCGGAGCTGCTGGCCGCGTCCGGCGCTCGCAGCGTCGCGACCGTCGCGATCGCCGCCGCGCTGCTGCACCTGCTGGCCCACGCGGCGTTCAAGACGCTGGCCTTCCTCGCGGCCGGGTCGGTGCTGGCCGGGACCGGCTTGCGAGACCTGGACCGGATGGGCGGGCTGGCCCGGCCAATGCCGGTCACGACCGTCCTGTTCGGTGTCGCGGCGCTCGGCGCGTGTGGGCTGCCGCTGGGCGCGGGATTCGTCAGCGAGTGGCTGCTGGTCCAAGCGCTGATCCACGCCCCACGGCACCACGACGCGACCGTCGCGTTGGCGATGCCGCTCGCGGTCGGCGCGGTCGCCCTCAGTACCGGCCTGGCCGTCACGGCGATGGTGAAGGCGTTCGGCGTGGGGTTTCTGGCGCGACCCCGCTCGCCGGAGGCGGAGCGGGCTCGCGAAGCCGAACCGAGCATGCTGGCCGGGATGGGGCTGGCCGCCGCAGCCTGTGCAGTGCTGGCGCTGACCCCGTCGCTGGTCGGCGGCGCGCTGCGGCGCGCCGCGGCGGCCATCCCGCTCGGGCCCGTCGCTGCCTCGCCGGCTCACGTTCGGCTGGACGCCCGGATTCGCCTGCCCGGAGTCGCCGGTTCGATCGCGCCGGGCTGGTTGGCCGTGTCCCTCCTGGCCGCAACCGCGTGCGCCATCGGACTGTCGGGCTGGGGCCGGCGCCACCGCCCGCCCCGGGCGGCCGTGCCGCTGTGGGCCTGCGGCGCCGATGAGCTGAGCCCGCGGATGCAGTACACCGCGACCGCCTTCGCCGAACCGCTGCAACGCGTCTTCGACGACGTGCTGCGTCCGGACACCGACATCGAGATCACCCACCACGCGGAGTCGCGCTACCTGGTGCAGAAGGTGCACTTCCGCGCCGAGATCGTCGACGGCATCGAGCGCCGCCTGTACCAGCCGATCGAGGGCGCGGTCAGGGCCTGGGCCGGCTGGGTCCGGCGCGCGCATTCCGGCAACGTGCACCTCTACCTCGGCTACGGCGCGATCGGGCTGCTGGTCGTGCTGGTACTGGCCCGATGACGAGCGCGATCGCGGTCACGGCGGCCGGCCTTCAGGTGCTCGGGGTGGCCGCCGCGGCGCCGCTGGTCGTCGGCGGGATGCGGCAGGTGCGGGCCCGTTGCGAAGGACGGGCCGGCGGCGGGGTGGCACAACCCTGGCGCGACCTGCGCAAGCAACTGCGCAAGCAGTCGCTGCGACCAGCCGGGACCACCGCAGTCTTCCGCCTCGCGGCGCCACTGTTAGCCGGTTCTGCGCTGCTGATCGCCGCGGCAGCGCCACTGATCTCGACCGGTTCACCGCTGGACTCGACCGCCGACCTGTTCGCGATCGTCGGCATCCTGTTCCTGGGCACCGTCGCACTCGCCCTGGCCGGTTTGGATACCGGCACCGCGTTCGGCGGCATGGGCGCCAGCCGCGAACTCACCGTCACCGCCCTGGTCGAACCGACGATCCTGCTCGCCATCTTCGCCCTGTCGATCCCGGCCGGCTCGGCCAACCTCGCCACCATCGTCACGGCCACCACCCACCACCCGTCCCACGTCGTCACCCCGGGCGCGCTGCTGGCGTTGGTGGCCCTCGTGATCGTCATCCTGGCCGAGACCGGCCGGCTGCCGGTCGACAACCCCAGCACCCATCTCGAGCTGACGATGATGCACGAGGCGATGATTCTCGAGTACGCCGGCGCGCGCCTGGCCCTCGTCGAATGGGCCAGCGGCATGCGGCTGACGGTCCTGCTCGCCCTGCTGGCCAACCTGTTCCTGCCCTGGGGCATCGCCGGCCCGCACCCGGGCGTGGCCGCCCTCGTCCTCGGCGCCGGCGCCCTGGCCGGAAAGGTGGCGATCCTGGCCGGCATCGTCGCCGCGGCCGAGGTGTTCGTCGCCAAGCTGCGGCTGTTCCGGGTCCCCGAACTGCTGGCCGGCTCGTTCCTGCTCGCGGTCCTGGCCGTCACCGCAGCCTCGTTCCTCACCCCGGTATCGGGGTGAGCCGGCGATGAGCACCGCCACCTACACCGAACTGCTCGATCTGGCCGCCGGCGGCCTACTTCTGACAGCCGTGCTGATCGTGTGGCGCCGTGAGCTCGCCGCGATGGCGCGGCTGCTGACCGTGCAAGGCCTCGCCCTCGCGACGATCCCGCTGCTCGAAGGGGCCCGCACGCACGACCCGGCACTGGTCGGTGTCGGTGGTGCGGTGCTGTTGCTGCGCGGCGTGGTCCTGCCGGCGTTGCTGACCCGCGCCTCTCGCGCCGACGGCGAGCCGCGGCGCGAGAGCACGCCGCTGCTCAACACGTCGGCTTCGCTGCTGGCCGCGGCGGCCCTCACCATGATCGCGTTCGCGCTCAGCCGCCCCCTCCTCGCCCTTGACCGCGGCTCCCCGGCCACCCAAGCGGCACCTACCGGGCTGGCCGTCGTCCTGATCGCCGTCTTCGTCATGGTCACCCGCCGGCGCGCCCTCTCGCAGGCCATGGGCTTCCTGATGCTCGACAACGGCATCGCTGCCGTCGCGTTCCTGATCACCGCCGGGGTCCCGGTCATCGTCGAACTGGGCGCGTCGCTGGACATCCTGTTCGCCGTGATCATCCTCGGCGTGCTCACCGGGCGCCTACGCCGCACCTTCGGTGAGACCGACCTCGACCTACTGCGGGAGCTGCACGAGTGATGAGCCTGCTGCTGCTCCTGCCCCTGCTAGCGCCCCTGGCCGCCGCCACGTTGACCGCGTTGGTCGGATGGCGCCGTTTCACCGCGTGGGCCGGTGTCGCCGCGGCCGCGACGATCCTCGGCTGCGGCATCACCCTGGCCACCCGGATCACGAGCACCCCCCGCATCCGGTTCGGCACCCTGCTGCGCGCCGACGCGCTCACCGTCACCATGCTGATCGTCATCGGCTCGGTGGCGACGCTGTCCTGCTGGGCCGGCGTCGGCTACCTCGACGCCGACCTCGTCGCGGGCCGGACGACCGCCCACCGCGCACGCCTCTACGGGGTCCTCGTCGCCGCCTTCCTGACTGCGATGAGCCTGGCCGTGCTCGCCAACGACCTCGGCGTGGCCTGGGTCGCCATCGAAGCGACCACCATCGCCACCGCATTCCTCGTCGGGCACCGCAACACCCGCGCCGCGCTGGAAGCAACCTGGAAGTACGTCATCATCTGCTCGGTCGGGATCGCCTTCGCGTTCCTCGGCACCGTCCTGCTCTACTTCGCCGCCCGACACGCCGGCGCCGGCGGCTCGGCCCTCGCCCTCGACACGCTGCGCGCGCACGCCACCCACCTCGACGCCGGCGTCACCCGCCTGGCCAGCGGTCTGCTGTTGGTCGGTTACGGAACCAAAGCCGGGTTGGTGCCCTTCCACACGTGGCTCGCCGACGCCCACAGCCAAGCCCCGGCGCCCGTGTCAGCGCTCATGAGCGGCGTCCTGTTGTCGGTCGCGTTCTCCGCATTGCTGCGCATCAAGTCGATCGCCGACATCGCCCTCGGCCCGGGCTTCCTACGTACCGGACTGCTGATCGTCGGACTGGCGACCGTCCTGATCGCCGCATCCCTGCTGGTCGGACAACGCGACCTCAAACGCATGCTCGCCTACTCCTCGATGGAGAACATGGGTCTCATCGCCATCGCCGCTGCTGCCGGCACCAGGCTGGCGATTGCCGCGCTGCTGTTGCACGTGTTGGCACACGGCATCGCGAAGACCGTGCTGTTCCTGTCCGCCGGCCAACTCCAACACGCCCACGGCGGCTCGACTCGCATCAGCGACATCGCCGCCGTACTCGCCCGTTCCCGCTTGCTCGGCATCGCTATGTCCAGCGGCATCCTGGTGCTGCTCGCGCTGCCTCCGTTCGCGACCTTCGCCAGCGAACTGTCCATCGCCCGCGGCCTGGCCGACGCTCACCTCGGCTGGGCCCTCGCCCCGCTGCTGCTGTTGCTGGCCGTCGCCTTCGCCGCGCTGGTCGCCACCACCGCCCGCATCCTGCTCGGACGACCCGCCACCGACCAGCCCGCGATCGCGGTGCCGCGCACCGCCGCCATCGCGCTCGTCCTCGGCGTGACCGCCAGCGTGATCCTCGGCCTCACCGCCGGCCCGCTCACCCACTTGTTCCGCCTCGCCGCGACCGCCCTCGGCGCCGCGTCATGAACCCGATCGGACCGGACGCCACTCCGGCCGGCCGGCACCGTGTCGCGTACCGGACCGGCGCCGACGAACTCGCCCCCTACGCAACCGCGCTGCTGAGCGGCGGACACCGGCTCGCCCTGGTCGCCGCCCACGACGAGACCGACCACCTGCGCGTGGTGTACCTGTTCCTGGCCGGACCACCCGATCGCCGAGTCGAACTGCACCTCACCCTCGACCCGGACAACCCCCGAGTTCCGACCCTGGCCGGGCTCTCGTTCCCGGCCGGACGATTCGAACGCGAGATGGCCGACCTCTACGGCATCACCCCGGTCGGGCACCCCGCCCCCCGCCGTCTCGTCCGGCACGCCCACTGGCCCGAAGAGTGGCACCCCATGCGCCGCGACGCCTTCGCCCCGCCGCCGTTTGCGGACGTCGGCTCGTTCCCGTTCAGCACCGTCGAGGGCCCCGGCGTCTACGAAATCCCGGTCGGCCCGGTCCACGCCGGACTGATCGAGCCCGGCCACTTCCGCTTCTCCGTCGTCGGCGAAACGATCCTGACCCTCAAGGCGCGTCTCTGGTTCGTGCACCGCGGCATCGAGAAGCTGTTCGAAGGCCGCGACGCGACCAACGGCGCCGAACTCGCCGAACGCATCAGCGGCGACACCTCCGCCGCCCACGCCCTCGCCCACAGCCTCGCCGTCGAAGACGCGCTGGGCATCACCGTGCCCGATCAGGTCCACCGCCGTCGCGCAATGCTCGTCGAACTAGAGCGCCTCTACAACCACGCGGCCGACCTCGGCGCACTCGCCAACGACGTCGGGTTCGGCCTGGCCAACGCGCACGCCCAACACATCCGCGAACGCCTCCTACGCATCAACGACACCGTGACCGGCCATCGACTGCTGCGCGGGGCCATCCACCCCGGGTCGGTCATGCTGCGTGCGCTGCCGGACGTGACGCTCCTGCGTGCTCTCGCCGACGACCTGGCCGATCTCGCCGAGAACACACTGCGGCACAGCGTCATCCGCGACCGGTTCACCGGCACGGCGGCCCTGGGCCGCGACCAGGCACGCGAACTCGGCTGCCTCGGCTACGTGGCCCGCGCCAGCGGCGTGCCCACCGACGCGCGCCTCGAGCACCCCACCACCGAACTGCCGGTAACACCCAGCCTCGGCACCACCGGTGACGTCCTCGCCCGCTACCAAGCGCGCCGCGACGAGTACGCCGCGAGCACGGATCTCATCAGCCGCCTCGTCGAGGACACCGAAAACCCGCTCACCCACATCGCAGCGCCGACAACCGGCGCCCCCGTCAATCCAGGCAGCGGCGTCGGCATCGTCGAGGGCTGGCGCGGCACCATCGTGCACCGCGTCGAAATCGACGCCACCGGCCGCATCACGCGCGCCAAGATCGTCGACCCGTCCTGGCTCAACTGGCCCGCGCTGCCCGTCGCCCTCGCCGACACGATCGTCCCCGACTTCCCCCTCGCCAACAAGAGCTTCAACCTGTCCTACGCCGGCAACGACCTGTAGAGGACGCCGACATGCCCTGGTACTTCCGCGTCGTCCAAACCGACGACGGTCGGTGGATCTGCCAACACGGCAAGGACCGTTACGACACCCACGCCACCTACGAGGGCGCCATCGACCACATCACCGCCATCGCCTCGCAACAGCGGCCCGCAGACATCCTCGCCCACCCCCTTGGCCAAGATCACGGCGCATCGCACAACTCGAAGCCCTCCCCGACCCCTGGCAAGCGACCCACAGAGGGGGCGAGCAGCCCCCCAGGAGGAGGAGGCGTGGGCGTGTCGTAGGTCATGGGTGCGCACCCGGATGCCTTGCAACGATTCTGGATGACTGGCTAGCAAGTGCAACGGAAGGGCGCGCTAACCGACCACCTGCTGGGATCATCATTCGTGCACTCCGGGCCACTGACCTGACCGCGGTTAGTGGGGAAACGTCGCATCTAGCGTCCGGTTACCCTGGTATCGTTGCAGACTGCCTCTGATTGGGAGGGCAGTTAGACCGTGCGGGTTGCAACGGACCATCCGGCGGGCGTCCTCGAGGTCGCTAGCCCCGCCCGGAAGTCGACGCTGTCGCGAGCCGTCAAGGCGGGCCGCGCGATTCGGCTGGCGCCGGGCGTGTTCGTCCTCGGTGCAACGCTCTCGCCGGAGCAGGTGGCCTACCACCACCGTTTCGCGATCATCGGCGAGCTGTGGCCGGGCGCCGTGGTGTGTGACGCCAGCGCGCTCGCTGGAGGCGAGCCGACCGAGGGGTGGCTTTTCGTCTGCCACCCGGACCCACCGCGGCGATCGGACCTGCGCCTTCCTGGCCTGGCTATCGCCCCACGGGTCGGACCGGGCCCGCTGCCGGGCGACATGCCCCTCCCCGCGGGACTGGTGCTATCGGGACCGGCCCGGACCCTCGTCGAGAACGTGCCGCTCGGCGGGCCGCAGCCGACGGGTCGACCATCCCGGGCTGCGGGTGTCGAAGCAGTCGAGGATCGCATCGACGCCGACGCACGCACCGGCGGCGCCGGTCGGATCAGCAGTCAGCTGGCGCAGCTCGACGTGATCGCCCCGTATATGCCGGCCAAGCCGGTGGAGCTGGTCCGACGTCGGCTCGCGGCAGTCCTCGGGACGTCCGGCGGCGACGATCGACCGAGGTCCCAGCGGCTGCGCGCCCGGCTGGCCGGCCGACCCTACGACCAGCATCGGATCGAGATGTTCGCTGCGCTGGCCGAGCTGCTCGGGGACACTGCGCCGCAGCCGCGGCCGGCGCTCGGGCCGGCCGGTCGTTGGGAGTGGCTGCCGTTCTTCGAGGCGTACTTCTCCAACTTCATCGAGGGAACCGAGTTCGGTGTCGAGGAGGCCCGCCGGATCGCGATCGACGGCGACGCGCCCGCTGACCGCCCGCAGGATGCGCATGACGTGGCAGCGACATACCGCATCGCCCACGACCCGGACCTGAGCCGAGCCGTGGCCAAGACGGGCGCCGATCTCATCGAGATGTTGCAGGCTCAGCACGAGTTGCTCATGGCAGCGCGACCGGACAAGCGACCCGGCGAGTTCAAGGAGCGCCAGAACTACGCCGGCGGCTACGCATTCGTCGCGTCGGAGCTGGTCGAGGGGACGCTGCTGCGAGGGTTCGACTGCTTCACCGGCCTGACCGATCCGTTCCATCGCTCTGTCGCGCTCATGCTGCTGCTCACCGAATGCCATCCGTTCGACGACGGCAACGGCAGGATCGCCAGGCTGGTCGCCAACGCCACGCTGAGCGCGGCCGGGCAGGTCCGGATCGTCATCCCAACCGTGTACCGCAGCAACTACTTGGTCGGGCTTTCCGGCCTCAGCAACGGTGCAGGGCGCGGCGAGACGATCGTTTCGGTGCTTGCGTTCGCTCAGAAATGGACGGCCGCTGTCGACTGGAGCGACTACGACCGGGTTGATGCGCAGATGAAGGACTCCAACGCCTACTTGGATGCCGGGCTCGCCGAACGCAGCTGCCTAACGCTGCGCATGCCGCCGAAGTTGCCGTGATCTGGCACCAGTTGTCGCTCGAGTTTCAGCCCCACTGCGGGTGCGTCCATGAGCGGACGGTGACCAGTCAGCCCG
>Ga0068856_100006079_pt1 | contig 11857 bp, 9 predicted proteins | sample KBSCornC62_FD_66595 | JGI IMG/M metagenome (GOLD analysis project Ga0068856, IMG submission 66595) | Corn rhizosphere microbial communities from Kellogg Biological Station, Michigan, USA - KBS Corn C6-2 | ecosystem: Host-associated > Plants > Roots > Rhizosphere > Soil ...
GTGGAGGCGATGGGCCACGCCTGGGAGTTCCTCGTCGTCACCTCGGATCGCGATCTCGGCGACGCGGTGCCCTATGCCGGCGTCCGGCGCGACACCTGGCTGGCGCAAGGCCCCGCGAAGGTCTGGTACGCGAGCGGCGGCTGGCGCGACGTCGCGCGTCTCGTGCGCGACACGCATGCCGACGTGCTGTACCTGAACAGCTTCTTCGATGCGCGCTTCTCGATCGCGGCGCTGCGTGCGGCGCGCCGCCACCCGGTCGAGTCGCGCCGCATCGTGCTCGCCCCGCGCGGCGAGTTCTCGCCCGGCGCGCTGCGCCTGAAGGCGTTCAAGAAGCGCCTCTACCTCGCGTGGGCGAAGCGGTCGGCGCTGTACCGCGGCCTGACCTGGCATGCGAGCACGCCGCTCGAGGCCGACGAGATCCGTCGCGCGCTCGGCGACGTGGCGGCCGACGTGCGCGTGGCGCCCGACCTGGTGCTGCCGACGCCGGCCCTCGATGAAGGCGCGCACGGCCCTCCGAAGAGCCGCCGGCCGTTGCGCATCGCCTTCGTGTCGCGGCTCTCGCCGAAGAAAAACCTGCCGTTCGCGCTCGAAGCCCTGCGCCCCGTGACGGTGCCGGTCGAGTTCGACATCTACGGTCCCGCCGAGGACCAGGCCCATGTCGCCCTTTGCCGCACGCTTGCGGCGCGCTTGCCGGCAAACGTCCAGGTGCGCTTCCATGGGGCGATCGAGCACGGCGAAGTCGGCCGCGTGCTTGGCGCGAGCCACCTGTTCTTCCTGCCCACGCTCGGGGAGAACTTCGGCCACGTCATCGCCGAGGCCCTGGGTGCCGGCACGCCCGTGCTGGTTTCCGACCGGACGCCGTGGCGCAGCCTCGCGGAGCGCGGCGCCGGCTGGGACCTTCCGCTCGACGATCCGGCCGCGTTCAGCCGGTCCATCGAGGCGCTCGCGGCCGTGGACGACGAGCGCTACCGCGCCATGCGTGCCGCGGCCCGCCGACACGCCGGCACCGTCGCGCCTGCGGTCACGAACGACCAGTTGATGCGACTTTTCTTCGGCCCTGCGGACGCTCCGCACCCGCCGCCAGGCCGTTCAGCGCGGGAAGTGCCCCGCGAGGCGGCAAAATCCTGACCGCCGCGCGCCCGGCGGTGCAGGCCATACCACCATGTTCACCGACGGAACCCTCCTCATCACCGGCGGCACCGGATCGTTCGGCAACGCCGTCGTGCGGCGCTTCATCGACTCCGACCTGCGCGAAGTGCGCGTGTTCAGCCGCGACGAGAAGAAGCAGGACGACATGCGCAAGCGCTTCCGTCATCCGAAGCTCAAGTTCTACATCGGGGACGTGCGCGACCGCCGCAGCCTGTCGGGCGCCATGCGCGGCGTCGACTTCTGCTTCCACGCCGCGGCGCTGAAGCAGGTGCCGTCGTGCGAGTTCCATCCCATGGAAGCGGTGCGCACGAACGTGCTGGGCACCGAGAACGTGCTGGAGGCCGCCATTGCGGAGGGTGTGCGCCGAGTCGTGTGCCTCAGCACCGACAAGGCGGTCTACCCGATCAACGCGATGGGCATCTCCAAGGCCATGATGGAGAAGGTCATGGTGGCGACGTCGCGCAACCTCGAGGGCACCGGCACCGTCATCTGCGGCACGCGCTACGGCAACGTCATGGCGTCGCGCGCCTCGGTGATTCCGCTGTTCGTGGAGCAGGTGCGGTCGGGCCGGCCGATCACGATCACCGATCCGGCGATGACGCGCTTCATGATGACGCTCGAAGACGCGGTCGAGCTCGTGCTCTACGCGTTCGAGCACGGGCGCAACGGCGACATCTTCGTGCAGAAGGCGCCGGCCGCCACCGTGGCGGTGCTGGCCGAGGCGTTGCTCGATGTGATGCGCAAGACGGGGCACGAGATCCGCGAGATCGGCACGCGGCACGGCGAGAAGCTCTACGAATCGCTGCTCAGCCGCGAGGAGCGCGCGAGCGCCGAGGATCTCGGCGCCTACTTCCGCATCCCGCCCGACGGCCGCGACCTGAACTACGCCAAGTTCGTGGAGCAGGGCGAGGAGCGCATCACGCATGGCGAGGAATACAACTCGCACAACACCCGGCGCCTCGACGTGGCCGGCATGAAGGCGATGCTGATGAAGCTCGACTTCATGCGCCGCATCGCGCGCGGCGAGGCCGCGACGCCGGAGGACTGATGCGCATCGCCGTCACGGGCGCCGACGGATTCATGGGCCGCAACCTGCGCTGGCGGCTTCGCGAGCTCGGCCACGCCGACGTGGTGGGGATCACGCGCGCCGTGGCGCCGGATGCGTGGGCCGAGAAGCTGCGCGGCACGGACATCGTGTTCCATCTCGCCGGCGTCAACCGGCCGCCCGATCCCGCGCAGTACGCGTCCGGCAACGCCGGCGTCACCGACGCCCTGTGCCGGGCGCTGGCCCAGGCCGGCTCGCGCGCGCCGGTGGTCTACGCGTCGTCGACGCAGGCCGAGCTCGACAACCCGTACGGTCGCAGCAAGCGCGCCGCCGAGGAGCGGCTGCTCGCGCACGGGCGCGACGTCGGCGCGGCGGTGCACGTCTTTCGCCTCACGAACGTGTTCGGCAAGTGGTCGCGGCCCGACTACAACTCGGCCGTCGCGACGTTCTGCCACCGGATCGCGCGCGGCCAGCCGATCGACGTGCACGACCCGGACGCGCCGCTGCGCCTGGTGCACGTCGACGACGTCGTCGCGGCGTTCATCGCGCTGCTGGACAGGCCGGATGCGCAGAGCGGCTTGCACGAAGCCGGTCCCGTGCACGACACCACGGTCGGCGAGCTCGCCGCCACGATCCGCGGCTTCGCCGCGAGCCGCGAGACGCTGATGACCCCGCGGGCGGGCACCGGCTTCGTGCGGGCGCTCTACGCCACGTACGTGAGCTTCATGCCGCCCGCGTCGTTCGCCTACGACGTGCCGCGCTACCCGGACCCGCGCGGCGTCTTCATCGAGATGCTCAAGACGCCCGACTGCGGCCAGTTCTCCTGCTTCACCGCGCTGCCGGGCGTGACGCGCGGCGGCCACTACCACCACACCAAGACCGAGAAGTTCCTGGTGATCGCGGGCGCGGCGCGCTTCGCTTTCCGGCACATCGAGAGCGGCGAGACCCACGAGATCGTGGTGCGCGGCGGCGAGGGCCGCATCGTCGACACGGTGCCCGGCTGGACGCACGACATCACGAACGTCGGCGAGGGCGAGCTCGTCGTCATGCTCTGGGCCAACGAGGTGTTCGATCGGCAACGCCCCGACACGGTGCCGATGAAGGTGCGCCCATGAAGCGGCTCAAGGTCATCACCGTCGTCGGCACGCGGCCGGAGATCATTCGCCTGTCGCGCGTGATCGCACGGCTCGACGAGCACTGCGCGCACGTGCTGGTGCACACCGGCCAGAACCACGACTACGAGCTCAACCAGATCTTCTTCGACGACCTCGAGGTGCGAAAGCCCGATCACTTCCTCGCCGCAGCCGGCGACAGCGCCGCGCACACGATCGGCAACGTGATCATCGCGGTCGACCGCGTGCTCGAGACCGAGCGTCCGGAGGCGATGCTGGTGCTCGGCGACACCAACAGCTGCCTCGCCGTCATCCCGGCCAAGCGCCGGCACATCCCGATCTTCCACATGGAAGCCGGCAACCGCTGCTTCGACCAGCGGGTGCCCGAGGAAACGAACCGCCGCATCATCGACCATACCGCCGACGTGAACCTCACGTACAGCGCGATCGCACGCGAGTACCTGCTGCGAGAAGGCCTGCCGCCCGACCTCGTGATCCGCACCGGCAGCCCGATGCGCGAGGTGCTCACGCATTACGCCGACCGCATCGCGGCCTCCGACGTGCTGGCCCGCCTCGGGCTCGTCGACGAGGGCTACTTCATCGTCAGCGCGCACCGCGAGGAAAACGTCGACGACCCGCGCCGCCTCGCGAAGCTCGCGGCGGTGCTGAACGCGGTCGCGGAGGACCATGGGCTGCCCATCGTCGTCTCGACCCATCCGCGCACGATGAAGCGCATCGAGGCCGCGGGCACGACCTTCCATCCGCTCGTGCGGCTGCTCAAGCCGCTCGGCTTTCACGACTACGTGCACCTGCAGACCCGGGCGCGGGCAGTGCTGTCCGACAGCGGCACGCTGACGGAGGAGGCGTCGATCCTGAACTTTCCGGCGCTCAACCTGCGCGACGCGCACGAGCGGCCCGAGGGCATGGAAGAGGGCGTCGCGATGATGGTCGGCCTCGAGCCCGAGCGCGTGCGCCAGGGCCTCGCCATCCTGGCCACCCAGCCGCGCGGCGACCGCCGGATGCTGCGGCCCGTCGCCGACTACGAGGCGCCGAACGTCTCCGACAAGGTCGTGCGCATCGTCCACAGCTACACGGATTACGTGCGGCGCGTGGTCTGGCGCGAACTCGACTGAGCGGCCGATGCGGCTGCGCGTCGTCAGCCAGTGCGTCTGGCCGAAGAACCTTCGCCTCGACGACCTCGTGTCGGCGGGCCGGTTCCCGGCATGAAGGTCCTGATCCTGAGCCAGCACTACTGGCCGGAGTCGTTCCGCATCAACGAGGTGGCGGCGTCGCTGCAAGGCGCCGGGTGCGAGGTCAGCGTGCTGACCGGCCAGCCGAACTATCCGGACGGCAAGGTGTTCCCCGGCTACCGGGCGTTTCGCGCCGGCCGCGAGGAGCACGAGGGCTACACGATCCACCGCGTGCCGCTCGTGCCACGCGGCGGCGGTGGCGCGCTGCGCCTCGTCGCCAACTACCTTTCGTTCCTGGCCAGCGCCGTCGCGATCGGCCCCTGGCTGTTGCGCGGCCGGCCCTTCGACGTCGTCTTCGTGTACGGGACCTCGCCGATCCTGCAGGCGATCGCCGGCGTGGCGATCAAGCGGCTCAAGGGCGCCGTCCTCGTGACGTGGGTGCAGGATCTCTGGCCCGAAAGCCTCGAGGCGACCGGATTCGTGCGCAACCGCCTGATCCTCGATGCCGTTGCGGGCGTGGTCCGATGGATCTACCGGCGCAGCGACCTGGTGCTCGTCCAGTCGGAGACCTTCATCGAAGCGGTCGCGTCCATGGCCGGCGGCACGCCCGTGGAGCTGCACCCGAACCCGGGCGAGCTTGCCTTCACCCACGCGGCCGCTCCGCGCGTCGGCGCACTGGCGTTGGCCACGGGGTTCAACGTGGTGTTCGCGGGCAACCTCGGCAAGGTGCAGGCGCTCGACACCATCCTCGATGCCGCGGAGCTCTGCCAGAGCCTGCCGGACACGCGATTCGTGCTGATCGGCAGCGGCAGTCGAGCCGATTGGCTCCGGCGCGAGGTCGAGCGTCGCGGCTTGCGCAACGTGCAGGTGCCGGGTCGGTTCGCGCCCGCCGAGATGCCGGCCATCCTCGCCCAGGCGTCCGCCCTCCTCGTGAGCCTCGTCCGCAGCCCGATCATGAGCCGCACGGTGCCGAGCAAGATCCAGGCGTATTTCGCGGCCGGCCGGCCGGTGATCGCGGCGCTCGACGGCGAAGGCGCGCGCATCGTGACCGAAGCCGGCGCCGGGCTCGCATGCCCCGCGGAGGACGCGGGCGCCCTCGCGGCCGCGGTGCGAGCCCTGCGCGCCCAGACGCCGGAGGCTCTTCGTCAGGCCGGCGATGCGGGTCGCCGCTACTATGAGCGGCATTTCGATCCGGGCGTGCTCGCGCACCGGTTGGTCCACCGGTTCCAGGAACTGGTTTGCGCTTCCTCGCGCTGCGTGCGCGCCGACCACGCGGAACCGTAGGACAAGGGCATACATGGGATCGCAACGCAAGGTGTTGGTGCTCGGCGCCGCGGGGATGCTCGGCCACGCCGTGCTTTCCTCGTTGGCCCGCAGCCCGAGCGAAGAAGTGACCGGTACCGCGCGCTCGCCCGCTTCGCGCGCGCGCCTGCCCGAACCCCTGCAGCGACTCGTGCTGGACGGGATCGACGTCGAAACGCCGCGGGGCCTGGACACCGCGTTCGAGAAGGCTCGACCGGACGTGGTCATCAATTGCGTCGGGCTCGTCAAGCAGCTCGCCCACGCAGAGGATCCGATCGCGGCGATCTCCGTGAATGCGCTGCTGCCTCACCAGCTCCTGCGCCGGTGCGAGGCCACGGGGGCGCGCCTCGTCCACATCAGCACCGACTGCGTGTTCTCCGGGACCCGCGGCATGTACCGCGAGGACGACGCTCCGGATGCGGAGGATCTCTACGGTCGCAGCAAGCTGCTCGGCGAGGTGGGCGGACCCCGTGCCGTGACGCTGAGGACCTCGATCGTCGGTCCCGAGCTGGGCACCGCGCATGGTTTGCTCGGCTGGTTCCTGTCGCAGCGCGGTCCCGTCAAGGGCTACCGGCGCGCGATCTTTTCCGGCCTCTCGACCGTGGAGCTCGCGCGGGTCATCCGCGACCACGTGATCCCGCGCGACGACATCCGCGGCCTGCACCACGTGTCGGCGGCGCCGATCTCGAAGCTCGACCTGCTCCGGCTGTTCGCGCGCGCCTACGGCAAGTCGATCGAGATCGTGCCGGACGACACGCCCGTCATCGACCGCTCCCTCGACTCCACGCGCTTTCGGACGCTGACGGGATATGCGCCGCCGGCATGGCCCGAACTCGTGCAGGTGATGCGCCAGTCCGATCCGACGCCGCCTTCCACTTCCTAGAGCTCACCGGATGTTCCGTCGAGGCTCTATCCGGTGCGCGAGGCGCTCGACGCTCGCGGTCATGACCGGCCGCGGCCCGGCTCCTGCAGGGGCGGGCCAGGCGCGGGAATGCACCCCTCGGCCCGCCGATGCCAGGGACTAGACTCGTCGCGACATGCCCTTCCTGGTCATCGCGTTCCTGGTCGCCCTCGGCGTCGCGCTGCTCCTCATCCATTCGGCAGACAGCCACGCGCGCCATACGGCCGACAGCGACCTGGAGGGTCCGCAGAAATTCCATGCCCGGCCGGTGCCGCGCATCGGCGGCATCGCGGTGTTCGCAGGTCTCACGGCCGGCGCCGCCTGGGCGCAGGTGACCGGCGACCCGGACGCCGAATCGATCTGGCGGCTCCTCGTCTGCGCGCTGCCGACCTTCGTCTTCGGCCTGGCCGAGGACCTGACAAAGGGCATCTCGCCGCGGCGCCGGCTGTTCTTCACCGCGGTGTCGTCCGGCCTCGCCGTCCTGCTGCTCGACGGCGTGATCCGCCGGACCACGATCCCGGGAGTGGATCAGTTGATCGCGATGGCGCCGTTCGCGGTCGCGCTCACGGTGTTCGTGGTGACCGGCGTCTCGAACGCGGTCAACATCATCGACGGCTTCAACGGTCTCGCGTCGATGTGCGTGCTGATCATGATCGCCTCGGTCGCGTACGTCGCCTTCCAGGTGGGCGACACGTTCGTGCTCACCGCAGCGCTGCTGACGGCGGGTGCCACGATCGGCTTCTTCGTGTGGAACTTCCCGGCCGGTCTCATCTTCCTCGGCGATGGCGGCGCCTACCTGCTCGGCTTCACGCTCGCCGAGCTGTGCGTGATGCTGCTGCGCAACCCGACCGTCTCGCCGATGTTCGCGCTCCTGCTGTGCGCGTATCCCATCTTCGAGACGCTCTTCACCATGTACCGGCGCAAGTTCGTGCGCGGCCTTCCGACCGCCGCGCCCGACGGCATCCACCTGCACACGCTCATCCACCGGCGGCTCATCCGGCTGCACATGGACACCGGCGGCGAGCGCCGCCAGACGGTGCGCAACTCGATGACCTCGCCCTACCTGTGGGTGCTGTGCCTGATGTCGGTGATCCCGAGCGTGCTGTGGTGGGACAACACCGCCGTGCTCGCGTTCTGCCTGTTCCTCTTCATGGGCTGCTACCTCGTGCTCTACTGGAGCATCGTGCGCTTCAAGACACCGAAGTGGCTGGTGCTTCGAAGCCGCTGACGGCGGGCGCCGCCGGCTCCTGCGCGTACTCGGGCACGTAGTCCCGCAGCGTGCGCCGCACCTCGGCGGCCCCGTCCGGCGCACCGCTGCCCAGCCAGCCGAGAACCGCGGCGACCCAGCCCTCGTGGGCGCGCTCCGCCAGCGCCGCGATGCGCAGGCGGGGATGCGGCGACGGCAGTGTGGTGTCGGCGTCGGCGAGCAGCTCCTCCTGCAGCTTCTCGCCCGGGCGCAGGCCGCTGAACACGATGCGGATCTCGCCGTCGTGGTGGCCGCTCAGGCGGATCAGCTGGTGCGCGAGCTCCACGATGCGAACCGGCTCGCCCATGTCGAGCACGTACACCTCGCCGCTCTGTGCGAGCACCGCGGCCTGCAGCACGAGGCCGGTCGCCTCGGTCACGGTCATGAAATAGCGCGTGATGTCCGGATGCGTGACCGTGACCGGGCCGCCGCGCACGATCTGCTCCTTGAACTTCGGGATCACGCTGCCGCTCGAGCCGAGCACGTTGCCGAAACGGACCGCCGCGAACACGGTCGCGTGGCCGCGCGCCGCGAGGTAGGAGAGCAGCATCTCGGCGGCGCGCTTGCTCGCACCCATGACGTTGGTCGGGTTCACGGCCTTGTCGGTCGAGATGAGGATGAAGCGCTCGGCGCCCGCCTCGGCCGCCGCGGACGCCGCGTTCCACGTGCCCAGCACGTTGTTCTGCAGGGCAGCCCAGGCGTTCTCGTCCTCCATGAGCGGCACGTGCTTGAAGGCGGCGGCATGGAACACGACCTGCGGCCGATAGCGCCCGAACACCGCCTGCAGGTGCGCCGCGTCCTTCACGTCGCCGATCAGCCGCACGACCGGCAGCTCGGGGACGAGCTCGCCCAGCTGCTGCTCGATCTGGTAGAGCGCGAACTCGCTCAGCTCGTAGAGCACCAGCCGCGCCGGCCGGTAGCGTGCGACCTGCCGGCAGAGCTCCGACCCGATCGAGCCGCCGGCGCCGGTGACGAGCACCGTCTTGTCGGCGAGCAGCCCGGCGATCCCGGGCTCGTCGAGCGCGACCGGCTCGCGGCCGAGCAGGTCGTCGGGCTCGATGTTGCGCACGCGGTCGATGCGCGCGCCGCCCTCGTGCAGCTCGCTCGCCGACGGCACCGTGAGCACCGGCAGACCGGTCGCGGCCGCGAGGTCGATGGCGCGCCGCCGCTGCGATGGCCGCGCGCCCGGCAGCGCCACGATCACGTGCGTGGCTCCCCGGCGCACCTGCGGATCGGCGATGTCGGCCAGCGACCCGGCGACCTCGATGCCGCCGATGCGCGCATGGCGCTTCGCCGCGTCGTCGTCGAGCAGTGCCAGCACGATCCAGCCTTCGTGGTGGATGGTGGCGAGGAGTCGCTTGGCGGCGTCGCCGGCGCCCATCACGATGGCGCGCCGCACGTGCGCGTCGCCTCCCGAGATGCGCGCGCGCGCGTGTTCGTAGAGCATGCGGTAGCTCACCCGCACCATGCACACGCCCATCAGCGAGACGATCGGGTGCAGCGCGAGCACGGCGCGCGGCACGGCGACGAGGCCGGCGGCCATCACCCAGAGCGCGCTCGCCGCCCCGGCCACGAGCGTGGCGAGCGTGAGCCGCTTGATGTCGCCGAAGCCCGCGAAGCGCCACATGCCGCGCGGCACGCCGGCGAGCGCGAACACCGCGAGGTAGGTGGCGACGATGCCCGCCAGCACCCAGGGGTCGTACGACGGCCGCGCCGCGATCCAGCGCTCGAAGCCGAGGCGAAACAGGTAGGTGACGTTCCAGCAGAGCGCGATCACCAGCCCGTCGACGAGCAGCGAGACCGGCCGGCGGTGGGGGCGCACGCGCGCGAGCGCGGCTTCCACGCGGTGCCAGACGGTCGGGGCAGCGGTCATCGGGGCGTCAGCGCGTCCACAGCGCCCGCAGCGTCGCGGCGATGACGCGCAGGTCGGTCCCGAGCGACATCTCGTCGACGTAGCGCTCGGCGGCACGCAGCTTGGCCGGCATCAGGACCTCCACGTACTCGCGCTCGGGATCGGCGGCCTTGGCGAGCAGCGTGCTCTCGTCACGGAACTCGATCGACGCATCGGCGGTGATGCCGGGCCGCACGCTCAGCACCTTGGTGCGCAGCGGCTCGGGAACCATCGCGACGTAGCGCGGCACTTCCGGGCGCGGCCCGACGAGGCTCATGCAGCCGCGCAGCACGTCGATCAGCTGCGGCAGCTCGTCGAGCTTGGTGCGCCGCAGGAACGCCCCGGCGCGCGTGATGCGCGGATCGCGCCCGACGGTGATCGCCGGGCCCGGGCCAGCCGACGGATCGTGGCGCATGGTGCGGAACTTGTGGATCCGGAACGGCGCGCCGCGCCAGCCGACACGCTCCTGCCGGAAGAACACCGGCCCCGGCGAATCGAGCTTGATCCAGGCCGCGAGCGCCAGCAGCAGCGGCGAGAGCAGCGCGAGCCCGAGCGCGCTCACGGCGACGTCGAGCGCGCGCTTCCACGCCGGGTCGGGCCGCAGGAGAGGCTGGCTCGCGATCCCCGCCTCCGGCCTCATGCGTGCAGGATCGTGCGCACCGCCGCGACGACCCGATCGACGTCGGCCTCCGTCATGCGCGTGTAGATCGGCAGGCTCACGAGGCGCTGGTAGGCGCGCTCGCTGTGCGGGAAGCGCTCGGCCGACAGCGCGTAGCGGTCGCGCCAGTAGGGCTGACGGTGCAGCGGGATGTAGTGCACGCTGCAGCCGATGCCGGCGGCGAACAGCCGCTCGATGAACGCGTCGCGGCCGATCGGCGCCGCGTCGGCCAGGCGCACCGCGTACAGGTGCCAGGCGTGCAGGTCGCCTGCGGCCGCGCGGGGCGGGGGTTCGAGCGGCAGGCCTTCGAGCGCGGCGTGGTAGCGCTCGGCGATGCGCTGGCGCTGCGCCTGGAAGGCACGGGCGCGCTTCAACTGGTGCAGGCCGAGCGCGGACGCGATGTCGGTCAGGTTGTACTTGAAGCCCGGCGCGACGACCTCGTAGTACCAGCTCGGCACGCTGGCGGTGAAGCGGTCGAACGCGTCGCGGCTCATGCCGTGCAGCCGCATCGTGCGCATGCGCTGCGCCATCGCAGCGTCGCGGCACACGACCATGCCGCCTTCGCCGGTCGTGATGGTCTTGTTCGCGTAGAAGCTGAACACGCTCGCGTCCGAGCCGAGCGTGCCGACCAGCGCGCCGCCGCTCGTGGCCGGCAGCGCATGCGCGGCGTCCTCGACGACCTTCAGGCCATGGCGCCGCGCGAGCGCCAGGATCGCGCCCATCTCCGCGGCGCGGCCGCCGTAGTGCACCGGGATCACGACCTTCGTGCGCGGGCCGATCGCCGCCTCGATGGCTGCAGGGTCGATGCACAGCGTGGCCGCATCGATGTCGACCAGCACGACGTCGGCCCCGAGGTAGCGCACGACCTCCGCGGTCGCGGTGAAGGTGTGAGTGGTCGTGATCACCTCGTCGCCCGGCCCCACGCCGAGCGCCTCGAGCGCGAGGTGCAGGCCGGCCGTGGCCGAGCTGACCGCGAGCGCGTGCACGGCGGGATCGCCCAGGAACGCGACGAAGTCCTCCTCGAACCGGCGCGTCTTCGGACCGGTCGTGATCCATCCGGAGCGCAGGGTGTCCACCACTTCGGCGACGTCGTCCTCGCCGATCTCGGGCAGGGCGAACGGCAGGAACGGCGGGCGATCAGGCATGGTCGTGCATCGGCTTGCCGACCCAGGCGAGCAGGTGCGTGCGCAGCGGGGGCAGCCGGTCGAGGGCAGTGTACAGAGCGGGGTGCACGCGCGCGGCCGCGCGCCCGAGCGGTGGCGCGAGCGTGAGCCGGCGCATGCCGACGCGGCCTTCGGGGAACAGCGCGGCGATGCGCGCGCGCGGCACGCCGCGCACGTCGCGGTTGCGCGGGTTGTCGACG
>Ga0068856_100006081_pt1 | contig 11856 bp, 5 predicted proteins | sample KBSCornC62_FD_66595 | JGI IMG/M metagenome (GOLD analysis project Ga0068856, IMG submission 66595) | Corn rhizosphere microbial communities from Kellogg Biological Station, Michigan, USA - KBS Corn C6-2 | ecosystem: Host-associated > Plants > Roots > Rhizosphere > Soil ...
GCGCCGTTCCCATTGTTGAAGCAATGGCAGCATTGGTTTTAGCAGATCATTTATTAAGAGCAAGAACAGTAAAACTATAATTTTAACACTACTATGACAACAAACACATCCCCAAAGAAAAAAAGTTTGATAGGCCGCATTTTAAAATGGACGGGCATCACGTTTTTAGTATTATTGATCTTACTCATTGCGGCACCTTTCATTTTCAAAAAACAAATTATTCAACTGGTAAAAGATACCGTGAATGAACAACTTAATGCAAAAGTTGACTTTGGTGAATTCGATCTGACCTTAATAAGCACCTTCCCTAACTTTTCACTTTCAGTGGATAGTATAAGTGTTGCCAATGTGGGCGATTTTGAAGGCGACACCTTATTGTCTGCCGTTAACCTGACGTTAGGGCTCGATTTGATGAGTGTAATAAAAGGTGAAGAATATAAAATAAATACCATCAGTATTGATAAACCACGCATACAGGCATTAGTATTGAAAAATGGGAAAGCTAATTGGGACATCACCAAACCTTCTGCAGATACCACTAAAACTGATACTTCAGCTGCGACACCCTTTAAAATGACCTTGAAAAAATTTGAAATTAAAAACGCATACATTCTATATGATGATGCATCGATGGGTGTTAGAACCGAATTGGTGAATATGAACCACACATTGAAAGGAGACTTTACACAGGATAATTTTTTGTTGGAAACACTTACCGAAATTGAAAAGTTTACGGTTGTTTACGGAGGTGTTAAATACATGAACAACGTTAAAACTAAGGTAAAGGCTGATATTGATGCCGATATGCCGAACTTTAAATTCACTTTCAAAGAAAACGAATTCTCCTTAAATGAACTTACACTTGGCCTGGATGGTTACTTTGCAATGCCTAAAGAGGATATGGATCTTGACCTGAAATTCAAGGCCAACCAAACAGAGTTTAAAAATATTTTATCACTGGTACCCGGTGTTTATACAGCCGACTTTGCAGGTGTAAAAACATCAGGTTTACTGGCATTGCACGGTTTTGCCAAAGGAATTTATAACGATAAAAAAATGCCGGCTTTTGGTTTGGTGCTTACCATTAAAGATGCTATGTTCCAATACCCTTCGTTACCTAAATCGGTTAACAACATACAGGTTGATTTGGTAGTGGATAACAAAACCGGAAATCCGGATGCAACAATTATCGACTTAAATAAATTTCATGTGGAAATGGCAGGCAATCCTGTTGACGCTAAGTTGCATGTATCAACACCGGTTTCAGATGCTAATATTTTAGGTGAAGTAATAGCCAAATTAAATTTGGCTTCTTTAAAAGATGTTATTCCTCTTGAAAAAGGCGATGATCTGAATGGTTTGATTGATGCAGATGTGAAGATGGCTGGACGCATGTCGTCAATAGAAAAACAACAATACGACAAGTTTGATGCGCACGGAAGTGTGGTTGTTAGAGATATGAAATACACTTCCAAATCGCTAAGCTATCCTACATTAATAAACAGCATGAAACTTAATTTCACACCTAAATATGTGGAGTTAACGGAATTTAACGCATTAGTTGGTAAAAGTGATATTCAACTGAATGGTAAGATTGAGAACTTTTTACAATACGCTTTAAAAGATTCTCTGTTGCAAGGTGTATTTAGTTTAAAATCATCATTGTTGGATATTAATGAATTAATGGCGGAAGATACTACAGCTGCCAAATCTGCTGCTGTTAAAGACACAGCAGCTGTTGCTCCAATGACGGTTGTAGAAGTCCCTTCTAATTTAGATGTTGTATTAAATGCCAGTATTGCTAAGTTGGTTTATGATAAATTTGATATTACAAACGTATCAGGTGCTGTCAAAATAAAAGACAGTCAAATGATAATGGATAAATTAAAATTGGATATGAATGATCTGGAGGGAAGCGTTATGATGACCGGTATTTACAGTACTCAAAATAAAAAGAAACCAACTGCTGATTTGGATTTGGTTATTGCCAATTTTGATATTGCCAAGACATTTAAAACATTTAATACCGTTCAAAAGCTTGCTCCTATTGGAAAATATGCCAAAGGTAAATTTGGAACCACTTTAAAATTCATCACCGTACTTGACTCAAAAATGGAGCCTGACCTAAAAACATTAACAGGTAATGGTAAGCTGGTTACCAAATCTGTTGTTATAGAAGGTTTTGAACCTGTCAACAAATTGGCTGACGCGTTAAAGCAAGAGAAATATAAAAAATTGACTTTGCAGGATGTTAACGTAAGTTTTGAGTTTAAAGATGGTAGGGTAGAGGTGAAGGAAACACCAATAAAAATTGGAAATGCAACAGCTAAAATAAAAGGTTCAACAGGTTTTGATCAAACTATTGATTATATCTGGAACATGGAGATCCCTCGTTCGGAGTTTGGTGCACAAGCTAATGCTGCGGCCGGAAGTTTGCTAGACCAAGTGAATAAGCAAGCAGGAACAACTATTAAAATGAGTGATAATGTGAAAGTGAATGTGTTGTTTGGCGGAACAGTAACAAAACCAACTATTAAAACAAGTTTATTAGGCTCTAAAGACAAAGGGGAGATAAAAGAGCAGGTAAAGGAACAAGTTAAACAGATAGTAACCCAACAGATTGATGATGCTAAGGAAAAGGCTCGTGCTGAAGCGGATAAAATAATGAAGGATGCACAAGCTCAATCGGATAAAATAAAAGCAGATGCGCAAGTGTTGGCTGACCAAACACGAAAAGAAGGGTATGCTGCCGTTGATAAAACGGTGGACGATGCAAGCAACCCGTTTGCTAAAAAAGCTGCCCAGTTGGCGGCACCTGCTGCCAAAAAGGAAGTAGACAAAAAAGTACAGAAGATATTAGACGATGCAAACAGTAAAGCGGATGCTATTTTGAATAATGCAAAGGCACAAGCGGATAAAAAATTACAGTAGAAGTTCTGTTGTGTATACGTTTGACAATCAATATCTACTCACTTTCTTGTTCCCTGAGCTTGTCGAAGGGATGAGAGTGAGGCTAATTAATAGAATATGAAATTTAAACAACCAATACTGTTACTGCTTTTTTCAGTCATTGCATGTTCCGTTGCGGCACAGGATGATGAGGAAAAACCCTGCCAGGAAATAACGAATAAAAAGGCTTTAAAAGCTTATCAGGAAGGTATTAACAGAAGCAACAAAAAGGAAGAGCGTTTAGAATTTCTCAAAAAAGCAATAGAGCTGGACCCCGATTATGTAGATGCTAATTTTGCGTATGCTGAAGAGCGCATTAAAACATTATCTATTGAAAATGCTGCTTACAAAGTGGTGGAACCATATTTTTTAAAGGTAGTTGAGACATGTCCGAAATACCATGCTGATCCATACTTTTACTTAGGTTGGAGCTATTACGAACAAGATAAATGGGAAGAATGCGTGAAGTACCTCAAAGATTTTTTAAAATTCAAATCGGACAATGATAAAAAGTTCAATAAAAATTATGAAGATCAGCTAGAGAAGGCAAAAAAAATGTTGTATTGGGCTAAGTTTTACAACGAAATAAATAAAAACCCTGTACCGTTCGATCCTTATGTCCTTAATGGAGTATCAACAGAGTTTGATGAATACCTTCCGACAATTTCCCCCGATGATCAATTGATATTTTTTACCCGTAAAAAACCTCATCCTAAGCGTATGGGGGAGTTAACGCAAACAGACAAAGAAGATGAATTTTTTTGTTTCAGTAAACGAAATGTTCAAACCGGTGAATTTGACCGTGGGCGGCCGATGTCCTATCCTTTCAACAATCACAGTAATGAAGGTGGAGCTACTATTTCTGTTGATAACAAACATTTATTTTTTACTGTTTGTAAAGGTACAGGCGATGAACAACTGAATTGTGATGTGTATTTTTCCGATCTTATTAATGGTGAGTGGACAACACCTGCTAAAGTTCCCGGGATCAATGATTCCACCTACTGGGATTCACAACCTACATTGGCTGCCGATGGCAAAACACTTTATTTTTGCAGCGACCGCAAGGGTGGCTATGGCGGTGTTGATATTTATAAAACTGTAAAAGATGAACAAACCGGTCAATGGAGTGTACCCGTAAATGCCGGAAAACCAATAAACACGCGTAGCGATGAGTTTTCCCCCTTTTTGCATTCCGATTTTAAAAGTTTGTATTTTTCTTCCAATGGGCATCCGAGTGTAGGCGGGCAGGATATTTTTTATGTACATATGGGTGATGACGGAAAATGGTCGGAACCTAAAAATATAGGTATTCCCATTAATACTTCTGGTGATGATATGGGTTTTATTGTGAGTACTGATGGGCGTTACGCTTATTTTTCGTCCGACCAACCATCCAGAGTGAAAGGGAGAAGTATGGGAAAATTCGATATTTATTATTTTGAATTATATAATGAAATACGTCCGGATGATGTTGTTTTTATCAAGGGAAAAATAGATGAGAATGATATAAAAGGAAACAAGTTTTTTACAGTTGATATAAAAGACGCAGTTACCCAACAAAAGACGGATGCTGTGGTAGACACGGTAACAGGCGAATACACTGCTATTGTTAATACAGCAAAGAAAAACGATTTAATTGTTACAGTAAAAAAAGAAGGAGCAGCTTTTAGTTCGCAGTTAATATCTAAAGAAGAGGTTATTAAGGCTAGTACCAAAAGGGATTCAGCAAAGGTTTTGAGTGCAACAGCCAAAGTGCAGTCAACTAAAAGTAATTTAGGTAAAACTCCGGCCAATAATACAGCAGCAAAACAGAATACTGTATTATTATCCATCAAAGCCGACATGAAACTGGATAATTTAAAAGTAGGGCAGGCGTATACAATTAATAATATTTATTACAATACTAATTCGGCGGAGTTAGATCCTCGTTCGATTATTGTAATTGATGAATTTGCTGAATACATGAAGGCCAATTCCACCATAAAAATTGAAATTCATGGGCATACCGACAATGTAGGTAATGAAAAAGATAATTTGGCACTTTCAACTGATCGTGCATTTACTGTACGCGATATGTTGGTGAAAAAGGGGGTTGACCAATCGAGAATAGTTGCCTTTAAAGGGTTTGGAGCCTCTAAGCCCGTTGCAGATAATGCAACTGATGAGGGAAGAAGGAAGAACAGAAGGACAGAATTTTTAATAGTTGCAAAATAAAGTTTGGTGAAACAAAAAATAAAGCTATTTTTGCACTCCCAATCGATAACATGGGCAAGATTGGGCTGGTAGTTCAGCTGGTTAGAATGCTGCCCTGTCACGGCAGAGGTCGCGGGTTCGAGTCCCGTCCAGCCCGCTTAAGTTAAAAAACCCCTTTGTAAATTTTATTTACAAAGGGGTTTTTTGCTTTTAATAGGTTTATGCAACATTAAATTTTATAAATGTGATGCGTACACATTTCATTTCATTTACATTTGTTCAATGAAGGTTGCCGTTGTCATACTTAATTGGAATGGTAAAAGTTTTCTCGAAAAATTTTTGCCATTCGTTGTTTCATATACAGCTCCTTATGCACAACTGATAGTTGCTGATAATGCCTCCACTGATGATTCAATTGCATTTTTAAAAGCTAATTACCCGCAAATTAAAATTATTCAGAACACCAGTAACGGGGGATTTGCAAAAGGATACAATGATGCCCTAAAACAGGTTGATGCCGAATATTATGTATTGCTGAATTCAGATGTGGAGGTGACCCCTCATTGGATCGAACCTCTTGTTGAATTAATGGATTCGGATGAAACCATTGCTGCCTGTCAACCTAAAATAAAAAGTTATAACAAAAAGAATTATTTCGAATATGCCGGTGCAGCAGGTGGTTTTATTGATAAATATGGCTACCCCTTTTGCAGGGGGCGCATTTTGGATAATGTAGAAGAAGATAAAGGCCAGTATAACGATGACAGAGAAATTTTTTGGGCTACCGGAGCTTGTCTGTTTATAAGGGCTAACTGTTTTCATCAATCAAAAGGGTTTGATGAAGACTTTTTTGCCCATATGGAAGAAATAGATCTGTGCTGGCGCTTAAAAAATGCGGGTTATAAAATTATGTTTTGTGCCGGTTCCACGGTATATCATGTAGGAGGGGGGACGCTTAACAAACTGAGCCCCCAAAAAACATTTTTAAATTTTCGAAATAATTTGATACTGTTGTTTAAAAATCATTCATCTCAATATTTTATCATTAAACTTTTTATTCGTTTTATATTGGACGGAATTGCCGGAATCAAATTTTTAATATCCGGAGAAGTGGGACACTTTGTTGCCGTAATAAAAGCGCACTTCAGCTTTTACGCTTCACTTCCAAAGACTTTGGATAAGCGAAAACAATTAAAACAACAAATTAGGCAATACACCACATCGGCCGTATATCTGCATTGCATTATTGCAGATTATTTTTTGAGAGGTAAAAAAACATTTACGGAAATAGATTTAAAAGGACGATTTTTGAAACAAGATTTGAAAAAATCTGTTTAATGGAAGAAAACAACCTATAAATCTATTCTAAACATACGATGAAAAATATTTTAATACTAATAGTATCCTTATTAATTAATAGTTATTCTTACGCGCAAACTGCAGCGGATGAATTTTATAAGCAAGGATGTAAAAAAATGAAAGATCAGGATTTTCGTGGAGCGATTTCTGACTTTTCAAAAGCGATAGAATTAGATACTAACCATTTATCTGCTTATAACAATAGAGCAGTTTCAAAAGATGAGAGCGGGGAAAAAATGGGGGCTATTCTTGACTTAGATAAGACGATCGAACTCTTTTCCAAAAATGAAACTTCGCCTTCCCGGCTGGCAATGCTTTATGGCTATAGGGCGTTTTTAAAGAATGACACAAAAAATTATCAAGGTGCGTTGGCAGATTATTCAAAAGCATTAGAAATGGATCCTAAGGGAGAATATTATAATTATAGAGGTCTAATTAAAACCCAAACAGATGACAATAAAGGGGCAATAAATGATTTCACAAAAGCCATTGAACTGGAACCTAAAAATGGAAGTTTTTATCATTCTCGGGGAGACGCCAAGTATGTTTTAGGAGACATAGCAGCTGCATGTATAGATTATAAAGAGGCTTTTAAATTAGGGAACAACTATTCAAAAGAAGTGATTGGAAAATATTGTAAATAATTGATAAAAGTATTGTTTTTGAAAAGGCGTTTTAAGCGATGGCTTTTTGTATGATTTTTAATAAGGTTTTTGCATCTTCGTCTTTTAGCTGAAAACCAAATTTTATTTCATTTCCAAAATAATCAAAAGCTAACTTTTCGCCCCCTATTACCCAATAAGAGTTGTTTAAACTTTCTATAAATGAATTTTCGTTAGGTTCTATAGCTCTTAAATCTTTAATCGCTTCACAATCATACGCTGTTGTTTTTCCTTTTCCGGAAACATCTTTTTTATAAATGAATTTTCCATTTTTTATTCGGATGATTTCTTTACCATATTTTCGCCATAAATGTGCTTTGGCTATTTTATATTCAAAATAACACCAAAACCCTATACAATCTATAATCACTGTTTTTATATCCGGATTAGTAGTTGCAAAATATTGGGTAAACATAATAACTCCACAAACCGACCAAACAAAAAGCCAGGCAACTAGTAATATGTTTTTGATTTTATCTTTTAAAGAAAGAATAACAATACTCCATTCATTTTCCAATTTTTTAAAACTTATTTGTTCTCCAATATAATCCATAGTTATGTGTTAATTTGAAAAACAAAATTATCAAAATGATTGTAATGCTGAACATGTTTCAGCATCTGTCTGAAATAGATTTCGAAAAGATTCTGAATTTTTTTGACAACCCAGTTTTGGAGTTTGAATGTACGAATACCCATTTCCATGAAATATGGAAATGAAATCAGCAAAACTGCTGCAAGTTTATTTTACAACAAACTTTTTGTTTAGCGATTGGTTCTCGTTTTGAGTAACAGTAATAAAATAAATACCCTTCCTTAATTCGTCATTAAAATGGATTGGTAAAGGTGTAGTATTTCTGTTTGCTGTTGTTAATTGTTGGCTGTATATAAGTTGACCAACAATATCATGTATAGTTATTGTAATATTATCATTTTGTTGGGAAGCCCAAAAAATACTTATTTGTTTACCATCAGTAGGATTGGGTGCAATGTCAAACGAAAAGCTGGTGTAATTTTCAACAGTTACAACAACCACATCCGAATACTTGTAATTGCCATCATAATCTGTTTGTTTTAAACGGTAATAGTATGTTCCTGAAGTTGCCGCTGCATCTTCCAGGTCATAGTTGAGCATTACAGTACTTCTACCATTCAATGCCTTTGAAGGTTCTGTTCCTGCAACAACAAAGTTAATCCCATCTATAGAGCGCTCTACGGTGAAGTAATCATTATTTATTTCAGAAGCTGTTTGCCAGGTCACAATAACATTTTGGCCATTATGAGTTGCATTAAAGCTAAGTAACTCTATGGGTAAGGGGTTTACTCCCGAACCTCCGCTACCAAAACTAAATGGAGAAAAGCTGGTCATTATATCTGATGTTACAGTGCCCCCGGAGCTTCCGCTGCAAGAACCAGTTACCGGTACAGTTCCGCTGCTGTTGGCATTTTCCCATAAACCACTTCCGCTGATATTATAGTGAGCTACTTTTAAAGGTCCATCAGTAGCGCAGCTATTAATTCCTGAAGCTGAAGCACTGTCCCAATACAATGTTACCGCTGCACTACCTGCTGCTGAGTTACGGTGAACATCCCAATATTCGTTTTTACTCACATTATTTAATGAATAGGTTGCAGAAGCTGATATGTCCGCTGTGCTTACATTGCTGTAGCTTCCTTTAAAATATTGACAGGTAAAATCAGTTGCAGGACTCACATTTGAAAGTGCTACAGGCGCCCATTTCGAGGTTCTGTCGCCCGTTGGGAAAATAAATGGCCCGGCACCATTTAATCCGATCCAACTTATAGGTCCTCTCACAAAACTTGGTCCTGTTTTATTACCGGCTGTTGTAGCCGAAGCGGAAGGGTTGGTAAGGGTTATAACATTTACAGCATCAGTTACCAATAACCCGTCAGTCAATGTAAGGGTATTGCTAACGGTGTTTGGTATCGACATAGTTATTAAGTCATTTCCTGAAACTCCCGTATTATTTAAAGTAACGTTATAAAAGGTGGTGCTTGCAGAACCGTTCATTAACTGGCTGGAAGTTCCAATAAAACTAACAGTACCTGTATTTGTAAATGGAGTCCCATTGCTACTGTTATTGATCCAGTTACCTGAAAGGGTTATATTAAAAGTACTTCCGGCAAATATAGTATTATCTGAAATAGTAAGGTTTCCTATCACATCTATTGTTCCACCCAGTGTTTTTGTAGCAGCAGCGCCGGCAGGGTTGGAAATGGTAAGGTGATAATAGCTGCTTAAAGGAACTTTAATGGTTTGTGCAACCCCTGAACCGTTATAATTTACGGTATTGGTAGTGGTACTTACATCCAATTTTCCTGCTGTTGCGAACATGGTTGTTGCACTTCCGTAATTTAGAGTACTTCCAATATCGTTTTTCCAAATAGACCCTGCAACCGTTCCATCTAAAGTTCCTGTTATATTGATGCCTCCTGTGTTTTGATTTGTAATAGTGAACGCTCCGTTAATATGCACGGGGTTGGAGAAACTTATAGCACTTGAACCCCCAATAATTTGATTTGCGGTATTAAATCGCAGGGTACCGGCTGTGAAAGTACCATTATTGGTAAGCCCGCCTTGCAAAATTAAATTACCTGTTGTTACAATGGAAGTGGATGTCCATGTTGCGCCGCTGTTAATGGTAACCAAGCCTTGAAATGTTTTAATCCCAAAATCACTGTTAAAGGTAATGGTGTATGGAGAGATAATAGTTACCGGTGTTACTACATTAATAGTAAACTGACCCATTGTGGCATTGCCGGTTAACAGTTGTATAGTTCCGTTAATGGTCATCACACCGATGGCACCGCCATTGATAGTTCCACCTGACAGATCAATATTATCTGAAGCAGCATCACCGAGAATGGATGTACCTCCTACATTGCTATCACTAAAGGTTCCATAAATGTAACAGTTGCCATTGGCGGTAAAGTTTTGTGCAACGGGGTCAAGGCTAACCGAAGAGTTAAGATTAAAGTTACCGGTTACTATAGTGGCTCCAAGTAATGTTTTAGGACTACCACCTGATGCAGATAAAGTAAGGTTACAATAAGTAGTACCATACACATTTTGTGCGCCGGTTCGGCTATAATCTATAGTGTTGACGCAGGTAGCAGCATTTAACACACCTGCTGTTAAGAAAGGAACGGTTGCACTGCTATAATTTAAAGTACTTCCGTTATCATTTTTCCAAGTGCTACCAGCTACCGTTCCGTCTAACGCTCCTGTAATAGTAACTGTGCTGGTGTTTTGACTGGTAACAGTAAACGCTCCACTAATTTGTAGTGTGTTAGCAAAACTCATGGCACCCGAGCCGCCGATAATTTGATTCCTGGTGTTAAATGTTGCCGCGCCAGCGGAGAAAGAACCATTATTAGAAAGTCCGTTTTGAAAAATCAATGTGCCTGTTGTAGCAATAGAAGTTGAATTCCATGTTCCTCCGCTGTTAATGGTAACCAAGTCTTGAAATGTTTTTGTACCCGTAACACTGTTAAAGGTGATGGTGTACGGAGAGGTAATGGTTACCGGTGTTACTACAGTTACTGTAACCCTGCCAATAGTGGCGTTTCCTGTTAACAGCTGTACAGTTCCATTAATGGTCATCACACCAGTAGCAGTTCCGTTGATAGTACCACCCGATAGATCAATCACGTCACTGGCAGCATCACCCAATGTGGATGTTCCACCTGTATTACTATCACCAAAAGTTCCATAAATATAACAGTTACCATTAGCAGTAAAGTTTTGCGCAGCAGGGTCAATGGTTACTGAAGAATTAAGTGTAAAATTACCTGTTACAATAGTGGCTCCAAGTAATGTTTTGATATTAGCGGTTGCCATAGTGAGGTTACAATAAGTAGTACCTTTAACATTTTGTGCACCATTGCGGTTGTAATTTATAGTGTTGGTACAGGTAGCAGCGTTTAACACACCTGCTGTTAAGAAAGGAACGGTTGCACTGCCATAATTTAAAGTACTTCCATTGTCATTTAGCCAGGTAGAACCCGCTACTGTTCCATCTAAAGCTCCTGTAATAGTTACTGTATTAGTATTTTGATTAGTAAGAGTAAATGCTCCGTTAATTTGCAGGGTATTGGCAAAACTCATTGCGGTGGTACCACTAATAATTTGATTTCTTGTGTTAAATGTTGCCGTTCCGGCCGTAAAAGTTCCATTATTGGTAAGCCCGTTTTGAAAAATTAAATTACCTGTTGTTGAAATGAGAGTAGATGTCCACGTAGCTCCATTATTAACTGTAACCAGATCCTGAAATGTTTTAATACCGGAATTGCTGTTGAAAGTGATGATGTATGGAGAGGTAATGGTTACCGGTGTTACAACAGTTATGGTAACCCTGCCAATAGTTGCGCTTGCAGTTAAAGTTTGTATAGTGCCATTAATGGTCATAATACCCGTAGCACTACCATTTATGGTTCCACCCGATAGATCGATAAGATCAGAGGCTGCATCGCCCAGTAATGATGTTCCTCCTGTATTGCTATCACCGAAGGTTCCGTAAATATAGCAATTGCCATTAGCGGTAAAGTTTTGTGCAACAGGATCAATAGTTGTCAACGAATTAAGTCTAAAGTTACCGGTTACAATGGTGGTTCCAAGTAATGTTTTGGTACTGGCCGCTGTTGTTGATAAAGTAAGGTTACAATAAGTAGT
>Ga0068856_100006082_pt1 | contig 11855 bp, 8 predicted proteins | sample KBSCornC62_FD_66595 | JGI IMG/M metagenome (GOLD analysis project Ga0068856, IMG submission 66595) | Corn rhizosphere microbial communities from Kellogg Biological Station, Michigan, USA - KBS Corn C6-2 | ecosystem: Host-associated > Plants > Roots > Rhizosphere > Soil ...
GACTGGGTGTAGAAAAGCGGCGCGACGATCAGGAACACCACTGCCGCGACGGCCGGCGCGTCGGGCGACTTACGCGACAGCCGGATCGCCAGTAGAAAGGAAAGATATGCCCCTACTGTGGCGATCGCCAGCATAGTTAATCGCGAAGCCAGGATTGAAAACCCGAAGATCCTCCAAACCCCTGCCAACAGGAGCATCACTCCGGGTGGATGAACGTTGGGCAGCGTCGAATGCGGCACCCATGCGCCCTCGCGATAGAGATCGAGCGCAGCCGGAACGAATTGGCCCATTTCGTCCCAATGAAAGGGCAGCGTCAGCAGGGGCAGGTGCATCAACAGCAGCATTGCCGCGAACAAAACGAAAAAAATCAGGTGGGACGTGCGACGGGAAACCACACGCCTGCCTACTGCACGGAAGACGCGGGTGGCTTCGGCTCGAGGCGGATCTCACCGAAGGTGGATTCGTACTGACTGACGTTCTGATTCAAAACGTTCACCAGAGCCTTGGCCTGCTGTGGGCTCAGGAAGATGCCCTGGTGATTGTGAATGGTGACGCTATCCGGCGTGTTCTGATTAATGGTGCCGAAGAGCAGGAAAAAATCCCACAGGCTCACGCGCACCTGGACACTGTTGGCGTAGGCTTCCCGATAATCGGGCGTGTTGGATAGATGGATCTTCGAAGGTGCGGGTTGAGGGTTCATGCGTTCTCAGCATACTATTCCCGACCACCCGCAAGGGTTGACCCGATTCTTAGTGTTTCGGCTGAGCCTGAATTTCCCGGGTGCCGTCATCCAGTCCATAAATTCTGATTGTGCCGCGCATTGGTTCGGCCGGCGCGGCGGGCGCGGGCGTCGTGGATTTGAACGTGGGCAATGATTGACCGAGAAGACCGGCCAGCGGAGACTGTGCGCCGGCGCCTTGTTCCATTTCCTGCTTGACGGCCTGGATCACCTGATCCCCTGGCAGTTCGATACGGAAGCGCGCCGTGTTTCCGTCCACTTCGCTTTGCAGCGCAGAGCCCAGACCCGGCTGCTGCACTTGCGACCGGCGTGCCGCACTGACCAGATCTTCCGCCGTTTTTGCGTTGGTCGTATCCAGGTCCACTTCTACTCGCAAATCGTTCTGCAGACTCATTCCGAGCGCTAGTCCACGCAGAGAATCCAACATCGGAATCTTCATCGTGGGAATCTCCGGGATCATCCCCGAAAGCCACAGATCGTAATCTCCCAGAGCCTTGCTGCGATCCAGCGCGCGCGCCTGAAGCCCGGTGGCGGGCTTGCTCAAGCGGGCCACTGCATCTTCCAGCGACTGGCCTTCGCCGACCAAAATCGTGTTCGCATCGATGCGGCGGAATGTGGTCTTGCCTTGTGTCTTTCCCTGTGTGAGAGCGCCCAAGACGGCATCGTCCATCACACCGGTAACTAACGCCAGCACGTCCGGATTCGTTCCCTTGCCCATATCGCGGACCGAGAAACGAACTTCCGAAACGGCCCCCAGCGTCGACCGCATCATCCCGACCATAACGCCGCTCGAAGGATCCTTGGCGGTAGCCTGCGCGATCAGAGTATTCACCAGCGGGGAATCGAGCACCGCCTTGATACGAAAGCCGCCGACCAGCGTGGCTCCAGGGTGCGCAAATCTCCAGTCCTGTGCGGGAACTTGAGCAAAGGCTGCGGATCCGATAAGAAAAGACGAAATGAGTGCGAGAGCGCGCATGAATACTCCTTCGAAATAGGATCGGCGGCGTTCCAAAAAGGCTTTACCTTAGAATCGCCTACCTAGGGCGTCCTGTCCAAACCCAAGGCGTGAAGGATGAAGGCATAGTTAAAGGCGATTTCCTTCCAGCGCTCATACCGGCCGGACGCCCCGAAGTGCCCGCTGCCCATTTCGGTCTTCAGTAGCAACAAACCGTTATTTTTCTTGAGGGCACGCAGCTTGGCCACCCATTTTGCAGGCTCCCAATAAGATACGCGCGGGTCGTTTAACCCCGCCGTGACCAGGATCTTCGGGTATTCTTTCGGCGTAACGTTCTCATACGGCGCGTAGGACTTGATGTAATCGTAGTAATGTTTCTCGGCGGGGTTTCCCCACTCCTCCCATTCGCCGACCGTGAGGGGCAGCGTGGCGTCGAGCTCGGTGTTTAGGGCATCGACAAACGGAACGTTGGCGACGATCACGGCGAATAAATCGGGTCTTAGATTGGCCACCGCGCCCATGAGCAGCCCACCGGCGCTGCCGCCTTGAATCGCCAAGCACGCGGCCGAGGTGTACTTTTCGGCGATCAAATACTCCGCTGACGCGATGAAATCGGTGAAGGTGTTCTTCTTGAGCAGCAAGCGGCCGTCTTCGTGCCAAGGCTTGCCGAGGTCGCCGCCGCCGCGAATGTGCGCTATGGCATAAACTATCCCGCGATCAAGCAGGCTGAGCCGATCCGAGCTGAACGTCGGATCGATACTTATGCCGTAAGAACCGTAGCCATAAAGCAGCAGGGGTGCGGAACCGTCCCGGTGAAAATCTTTTTTATAGACGATTGAGATCGGCACTTCCGCGCCATCCGTCGCCTTGGCGTAGACACGCTCGGATTGATATTGAGCCGGATCATATCCACCCAATACTTCCTGCTGCTTCTTGAGCACACGCCCGCGAGTTTCCATGTCGTAATCGAAAACGCAGGCCGGCGTGACCAGTGACGTGTAATGGAAACGTAGAGTCTTGGTATCGAATTCGGCGTTCGGTCCCAGATCAGCGGAATAGACCGGTTCGGGGAATTCGATGGCATGCACCTGCCCACTGGGGAAATGATGAATCCGGATCTGGCTTAGTCCGCGGTCGCGCTCCTCAATCGCCAGGTAGTCGCGAAACGCATGAACGCTCTCTACTGTAATCCGGTCGCGCTTGGGCAAGAAATCCTGCCAGTTGGGACGCGAGGAATCGCCGACCGGGGCGCGCACCACGCGAAAGGTCCTGGCATTGTCGTTGGTGCGGATGTAGAACGAGTTGTCGTGATGCGTGAGATCGTATTCCACACCTTGAACGCGCGGGAGAACGACATGAAAGGGCGTATAAGCGTGTTCCGCACTGACGTAGCGAACCTCGGAGGTCAGCGAGCTGCCGATATTTATCAGAATGAATTCCCGGCTGGAGGTTTTCTCCAGCGCGAGGGTGTAGCGCTGATCTTCTTCGTGATAGATCAGCGGATTCTCTTTTTCGCCCAGAGTGTGGCGATACACCTGGTGCGGACGCTTGGCCGCGTCGAGCGTGGTGTAAAAGAACGTCCGGTTGTCGTTGGCCCATTCGAGCGTGTAGTACGTGTTGGGAATCTCATCCGCCAGCAGAACGCGTGTTTCTAGATCCATCACCCGGATGGTGTACATCTCGTCGCCCTCGAAATCCACCGAATAGGCCAGCAGCCGATGGTTCGGGCTCACGGCAAAGTTGCCGACGCGGAAATATTTCTGCCCCGCGCCCAAGACGTTTCCGTCCAGCAGAATTTCCTCGGCTGATTCGAGAGATCCTTTCTTGCGGCAATAAATCCCGTACTGCTTTCCTTCCTCCGTGCGCGTGTAGTAAAAGTATTCTTCGCGTTTGACCGGCACGCTGAGATCGGTCTGCTTGATCCGGCCGAGCATCTCCGCATAGAGCTTCGACTGCAGCTCCTCGGTCGATTTCATCATTGCCTTGGTGTAGGCGTTCTCCGCTTCCAGGTATTTGAGCGTGTCGGGATCGCTGCGATCGCGCAGCCAGGCATAAGGATCCATGCGGGTGTCGCAGAACAAAGTGGTGGAAAAGGGTACCGTCTTCGCGACGGGAGGGCTGTCCATCACTCTAGTGTTGACTACAATGATGGTCGTGTGGAAATTTCTTTTCGTGATCGGTTTGCCGGTTGTGGCGCAATCCTGGGTTCCGGTCGACAGCGGAACCACTGCCAACCTGCGGGCCGTCAGCGCGAAGGGGCAGATCGTTTGGGTCAGCGGCGACAAGGGCACAGTCCGTAAAACTACCGATGGCGGGATGACTTGGCGCGACGTGGCCCCCCGCGGCACCGCGGATGTCGATTTCCGCGACATCGAAGTAGTCGACGATCGAACAACTTTCCTGATGAGCTCGGGCCAAGGCCCGCAATCGCGAATTTACAAGACAACGGACGGCGGTGCGGCCTGGGATCTGCTCACCACCAACCTCGAACCGAAGGGTTTTTGGGATTGTATGGGTTTCTGGGACCCGACTCACGGGATTATCGTGGGCGATCCGGTGGATGGAAGATTCATGATCATGACTACCGGCGACGGGGCCACCTGGCAGAATATTAAGGGCCCGTCGGCGAACAAAGACGAGGGTGCCTTTGCTGCGAGCGGTACCTGCGTATTCACGCGCGGCACTCGGGAAGCCTGGTTCGGAACCGGCGGCCTCGGCGGAGGCCGCGTGTTTCATTCCGAGGATGGCGGGCAGACATGGTCGATTGCGAAAACTCCGATTCGCCACGATTCGGCCAACGCCGGGATTTTCTCGCTGGCGTTTTCCGACGCCATGCATGGAATCGCCGTGGGCGGCGCCTACATGAAACCTGAGGAGGCTCCGGGCACTATGGCCATTACAAACGATGGCGGGAAAACATGGGCTGCGGGTTCGCTGCCGGGTTACCGATCGGCGGTTTGGTGCGGCGATGCAGACGTCTGCGTTGCCGTGGGGACTTCCGGTTCCGATTATTCTTCCGATGGCGGGAAGATCTGGAAACCTTTCGGCATGGAAGGGTACAACGCCATCAGCACATTCGCCGTCGGGACAAAGGGCCGCATCGCTACTTTAGCGCATCGCGCGCCGCGTTAGAAATCTCCGGATCAGCATCGCCGGCAAGACGGACCAGCGCCGCTTGCGCCGAAGCGTTCTTGCTGGCGCGAAGGTCATATACAAGAGTCAGTTTCTCCGCATCCGTAAGCTCCCGTAGCGCTAGCAAGGGAGCTTGAGTCCAACGTGTCCGGTAATACCCCGTCCCGCCCGAATTCAAATAAAACCATGCTGGGCAGGCTGTTCCTGTGGGCAGTGCGATTTCCGTGGACGGCCCTTCGAGCACGGTGCAGGACGAAGCTACTCGATCGGCTCGCCAGCATACCGGAACCGAGCCGGGGTTCGATTTCATCACTCGCAGGCGAGGCGCGGAATCGCGATCGCACAGGAGCTGGCCGCGCAGCTCGGGGACGCCGGTGGTGTTCAGAAATGTGTTCAGCACGCGCGAGGTGTCATTACCAGAGGCTGCCCGCAGGGCAGCTGCCAAGTCATCCGTTGTTGCACTCCCGAATCGATGTTCACTCAGGTAAGCACGCAGGCCATCGCGAAAGACATCCTCACCCAGCCAGCCTTCGAGCATCAGCAGAATCGCCGCCCCCTTCTCATAGACCACGCGATTGTACACGTCGCGCGTCGTGTCCCGGCTATTAATCGCGATCCGCACTGGCCGCGAGCGCGCCGGGTTGTCCACCACCATCATGCGCTCGCGTGCCGCGATTGCCGCAAGGTGCGCGCGTTCCGGCGGCTCCTCCTGGTCCATCATCTTGGCCGAAATCCAGGTGGCGAAGCCTTCGCTGAGCCAAACATCGTCCCAAGAGGCTTGCGTGACCAGGTCGCCGAACCATTGATGACCGATCTCGTGAGCCTGTAGAGAACGAAGAGAGCGTGTAAACGTGGCCGTTTCCTGACCCACCGGCACCAGCAGATTGCGTGTTCGATAAGTGATCAATCCTGGATTCTCGACGGCACCGAAAGCGCCCGCGGGCAACGCTAGATGATCGAGTTTTCCGAACGCGTACGGAATTCCGGTGTACGCCTCGAGGCGCGGCAGGATCGCGGCAGTGGCCTGCGCGGCGGCGTGACCTTCCTCGGCGTGATCCTTTGCCGTGATCACGCGCACGGGAGTTCCATGGCCAGCGACGCCGCCCTCATAGACGTCAAAGGGCCCGACGGCGAAGGCGACCATTTCGGCGGGCAGGGGTTCGGTGGTATCGAACTTCACCAGCTTCCAGCCGTTGGGTTCTTCAGTTTCCGACAACTCGCGCCCATTGGAAAAAGCCTTATGCTCGCGCTTAACCCGGATCGAAATATCCCAAGGAGCCTTGAAGCGCGGCTCGTCGAAACACGGAAACGCCCGGCGAGCTTCGATCGGAGCGAAGGTGGTGTAGGCGTACCACTCGCCCTCGACCTTGCGGCGATAGGGTCCGGACAGCGCCTTGTCGTCCAGGCGCCCCTGGTAGGCGATGCGGATAGTCACGGAACCCGCAAGCGGCCGCCCGCTATCGATTCCGACACGCTCGCCCGGGCTGGCAATGATTTTGGCCGGACGTATAGTGTCTCCCTGGTCAATGAAGGCTGAACGGATGGTCAGATTCTTCGCGTTGAGCCAAATGATGGAAGCGGGGGCTTTCAACTCGACGTCAATCGACACGGAGCCTTCAAACATCTCGCGCGCCGGATCAATGGTAAGTTGGATGGTCTCTTTCCGGGGGACCGCGCCGTTGGGGAGGTAGAAGGACTGACCGAAGAGCGAGCCCGCGACCAGCGTCCCGTACGCCAGCGCGCGCCACATTACCGGACCATTTCCTTATTGCTCGAGGTAGGTGTAGCCGTTCAGGCCGTCCTCGTAGAATCGCAACAGCGTACCGGATTCCTCGTAGGAGATTTTGCCGTCGCGGACGGCCGCTTCCACTGCGCGCCGGAATTGCTCGACCAGCGTCTTCGATTGGAACTGCACGTAATCCAGCACTTCCCGTACGGTATCGCCCTGGATCACGGCTTCAAGGATCACCTTGCCGTCCTTATCCAGCCCGACGTGCACGGCATTCGTGTCGCCGAACAAGTTGTGCAGATCGCCCAAAATTTCCTGGTACGCACCCACCAGAAACGCACCGAGAATGTAGGGCTCGCCGCTGTTGAACGGATGCATCAGGAGAGTTTTCTTAACGTCCCGGCGATCTATGAACTGGTCCACTTTGCCGTCGGAGTCGCAGGAAATATCGCCCAGGATTCCAGGGCGTGAGGGTTCCTCTTCCAGGCGGTGGATCGGCATGATGGGGAATAACTGTTTCACCGCCCAGCTATCGGGCATGCTTTGGAACAGCGAAAAATTACAGAAGTAGGTATCCGAGAGCAAGCCGTCCAGGCCTTCCAGCTCCTCGGGGAAATAATCCAGCTCCTTGGCCAGCTTCTGAATGCGCCGGCAAATCAGCCAGTAGATGCTTTCCCCCCAGCTTCGCTGTTGCAGCGGCAGATAGCCCAGGCTGAAAAGGTTCAGCGCGGAATCCAGTGCCTGCTGGGCATCGTGAAAGCTTTCAAGCAGGTTCTTGTTCGAGAGCCCACGCAGCGTTTCTTTGAGATCGATCAGCGGCTGCTCGACGTCCTCCGGGATCTCAGGAAGGTTGTCGCTATCGCTAAACCCGGTGACACCCAGGACATTGAACACCAGCATGCTGTGATACGCGACCACCGCGCGGCCGCTTTCGGAAACAATGACCGGATGCGGCACCTCGGCTTCATCGCAGATGCTCTGGATGTGATACACCACATCGTTGGCGTATTCCTGAAGCGTGTAGTTGACGCTCGATTCGAAATCCGTTTGCGAGCCGTCGTAGTCGATGCCCAAGCCGCCGCCGACATCCATAAAGGTCAAGCCTGCGCCGGCGCGATGCAGCTCCACGAACACGCGCGCCGCTTCCATCACCGCGCCTTTGATCTGGCGGATGTTGGTGATTTGGCTGCCCAGGTGGAAGTGCAGGAGTTGCAGGCAATCTTCCATGTGGACCGCTTTGAGCTGATCCAAGGCCCGCAGCGCCTCCGTGATGGTCAGACCGAACTTGGAACGGTAGCCGCCGGACGACTTCCAGCGTCCCGAGCCGCGGCTGGCGAGTTTCACGCGCAGCCCGATCACCGGGCGCACGCCCACGCGCTGCGAATGTTTCAAGATCAGATCGAGCTCGGTGTATTTTTCAACCACCGGAATGATGTTGCGGCCGATTTTCTTGGCCAGCATGACCATCTCGATATACTCGTCGTCCTTAAAACCGTTGCAGATAATGGGGGTTTGGTTGTCGGCGATAGCCAGCACTGCAAGTAGCTCGGGTTTTGAGCCGGCTTCGAGACCGAACTTGTAGGGGCGTCCATACTCGAAGACTTCTTCCACCACCTGGCGCTGCTGGTTAACCTTGATCGGATAGACGCAGCAGTAGTTGTTCTTGTAGTTGTGCTCGGCGATGGCGTTCTGGAACGCCTGATGCATCTCGCCCAGGCGGTGCTTCAGAATTTCGCCGAAGCGGATCAGGATAGGCAGCGAGATACCCCGGAGCTGGAGATTGTCCACCAATTCCTTCAGGTCGATGGTGCGGCTGGTATCCTTCTCTGGGTGGACCAACAGGTTGCCATTCTTGCCAACTGAGAAGTATCCCTTGCCCCAACTGGCGACGTCGTAGAGTTCTGCGGCTTCCGCAGTGGTCCATCGATCGGCGGGCTCGCGAACGGGGCTGTCCGTGAATCTGGGGGAGGACATGAAACTTTAGTGTCTACCGATTTGGCGTCGGGGGCAAGCGAAAAATAGTTTCACGGATAATGGATTGCGCCCTAAAATTAACATTCGGTTAACGCTGTACCGGACGACGGCCCAAGCCGCGTCTTGCGACAATCTAGGAGATGACTGTGTTACGTCGTAGTTTGTCCGCGTTCGCGAGCTTGATTCTGATTGGCGCCTGTTTCGGGCAAGCCCCGAAATTCACCATCAGCACCGTTGCCGGCACGGGTACGCATGGCTTTGCGGGAGACGGGGGGCCGGCCACCGCAGCGACTCTAGCCTTTCCTGCAACCGTCGTTTTTGACAGCGCCGGGAACATGTACATTGCGGATGCTTCCAACAGCCGCGTTCGCAAAGTGGATACCAACGGAAATATCTCCACGTTTGCGGGAACGGGCGATTTCGGCGATTTTGGTGATACTAACGTGGCGACGAAGGCCGGCATGAATCGTCCTTACGGCCTGGCGATCGATAAAGCCGGAAATATGTATATCGCCGACACGTACAACGACGCGATTCGGAAAGTGACAGCGTCCGGCGGCATCATGAGTACCATCGCCGGCACCGTGCAAGGCTTTGGCGGAGACGGAGGCGGGGCCACGGGCGCGCTTTTCGATACGCCTACGGCTCTTGTCTTGGACGCCGCCGGCAATCTTTATATCGCCGACACGGGCAACAATCGCATCCGCAAGGTGGGGGTGGACGGAAACATCAGCACCTTTGCGGGAACGGGGAACGCGGCTTCATCCGGAGATGGCGGACCAGCTAACAGCGCGGCTTTGAACGACCCGGAAGGGCTCGCCATAGACACAGCAGGGAACATCTACGTCGCGGACACAGCCGGCCATCGGGTCCGAAAGATCGCCCCTGACGGCACGATTACGACCGTGGCCGGAAATGGAAGCGGCGGGTTCGGAGGGGATGGCGGTCCGGCCACCCAGGCCAGCCTCTACTACCCAAAGGGCATAGCAGTGGACCCTTCCTCCGGGAATCTGTACATTGCGGATTGGCTCAACAGCCGTATCCGGGTAGTGACGCCGGACGGGAACATTTACACGGCAGCGGGAAACGGCCAATACGACTATAACGGTGATGGAGGACCCGCTACCAATGCGGCGCTTCGATTCCCCTGGGGACTGGCCGTCGGCGCTTCCGGAAGCGTGTATGTCGCGGACGACGAGAATAGCGTCATCCGTTTGTTGACGCCGGTTGCGCCTCTGGTATCGGTCGCACCCAGCGTGGCGCCCAAAATCGATCTCTCGGGAGTGGTGAGCGATTCGCAGTTCGGCGGATTTTCCGCTGTCGCGCCCGGATCCTGGGTTGAAATCCACGGAGCCAACCTGGCAAGTAATGCACGCTCCTGGACCGTTGCGGATTTCCACGGCGCCCAAGCCCCCACCTCACTCGATGGAACTACGGTCACCATCGGCGGTCAAGCGGCGTTTATTTCCTACATCAGCCCGAATCAAATCCTCGCGCAGATTCCCTCGGGCATAGGGCTGGGGCTTCAGGATGTCCGCGTGAGCACGGCGGCCGGTGCCAGCGATCCTCAGACAATTGCGGTGAATCAAGTTCAGCCGGGTTTGCTGGCTCCCTCTGCCCTTAAGGTCGGCGACAAGCAATACACCGAGGCTATTTTTACAGACGGAACCACCTTGGCCCTCCCGGCGGTGGCTATGTCGGGAACAATGCAAGGTAGCGCCCCGTCTCGGCCTCCCCATCCGGGCGAAACCATCGTTCTTTACGGTGTCGGGTTTGGTACGGTGACTCCAGATACGGGCGCAGGCAACATCGTCGCGAACGATAACAACTTGATTTTGCCGTTCCAGATATTCTTCGGCGGAATGCCTGCGACCGTGAGCTATGCCGGCTTGGCTCCCGGAATGATCGGGTTGTACCAGTTCAACGTAGTGGTGCCGGATACCCCCCCCGGGGATGCCATTCCTTTGACTTTTTCCGTGGGTCCCGTTGGAGGACAGCAGGTTCTGTACACCGCAGTTCAACCATAATGTCGTGTTATCCTGAGCTGTAGATCAAGTGGGCGGCTAGCTCAGTTGGGAGAGCACCGCGTTCGCAATGCGGGGGTCGTGGGTTCAAGTCCCACGCCGTCCACCAAATCTTCCCGCCCTTCCGAGGAACGCCATGGAACGCCAAACAACCCCCAAGTCTACGTTGTCGCATTCAGGCTATAAGCTGGATCCACTCAGCCCAGCCGAGATCAACGTTCTCGCCAAGAAGCTCACTGCCGAGGAACGCCGGATCCTGCTCGACCATGGGACTGAGCCGCCCTTTTGCGGCGGTCTTCTCGACAACAAAGTGGACGGCGTTTACGGCTGCCGCCTGTGCAGTCTGCCACTCTTTAGATCCAGCGCCAAATTCGAATCCGGCACCGGATGGCCAAGCTTTTTTGAACCTTTCGACCCGGATCATATCCGCAGCATCCAGGACGTGAGTCACGGAATGGTTCGGACCGAGATTCGCTGCAAACGCTGCGATAGTCACCAGGGACACGTGTTCCCCGACGGACCTCCGCCCACCCGCCAGCGCTACTGTCTGAATTCCGCCTCCCTGGAGTTTTTCAAGGTTGGATCCGAGCCGCCTCGCGACGTCGCATGATCCGCATTCAAAGCAGGATTTCTCCTAATTTCTGAATATCCCCACTTAAAATGGGTGGTATTGAAATTAGAGGGAAACCATTATAAACTTTCATCCGCGAGTTGTGAATAAATACTCCGAATGAAAGGAAGGGCTTTGAATAAACTTACCGCGGTCCTCTTCTGGTTGACCTGTTCCCTCAGTTTGAAAGCGCAAATTACCCTTGGGTCGACGGTCGATACGTTTGGAGTTCTGGCTGGCTCGACAGTTACGAGCAGCGGTCCGACAGCGGTGCTTGGGAATCTAGGCGTGAGTCCAGGGAGTGCCGTCACCGGATTCCCTCCTGGACAGGTGATCGGCACAATTCATGCAGCAGACGCGTTCGCGGGTACGGCTCAAACTCAATTGACGACCGCCTATAACGCTGCGGCAGGAGCGCCATCCTCGGCCACCGTATCTGGTGACTTGGGTGGCCTTACATTCTTTCCCGGCGTTTACACTTCCAGTACTTCACTAGCGATAACGGGCACTGTCACGCTCAATGCGCTGGGCAATCCGAATGCTCAATTCATCTTCCAGATGGGGAGCACCCTTACGACAGCCGTCGGCAGTACGGTGGTGCTTACCAATGGCGCCCAAGCTTCCAACGTCTTCTGGCAAGTGGGGAGTTCGGCAACTCTAGGAACGAGCTCGTTTTTTTCTGGAAATATCCT
>Ga0068856_100006084_pt1 | contig 11854 bp, 21 predicted proteins | sample KBSCornC62_FD_66595 | JGI IMG/M metagenome (GOLD analysis project Ga0068856, IMG submission 66595) | Corn rhizosphere microbial communities from Kellogg Biological Station, Michigan, USA - KBS Corn C6-2 | ecosystem: Host-associated > Plants > Roots > Rhizosphere > Soil ...
CTAGCAACCACATAGCAACCGATAAGCGAGTAATCCGGGTAACCAAATCCGGCAGGTTCGAGCGCGTGCCCCGTTGTAGAAAGGTCTTGGGGCTAGCGCTCGGCCGTTCGACTGGCCTCCGCCTCTCCACCGCCCCGCCGGGGAAATTTTGGCCAGGAGGCCATAGCATTTTTATGGCGAACCGGAGCGTTGCACCGGCGATCCCTGAAGGCGCTGCCCCCGCAGGCGGAGGCTGGATTCTCGTGCCGGCCTGACGCTAGGCTTTCGTTGATGCCTCGGTCGAGTGTCGCGTTCCGGCGACTTGCGTCCCGCGTGCTGTCCGAACGCGGGATCGCGGCTGTTTGGCAATTGCACCTCGATGCGTTGTCGGCGCACTTGGCTGGAATGCCCGGTGCGGCGGCCCTCCTGCTGGCGGTTGCCGATGCCGCGGAGGAGCTGGTGTGGTGGCGCACGCAAGTCTCCGAGGCACCGCAGCGCGATCTTTGGCCCGGCCCCTGGCTTCGGCCGACCTGTCCTCTTCCTGCGCCATGCGGCGCGATGACCCAGCGACGTTAGCGCGCAATGCGGAAGGCCTCGGTATTGCGCATATCCCGGGCATGGGCGACGCATTGACAGGCGGGATCGTGCTGGCGCTGTCGGGCGCGGCAACGGTGCTGGTCTTCTGGTGGCATTTGTGGCACTGACGGCGATTGTCTTACCAGGCAATAGAAGCGTCTACGCCGCGCTGACGCTGGGATTGGGCGCGGTCATCACCTGGCTAGAACTGTATCCGTTCCATTTTCGAGTGCCGGCGAGCGGCCTCGGTGCGCTGCACACGCTGCTGAAGAGCTGGGCAGACCGTCCACCGCCGGGCGATTTCATTCGGAATGTCGTCGCGTATATTCCGCTCGGTTTTTGCGGGACTTTGGCCCTCGGCTATCCCAGGCCTTGGTCGGGCCGGGTTTTAGTTGTTGTACTTAGCTGCGCAGTTTGCTCCGTATCATTTGAGCTGACACAGTATCTTATTCCGGGCAGGTTTACGTCTGCGATGGACGTATATGCCGATACATTAGGCGCTCTCATTGGATCGGCAGCCGCGTGTTTTTGGGGTTCCACCCGAACGTTTGGATGATCCCGCACTGAACGGCGTCGCCGATAGCGGCAAGCGCAACAATCGGTGGCTACTCAAACGCTCAGTGCCGATGAGTGCCGTAACAACAGGGTCGAACGCCCCGCATCCATGCATGGGAAGCTGCGGCGGTTTCGCGTCATCGGCAGCGTGTGTAATTTAGGGACATGGCAGAGCGCGGGCTATACAGGGCGGCCGACGGTTCTTGGCGGCAAGCGGACGCCAAGAAGGGAATTCCACTCATCTATAAACTGAGAGGCGGTGAACGCTGGACGTTGCTGGATCGGGACCGCGTGATTGTGGTTCACCCGAATCGGCCGGCCAAGGTCTTGTGCACGGACGGACGCGTGGAGGAGATCACTTCATAGCCCGATGGAATTCGAATTTGATGATGACGACAAGGCCACGCTCGCCGCTCTTTTGAAGCAGACGATCGCGGCTGATCCCTTCCCTATGTCGCCGCGCGTGCGTCAACTACGGGCCATCCTGGAGAAGGTCAAGCCGTCGAAAAGTGGACCACAACCTTTTCCCACCACCAAGGCGCATTAGCAAGCCCACGCATGTGCTGCATGAGAAATGGCGCCGTTGATATGTGATGAGACCGCTAAGAAGGTGCGCGGATGTAGGGAGTACAGACATGCTGACGAAAACCAGCCAGCCCGGCGCTGAGCCGGCCAATGTTTTCGAGGATCGCGTAAACGCCCGGGCAATGGCGGGTCGAGTGGTTCGACGATGATGGCCGTTGCGAGCTAGAGATATTCGAGGGCCACGACGCGCGAAAGCAGGCGCTACGGTACGCGATGCGGAAGTATGGACGTTTCCGAGAAGTACGGGTGCCGGACCGGCAAGGCTAGGCGGCGGATGCCTCGGGTTCCGGCCGGATCAGCCGGCCGCCGAAGGTACTGACAAAGGCCAATGCTTCTGCTTCGTTCCTGAACTCTAAGCGGAACATTGTTCCGTCCTGCCGGAAGATGACCGGCTGCGAACAGTGGTGATCCAGCCAGCTCCGCATATTGCTCATCGTAGCGCCAAGATCGCCGGACGAGCCGAATTCGACAATGTACAACATGCTTGCCTCCCCAGCCCGCCGGGGAGCGGGATCAGCAGGTATGTAGGAAACACTTCCCCAGCATAAGCCTAAACACCTGTGACATTTTCGGCATGTTGTCCGTTGGGAGTGCGGCGGGGGGGGCAAACCCGCGATGGACCGATTGCCGCTCTACGCCGCTCGGATTACCGATTTGGGCCCTGCGACTTCATGAGCATCAAGTGCATCGCCTGCAGGCCACGACATGCTGATCCGCCAAGCTCGTTGCTCAACCGGCTACGGCTGCCGCCGACTACTCGCGTGCTGGACCTTGAACCGAGGCTGAGATGCCGGGAACGCGATGCGCGTGAAAAGGCAGCCGTGACAATCAGGTGCCGACGCGGGTCACGCGTGCCTGTGATAAATTTTGGTCCGCGCTTGCTTGATTGAAGGAGCGATCTTAAACCCGCCCGGTTCGAAGCGTGATGGGGGCAGCATGTGGGATGAACTCAAGCGAACCGATGTTGAGCTCGCGATGCAGAAATTGGCCGAGTTGCGCAACGTGACGCTACAAAGACACGCGGAGGAACTGAAGCAACTTGATAGCGATGAATCCGAGATCGACATGCTGGCCCGACTAGCCGAGGCGATCACCGAAAAATACCTCAACGGCCGCACCCATGCTGATGAGCAAGCTAATCCAGGCGAAGCGGTACGGGATGCGGCAAGTGCCGAGACCGAGCACGAGGGAGCGCCTCCGGTGAACCTGGAGGTCCGACAAAACGTATCTCCGAATTTCGGTAGTCCGCTTAGAAGACTGGTCGGTCGATAAATCAGACTTCGCCGCTATAAGATGCGGCTGCACGATGCCGCGTCGTCCTACCGAGGAGGAATGCAGCGGTGCGCCGCGATACTGGCACCCACGAGCACGACCTCGCCAAACAGGATAAGGCGCTGGCGCGACTGGGGCTGATATGCGTTACGGGCTCGATATAAAGATTCTTCGGCTTCCGTAGGACAGCCAGAATTTTCGCGATGTCAAAAGGTCTACACCCAGCACCAGGTCGGCTTCTCGGAGCGCTAGATCGGCCACGACGATCGGGGGATTGGGAACAACAACGTCGCCTAGCTGCAGTTTGTTGAAACGGTGAATTCGCGACGATAGCGGGTCGCCAGCAACGCCCTGCATCGCTAAGGAACGGTCTCGTGACAGTGCTGCTTGCGTCACACCCATGGCATGCGCGGCGGCCCTTGCGAGAACGGTGAGTTGCGAACCTGTATCGATTGTCGCCGTAAGTCGGTGTCCATCCAGTTGCACGGGAAAAAAGAACCGGCCACCCGGCGAGAGGCCCGTGCTGATCGAGCTATAGGGGCCAGCCCAGTTCGGCGCCGCCGTCGGACAGGCTTGCTTCTGGTAGAGCCCTAATGATTGCCGCCGCAGGTCTAGCTCAACATCGAAGTCGCTCAAAACATCCGCTCCGAGCAAACCGTCTAGTGATGTCGGGAAGACCTTCGCCGTCTTCACCGGAGCAACAACAAGCCGCCGCCATGGGATCGGTACTTCTCCAGCAGCGAAGCTGCGCAATTCGACTTCATGGCTCGCCAGATCGCCGCCAACCCCGCGAAGATGCCTCTGAAAATCGATCCTCGGCCGTTGCGCATCGATTGCCTTCGCCGCTTCGGGAGTCAGAACGGTCCTTTCCGCCCCCGTGTCGACGATCAGGGTTACCGAATGTCCATTTGCGGCAAGTGTCACAAAGGGTGCACGGTTGAGGGTTGCGACCACAATCTTCCCGAGCGGCCTTGTGCTGCAACCGGATGTCTCGGCTACCGGGAGTCTATCGGGGGCTTCCGCCGATCGCAGAGCAGCGCTACAGTAGGTCACTGCCAATATGACCGCACCAATCCAAGCTCTTCGCACCAAATACCACCCTTATTCTCGCCCACGATGCGCTTGTCCTGCACCAAAGAGCGGAGCCGACAATTTTCGATAGCGCAACACAAAGCCGCTCTAAGCAAGCGCGGCCGCGATCTCAAGGGACGCACATACGAAGCGGATCATGTTCTCTTTCTCGGCCGAAAGAACGATGAGATGCGGTCCCAAACCCAAGAGAGAAGCATCCCTGCTATCACGCCGGCCGAACTGGAAGCGAAGTCGATGAAATCAGCGTGACGGCCTGGAGCCCAATTCTGCCCTATCTCCAAGAAACCTGCATAGCCGCAAAGCAGCGCGGCAGGCCCGCGGTAACCAAGCCTACGCGAGTAGCCCAGGGAGGCAATAAGACCCGTGCCGAAATACGCAACAAAATGTTCAAGGTCACCTGCAACGCCGGTTCGTACCATGTAGTCGCCGGGCGTCAGCGAGAGGACCGCGAGCAGAACCACGCAAGCCCAGGTCAGCAGTCGAAATAGCCGTTCTAAGCGGAAGCGGATCATTGCGCCCTGATTGTTTGAAAAACCAGACCCGCACGCAGATTTATTTTCAAAGCTGCCGTATCGCGGTGCCCGTCCCATTGACTGATTTTTCACCCAGCCATGATAGGGACGGCGCAGCACTGGAGCTAAGGCAATGAACGCGCTGATCGCCGTGATATTCGTGCTGCTCCGCACCCGCATGGGAACGGATGCCGGGATCTTTTTATGGGGCGTACTCGCCGGTGCTGAGTTCCTGGCCGGATGCTTCGCCGGTTGGCTCTGGCACTGCTGGACAGTCGGCCGCTCTGAGCTCTATCTGCGAGCGGCGATCCGCGACATCACCGCAAGATGGGGCACGGCATCATGAGACGTCCGATCGTGCTCGACTGCGAAATCAGCGTGCGCGATGAGCGTGGCGTAACCCATACTGGCGTGCTGTCGGCTGTGTTTAGCAAGCGGCGCCGACCGCCTGGAGACTATATCTAATCAGTCGGCGAAATCCGTCATCACAGGGTTTGAAGAACTCGGCCAAAATCGATTGGTGGGGTCGCGAAGCGAGGCATTTGTCCCGTGAACCCGAGCAAAAGTTCAAATTCTCGGGACGGCGCGATACCTATCTCCTACCCCTGACAGGACGCAGGAAAAGGGCCGCCCGCGATTGCTGAGTGACATCGACGAAGTGATTGCCGCTTTCGCGCATTACGAAACCGGCTCTGTTAAAGTGATCAGCTTTTCCAAGCGACTTCTTGAACCAGCCAAGCAGGCCCAACCCGCCAAGCCCCGTCAACACCAATATCAGAGTGGAGGGTTCAGGGACGGCATGACCATAAGACAGATTGTCGAAGAAAATTCCATCGCCGATCTCGCTGTCCACGAACGTCACTGAGGTAAACCGATCAGTTGAGATCAATCCGGCAAAGACGGGCGTATCAAAGCTGGTGGTTGTACCCACGTAGTTTACAAACAGGTTCGCGGAGAAGCCATTCGAGTCCGTGACCGAAAGCGTTGCAGATCCGGGTAGATTTGTGCCGAGACCAGCTATGTAAACGCCAAAACTCGTGATCGGCGAGTCAAACGTGAAGGTTATCGGCGCCGGACCTGTATTAAAAACGCTCAGCCCGTCTATGGAAGGCGAGCTGCGTGTCCCAAAAAAAGTGGAGTCGCAAAATGCCGTGCCGCTGCACGAAACCAGCAGATCGGGATACCTGATTGAAGTTGCCGTGTTCGAAATCGGTGAGTTGAAATCTTGGAGCGTTTGAGGCCCGGCGACGGCGAAATATGCTGCGCTGTCTGTGAAGGTTGTTACGGAGGCGTTAGCGGGACCCAGCCTTATTGCAATCAGTAGCGAGCAGATTGCAAAAAGTGATGCTCGGATAACCCACGTCGGAATGGAGGCGCGACGCGCTGAAGCGGAGCGAAGAAGCTGATTTGGCATTGGCGCTCCCCTTAATATGTGGCTCGATGCGAGCTTCTTTTTGCTCTCTCTTTCTCCGATCGTGCGCGCCCCTCATCTAGATGGCAAGCCAGATTGGTTTTGAGCGAAAGCTGGAGCGAAAATCTCACGCCAATGCGCCTGACTTAAGGAAAGGATGAGCTGGCCTGAGTAGACGATAAACGGCCCCTTGTCTCACCGTACTGGTGATGTCCAGTAAGCGTTTCTTCGTAATTGGCCGGTAGGTTCTCCTTCGGAGATCGCTCCGTCTACTAAAGACCTACCCCCCATGTCGCCCGAAGAACGAGTCGATCAGGCGCATGAAGGCGCTTTGCCGGACGAGATATTGCGGGATCCGCCCCGCCGACGTGCGTGGTTGCTGTCAAGGGCGTTAGAGTGCTTCCCTCTCGACCGAGCTCTAGAACTTGCGCGGGCAGCGGAAGAATTCATAAGTGGATCGATCGCCGAGGAGGGCGACGACAGCCCTCAGTCCAAGCCTGCATCGAAACCACAAAAGCGGACGGGGTTGGCGATCTCCGCCGAGCGCCGGGACCAGCTGCTACAGCAGATGGTGGAAGGTGCAACGAACACGGAATTGGCGCGCGAGTTCGGTTTATCGCCACGTCAAGTTCAGGGGATTCGAATGGGCTCTGCTGCTGAGATTGCGGCCCGGCGCGGCCGAAGAGAGTAGTCGCCTCGCAAAGCTCAAGGTCAAGAAGCCGGTTGCGTTCGCGATCAGCCGCTATCAAACCGCCGCCTCCGCTTGCAGCCGAAAGGACTCCCCCGAAAAGCTTCGTCCCGCCATATCCATTGCAGCTGACCAACATAGGTTGGCCGCGATTCGGATCTTGACGAGTAGCCTATGGCGGTCATGCTCGATTTCATGAAGCCAGCCGTCGCTCTCCGGCGGCTTCGTGCAGCGCGAACCAATCTGGAGCCGGATGTCTGCGGGCACTGGTTATGTTCGGGTATCGCGAATGAGCAGTGATTGGGTTACGTACCGTCCTTCGTATTCGGATCCCTTGCAAGCGTCGGGAGATGAGATCCACGGAGCTTGGCGTGTTGAACACCAGATCCCGGCAATCCCGGTGATAACCTGCGACCGTCACAATTGGGAAGTCCGAGCGGCGGAGTTTGATGGTAGTCGGAAGGGTCGGTCAATGACCGGCTCGCGCTGGCGCTAACCTGATGCTCGCTACCGGATTCACCGTTCTCGATGAGAAGACCCAGTCTTGCCGATCGCCTGAGCATGGCCAATGCTGCCAAACAGGCTCGGCTCGAACGCGCAAAGCGCCTCGCCGAAGACCCCGAACGCGCCGAGCGGCTCAAAGCTCGTGATGAGATCGTCGCCGCCCGCAATCGCCGGATCGCGGCACGCGAGATCGAGCGACGAGCGGCACAGGAGCGGGAGGCAGCCGAACTGGCTGCGAAGGAAGCGGCCGAAGCTGCCGCCCGCGAGGCACAACGCAGAGACAGAGAGGAAGCTGAGGCGAAACGGTTAGCCGAACAGGCCAAAATGGAAGCCGCCGAAGCCGCCGAACGGGAGGCAATCCTCGCCGCCCGCCGAGCCGGCCGGAAAAAGAAGAAGCGGGGAGGACATTAGAGACTGAGCTGACGGCGTCATGGCATCGCTGCCCGAATTTGGTCGCGCGAGCTATGGTGCTTTCCGGCCGGCGAGCGCGTTTACGGGAGGCCAGAAGCCAGACTTGGAGGGCTCAATGCCGTTCGATGGCCAGAATGCCGCGCTGACGCTCCCCGATACCCTAGCAGCCGCACTCATCGAGGGCGCCGTCGAAACGGTTGAGCCGCACGTCCTGGAGGCGCACAAGGCGCACGAGCAGCAGCGATATCCTGCCGGCTGGTTTTATCGCCACCGAGTGGCGGTACAGATCACCAGCATAACTCTCCTGGGTGTCGGGACTGTGGCCGGAGCCGCCCTGTTTATTCTCATCAATGCCGCGCTGGGTATTGGGCTCTGGTTGGTTACCCTCGCCTTCGCGATTGCGCAGTCTGCGATTACGGTTCGCGGACCAGCGCTATGGCGAGAGCACGCCATCATGGATTTGGATGTGGTCCACCCGGCGGTCCGCGCAGCCGCACGGCGTCTTCAAGAGCGGCTTCCCGGGGTCAGCTTCCGGCTCGGCGAACTGATACAGGATCGCGTCACCCTCGATCCCTACCTCATTGCGGAATACGGGAACGAGCGGGCGATACTTGGTATCTGGGACGGGGACAGACTCATCAGCCCGCACAGCAATACCACAGACCAGGCCGCCTTTATTTGGCCGACACCTTGCACGGCTCGCTATCACATTTAATTTGCACTTCAACGTGCTGCGGTGTCGGCTTGACTTCCAGCATGGCTGCACCGGCCAGTATGCAGCCGCCGATGAAAACGCTTCCGAGGATGGCTGATATGATCAGGGGCTTGCGCATGGTTCACCTCCCGCGCTGGCCCTAACATCGTGATGGTTAACGGGCGGTTATCGGGATCGCGTCTTGGCCGCTATACCCCCGTGGCAGACCGTTCGGCTGCAAGTTGGACCGGAGTGGCGTCCCTCGACCCTCGGCTAATTCGATCACGATACCCTGTCGCGCCCAGTAACGGCTGACGAGCGCCGCGCAGCGGGCATTCATCGTCTGATCATCAAGTTCTTCGACTTCAAAGTTGACAGCCATCCGATTGTCTCGTGTGGTTGCGGCCATCCAATGGCAAACCCGATGGAATGGCTGCCGCATTCCCCTGGTACGGTATGCAGGGCGATACTGACGGAGATCCTCGGCGAGCAAAAGCGCTACCGCGATATCGGCGGCCAGCACCAAGAGCAGCAAGATCGTCAGCTTATTAAGCGGCATTATGGCGAGCCCCACGGGGATCAGCGCCATCAGCCAGGGTTGCGATAGGAAGACCGGCACGGGGCTAGCTGCGCTCGGCCGATTTCTCGGCGAACCACGCGATCGCCGATGCCACCGCAAGAGAGATGACCGCGTAATCGCCGACGGGAGCGGTCATTCCGCTGTAGGAGAGCAAGAAGATGCCGAGCGCACCGAACGCCGTGGCTATGGCCAAGAGCGTCGAGCGGAACACCGCGATGTCGGTCATTCCGTATGCCTCGCTAGCTCAGATCCGGCCGCGTGGCGGATCAATCGCTCGGCTGCGTCGGCCGTTTCGATGAGGATCTGGGCTCCGCGAGGATATCCGCCGCGATAAGCGTTGGCCGCATCGAGATGTAGTTTCCAAACGATACCGATCCCGTCGCGTTGCAGCAGGTCAAGAGCAATCCTTTCGTGGAAGGCGCGATCGAGCTTTTGCATGAGCCGCCCTTCAGTTCGACTGCCCGGTTTGCCGCAATAAACGTTCGGCGGCATCCGCAATTTGGCTCAAGAGGTCCGCACCGCGTTGGTGGCCCTCTCCGCGTGCTGCGATCGCCTCCAGACGCAGCAGCGAGACGACCTCAGGCCCATCACGCTGCAAGAGATCGCGCGCCAACCCTTCGCAGAACGAGTCGTCAAGCCTGGTGGACACGGATCGGCGCCGCCGGAAAGCGGCCCCCTCCCAAATTACGCCGGGAGGAGGCCGGAGGAGAGGATGCCTGCCAACAGGGTGTGCTGGGGACGCGTATCTAGCCCGCATATCGAGCGAATGTCTCTAAAATAAAAGGTTAATTTAATAAGCGGCTAGCGGCATACATACGAACGAGATGGAGCAGCTCGCTGAGGGTGCTCAATTACAACTCAAATTTGTCACAAGTAGTAAACAAGGCCGGCCTGTTATCAGGGGGCGCGAGATACAGGCGAAGAGCTGCAGATGCGAATTCCAGTTATCCCGGCTGAGTACCATCGCGATGCGGCTGAACGATTTCGGCTCTTGGCGGATATCGAGATTTTCCCGGATCTTCGCCGACAGTTCCGACGGCGCTCCGCACAGCACGAGCAGTGGGCCATGGACCGGCACGAAAACCCGCCGGTGGACGCTCTCACTTAACCAGCACTGACTACGCCAAAAAACCGCCGTCGGCTCAGCGCAGCGGGCGTGATCGAAGGTCGGCGCAGGTTTAACTGTTTCCGATCTCGGTTTAACCTACAATTTGAGGGACTTTTGATCAGGTCGTCTGTATCCCAGGCGGGCCAACCCACACTGTCTGCCTGTGAAGGTTGGCGTCATCTTTTGGAATTTGGGCGCCTTCCCTGCGGATGGACCGCCTTTCGACAAAGCGCGAAAACATGTCATTCGGAACTGTCCTTGAGTTTCCCCTGCAACCCGGCAAGACGGGAGCGTTCAAAACGGACTCACCAGAGGCTTTTGGCCTCGTGCCGGAACTGCCGAAGTCCCATCAGCGCTGGACGGTTCGGCGCAAAGCGACCGTTGTTGAGGCCGTGCGCGGCGGTTGGATTCCTATCGAGGAGGTCTGTGAACTTTACCGCATCTCGGTCGATGAGTTTCTCGCCTGGGAACGAGATCTCGATCGTTACGGAGTCGCAGGTCTGCGAACCACGCGCTATCAGATTTATCGCGACACGGACAAGCGCGCCCCGGCCGCAAGCGGAACGGCCATGTGAAGCCAGTGCCGTTTGCCCGGGTGATGCCAATCCTATTCTGGATCTGTCGAGACGAGGAGGAAGAACGCTGGCTTGTGACGGTCGAGGATCAGGTTTACGGGGAGTATCTCAATGAAGAAACGGCGGTTCTCGACGCCATAGATTTGGCAAACGATGCGCGGGCAACCGGCGGCACAGCAGAGGTTTGGCATCGCTCGAACACGTCGCGCCTATACTAATTCCGGCGAGACACGCCGATATTCGCAAGTGCCGCCAAACGATCGTGACGATCAGGAGGCCAACCAGCATCACGACCGCAATCGCCATGACAACTGCAGATCCAGCAAGTATTACGGCCGCGATTCGGTCTATCATGAGGCCGTTATCGGCTTTCCGCCTGCACCGACAGGATCACACCATCGCGGATCGAGCCGCCCTTGTGTCGGCCGAAAAACTTGATGTCGGCCACGAGCCCCAGCCAGACCGGGACAATGCCCTTCTTCGCTGGCCCGGCGCGGCGCTCATCGAGCACATGCCAAAGCCCCTTGCTAACGAAGAACCGCACCTGCCCTGCCGGGCATAGAACCCCATCGCGCGCCTCGGCGACATAAACCGCATCGAGCCTGCCTTCGCCGAGTTCACTGAACCCGGTAATCGCGAACACGGCCGTCTCAGAGCATTTGGTCTTCAGCCATTCCCGGCTCTCGCCACCGCGATACACGCTGCCCCGGCGCTTCGAGACGATGCCTTCGGCTCCGATCTGGCGCACAGCCTCAAACAGCTCGTTGCCGATGCCCAGAACGTGATCGACATAAACAACCCGCTCGCACCGCGCCGCGCCAATCATATCCCGCAATAGCATCTTGCGGTCTTCGATCGGGCAGCGCCGGAGATCATGGCAATCGAGGTGCAACAGATCGAACGCGAAGTAGGCAAGCCGGTCCGGCTGCCCTTCGCTAATGGCATCGCTCAGCGCGTCAAGATGGGTGACGCCGCGATCGTCGGGAACGGCGATCTCCCCGTCTAGCACCATCGGCGGGAGCTTGACTTCGATCAGCCGCCGGAAGGGCTCACGGAACACCCTGGTCCGGTCATATCCATTGCGGCTCCGCAAAATAAGTTGGCCGTCACCCGGAATGATCGCGACTAGCCTTGTGACCGTCATGCTTGATTTCATGCAGCCATCCGTCGCCGGAGGGTGGCTTTTTGCAGGGTGTGACGATCTGGAGGCGGACATCCCCCGGCACGCCGGCCGGGATCGCGCCTATAGGCAAAGTGAGCGGCATTCGAGATAATTGCCCCGATCCAGCCGAGAAAGCGAGTCGGAGCCGCT
>Ga0068856_100006086_pt1 | contig 11854 bp, 7 predicted proteins | sample KBSCornC62_FD_66595 | JGI IMG/M metagenome (GOLD analysis project Ga0068856, IMG submission 66595) | Corn rhizosphere microbial communities from Kellogg Biological Station, Michigan, USA - KBS Corn C6-2 | ecosystem: Host-associated > Plants > Roots > Rhizosphere > Soil ...
CGGCGCGATCCAGCCAGCGCCGACGCGCACGCGGCGCACGCGCGGATCGTTCGCCGACCTGCTGGAGACCACGCTCGTAGTCGCCCGCGAGCTTCGCGAAGGCCAGCCAGAGGATGAGCGCCGTCGCCACGACTCCGATCACCGCGAGCAGCCACGATTCGGCCCGACCACCGCCGGTGAGCACATCGTCGAAACCGGCGAACCACGCCGGCGGCAGCAGCCGCACCCACCACGGCAGCACGAGAGTGCCAAGCGAATTCCCCGTGCGCGCCATGACTTGCGGAAGCAACTGCGACCCGAGCACGAGGAAGATCGAGACGGCGACCTGCATCGTCGTCATGAGGCCGTCGAGGCGCTCACGGCCAAACCATCGGAGACAGAGCTGGTACGTCAGGACGATCGCGCCGGCGCAGAACAGCGCCATGATCGTGAGCGACAGCAGGTGCGCCGGCAAAAAGCGCCACGATCCATGCTGCCCCCACACTCCCACGCCGATGCCAAGGACGTTGAACGCGACGGCCATGAGAATCGACACTTGCAGCAGCACGAAAATCTTCGCGCGCAGGAGCGCCCCCGCGTTCACCGGCCGGTGCAGCAGGATGTCGGCCTCTTCGGCGTTGAACAGGACTTCGCCGGCCGCGGCCGCGACGAACAGCCCAACGAGGATGAACGTCATCGCGTGCAGGTAGACCGCGAGCGTGAAGATCGTTGCACCGCCGAATCCGAGACTCGTGACGCCGATGAACGCGTACACGACGAGCGATGTGCGCAGGAGCGCCGCGATGGACTTCGGCATCTTCGCGACGCGGAGCTGGCGCGCCGAGCGTCCGCGCAGAAAGAGCATCAGGAACAACCGCCGCAGCGCGCGGCTCTGCGACGGGACTGCGTTCTCCCGTTCGCGCGTCAGCATCACGATCGGAACGTCTTCGCGAAGTCTTCCGCCCGCCGCTCGAGCTCCGCGCCGCCCGTGAGCTCCGTGAACAGCCGCTCGAGCGTGCCGGAGCCGTGCGCCGCCACGAGCGCCTCGGGCGCGCCGTCGAGCAAGAGCTTCCCCTGGTCGATGATGATCACCCGATCGCAGACGCGCTCGACGACGTCGAGGATGTGCGAGCTGTAGACGATCGTCTTCCCCTCGCGCGCCAGTGTTTGAATGAGCGCTTTGAAACCGACCGCCGCGTTGGCGTCGAGCCCGTCGAGCGGCTCGTCGAAGAACACAACCGGCGGATTGTGGAGCAGCGCCGCCGTGATGACCACCTTGCGCCGCATGCCCTTGGAGTAGGCACCCAGCAGCTTGTCGGTGAGCGTCTCGAAGCTGAGGTCGAAGAACGCGATGAACTGCTTGATGCGCTCGACCGCGCCGCCGTGCGGGATGCCATAGAGCGCGGCGATCATCTCGAGGTACTCGAGACCCGTGAGCGATTCGAACACGGCGCCGGACTCCGGGACGAAGCCGACGCGCCGTTTGACCTCGATCGGATGCGTCACGAGGTCGAATCCGGCGACGGTCGCCGAGCCGCTCGTGGGCGCGATCATGCCGGTGAGCATCTTGAGCGTCGTGGATTTTCCGGCGCCGTTGGGGCCGAGGAATCCAACGATCTGCCCCGCGGGCACCGCGAACGAGAGCTGGTCGACCGCGAGCTGCTCGCCGTATCGCTTGCTGAGTTGCTGGACCGAGATCACGTCGACCGCCGGCGCGGAGAGTGGGGGGGAGAGCGACATAAGCATAGTACAAAGTTCGCCGAACCCGCCATGGTCCCATGTGCCGAAGGACCGATCGCGTACGCGATCGGTCCTTCGGCTCCCTCACGCCGCGCGCGCGATCAGCGCGTCAACTTCGCCGCGGCCGCGGACAGCGACTTCCACTTCGCCATCACGGCCCGCTCGTCGGCTCGCGCCTTGTTCGCCGCCGCGACTTCACTCGCCGTCGGCGTGATGTCCGCCCCCTGCATCGCCATCGCCGCGCCGAGCAGCTCGCCGCTCACGCTCTGGAGCGTCGGTCCGCCTGGCGCGGCGCCGCCACGACCACGACCCGCGAACCCGCCGCGCCCGCCGCGTCCGCGCCCGCCCGCCGGTGGCGGTGGCGCGATCGAGTCGATTCGTGCCTCGAGCGACGCCGCTTCCCCTCCCTGCGCGCTCGCCAGCTTGTTCGCGACGGAACGCGCCTGCTCGTACGCCGCACGCGTATCGCGCGCGCCGAAGTACAACTCGGTCGTCAACGTCGCGAGCTGCGTGAGGCCGGCCGCCGGCGTCTTCACGCGCGGATCGAGTCGCAGCGTGAGCGGCTGCGTGTACGATTTGCCGTTCACGGTGAGCCGCACGGTGTACTGGCCGGGCGGCGCCCACGGCGCGTACGGCTCGTCGTAGGTGCGATGCGGCACCGCTCCGCCGCCGCCTTCACCGCCGCGGCCGGCCGCGCCGGGAATCGGCGCGTAGTGGAGATCCCAGGCGAAGCGGTGCATCCCCTTCTTCGTCGACACGACCATCGGCGGCGCGGGCCAGTAGAGCGGCAGCGCGCAGTCCTGCGCATTCGGATTCGCGCGGCAGACGCGGTCGTACGCCGCGGGATCGAGCGCGGGATCGGGATTCCGCACCTCGTCCGTGCTCGAGTACGAGCGGATCATCGTGCCCGACTTGTCGAGAATTTCCAGCGTGACCGGGCTCGAGACGTCGCTCGCGAGATAGTAATCGATGATGCCGCCCGGGAGCGGGTTCTCACCCGCCGGCAGCTCGGGCGGCCAGGGCGTCGGATCGTTCGCCGCGAGACGCACGCGCACCGCGGTCGCCGGCTTGTAGAGATACGCGTCGCGCGCCGCCGCCGCGGCGTCCTCCTGACGGAGCGGCGTCACGTCGTCCAGGATCCAGTAGCCGCGGCCGTGCGTGCCCGCGATCAGGTCGGCGCACAGACAGGTACTATCATCCTTTAATTCAAGATCGCGAACGGAGATCGCCGGCATGTCGAGCCGCAGCGACGACCAGTGGTCGCCGTCGTCGAACGAGACCCACACCTGTGCGTCCGTCGCGGCGTAGAGCAAGCCCTTCTGCCGCGGATCCTCGCGAATCGAGTTCGCCACCGCGCCCGGCGCGATGCCGTTGTCGATCTCCGTCCACGTCTTGCCGCCGTCGTGCGTGCGGAAGAAGTGCGGATTCATCTCGTCCAGGCGCATCGTGTTGGCCGCGATGTACGCCGTGCCGTTGTCGAAGTGGCCCGCGTCGACGTTGAAGATGCGCGTCCACGGCTTGATCGCCGCCGGCGTCACGTTGGTCCAGTGCGCGCCGCCGTCGGTCGTCACCTGCACGTTGCCGTCGTCGCTCCCGGCCCAGAGCACGCTCGTGCTGCGCGGCGACGGCGAAAGCGCCGTGATCGAGCCCTGCGGCGACGGCGTCACCTGCGACGCGTACTTGCCCATGTTCGCCGGCACGGCCCATGACTGGCGCGTGAGGTCGGGGCTGATGCGCGTCCAGCTGTGCGCGTTGTCCGTGCTCTTCCACACGACGTTCGAGGCGTAGTACAGAAGATTCGGATTGATCGGCGACCACTCGATCGGCATCGTCCGCACGTTGCGGCCGTACGCCGTGCCGCGCTGCTCGGCGCTCGGCCCCACGTTCGTCGTCTGGCCCGTACGGCGGTTGTAGAGGGACACGTTGGTGCGCGCGCTGCCGTAGACCTTGTCGCCGTCCTTCGGGTCCGGAGCCGCTTCGCCGTACTCCTGGATGTTCACCGGATGCCAATCGTGGAACGTGATCTCGCCGTCCGGCGACTTGCTGTCGACGCACGCCGAGCCAGAGTCCTGCTGGCCGCCGCACACGCGGTAGACGTACGTGTTGTCGGTCGACACGTGGTACATCGCGGCCGTGGGCTGCGTGTACCAGTTGCTCCACGACTGCCCGTGGTTCGCAGAGATCACGCCGCCCTGGTCGCTGACGACGATGAGAATGTTTGGATTGTTCGGATTGACCCAAGCTTTCTGATAGTCGTCGCCGCCCGGCGCGCCGCGGACCGCGGTCCACGTGGCGCCGCCGTCGTCGCTGCGCCAGAAGACCGTCGACGCACTGTACACGGAATTCTCATTCTTGGGATCGACGACCAGCGTCGGCAGGTCGCCGCCGCCGATGCGCGCCAGCGGACGATTGTCCACCGGATGCCCCTGCACGCCCGGCCCGTCGACGAGGGACCAGTGCTCGCCCGCGTCGCTCGAGCGGTAGAGCGCGACGGTCCCGCTGCCGAACCCCGCCGCGCCACCGCGGCCGCCGCCCGATTCGCCGGCCACCGCGGCGTAGATCACCTTCGGATTACTCGGCGCGATCGCGAGGTTGGCCTGGAGCACCGTCGGCAGGCCGCCGCCGAGCTGCGTCCACGTCGTGCCGCCGTCGGTCGACTTGAAGATGCCGCCGCTCGCGCCGCCGAACGAGCCGCCCTCGATGTACGACTGCTGCTGCTGCCAGAGCGCCGCGTAGACGATCTGCGGGTTGCTCGGATCGATCCGGACGTCGTTCCCGCTGGTATACTCGTCTTTATATAAAACTCTTTGAAACGTCTTGCCGCCGTCCGTCGAGCGGAAGATGCCGCGCTCGGCGTTCGGGCCGTACGGATGCCCGAGCGCGGCCACGAACACGCGGTCGGGATTCGTCGGATCGACGTCGACCTGGGCGATCATCTGCGTCTCGCCCAGCCCGAGGTGCGTCCACGTCTTGCCCGCGTCCGTCGACTTGTACATCCCGTCGCCCGTCGCGAGGTCGGGCCGGATGATCCCGGCGCCGCTCCCTACATATATGATGTTCGGATTCGACGGCGAGACGGCGATCGCGCCGATCGAGCCGGTGGACTCGTGATCGAACAACGGCTGCCACGTCGAGCCGTAGTCGGTCGAGCGCCAGACGCCGCCGTTGTCGAACCCGATGTACGCGACGTTTGGCTCGCTGGGGACGCCGGACACGGCGCGCGCACGGCCGGCGCGGGTGGGTCCGATCATGCGCCAATGGAGATCGGAATAGAGATCGGGCGACTGCGCGAGGGCGGCGGACGCGCCGAGGGAAAGGAATGCGATGCCGAGGATGGTTCTGCGCACGAGCACGGCCTCCTGGGTGTGCGGCTCGGATTGGTAGGGATTGCTCGCGGAATATGACGCGGTTGGGCGGCCGCGGCTATGCGCCAGGCCGCGACGGAACAGATCGCGGCGCTTCGCAGTTCATTTTGCGGAGCTCCCTAGAATGAGAGGGCGCGCCGCCGATATGGCTGCGCGCCCTCTGGGCAAATGATTTTGTCGCTAGCGCGCGACGACCATCAGGATAAGGGGACCGCCGTCGGCGGAGATTGGTCCGGTGTCGGGGGTAAACGTGCCCGTAATACTGTAGCTGCCCGCCGGCACCGGCGTTCCGGACTGATTACGACCGTCCCAGACGGTGGCAAAATCCTTTTCGCCGCCGGGTTCGATCGTCATTGAGACCAGCGGCGTGGCGATGAATGCGTTCGCCAAACGATCCCAGACAACACTGCCCTTTGAGTCCCGCACAACGACATCGAATCGGTATGTGCTGTCGTACGGCACGTGCAGGACCTCCGCGTTTGCGGAGGTATTCATCACGCGAATCGTAATCGGTACCGGCTCCGCGATCGTGACTGCCGACGGAGCTTGAACGACTACTTTGATCGGCGCTTGGAGGGGTTCGCTCGTCGACGAGCAGCCCGCGATTCCCCAGAGCGCTGTCACCATCACGACGGACCCGCGGGTACGTGCGTTCTTCATGTCTTCCTCCACCACGCTGACACACTCGGCATGATCACCCAATCATACGAGGAGTGTGTCGCCAAACGGCTGCGAAATCAGTGACTTGCGACTAAAACGGAAACAGTGTGACGCCGAGCCGTCTCTGTATAAGCGACCACGGACTAAAGTAATAGTGGTATCGTCCCTGACCATCGGCAGCCGTAAATGTGTTGAAGATGCCAAGGGCATACCTTGCAGAGAGGTTCAGCGGAAAGCCGAAATTATACACCGGCCCGCCACTATCCCCACCGCTTGCAAAAGCCTGGACTTCATCTTGACAATCGAGAGAGCGCGTCGGGGAGCCATTCGTTGGAACAAGTACGCACGTGCCAACGATCACTCCTCTAGTAGTCCCACTCGTTCGTCCGGTCCTATACGCGCTGTCGCCGGGCGCGGGATCTTTACCACCAGCGATCGAATATAGGGTTCCAATCGTCGTGTTACCGGATCCATTCGTCCCGACCGTAGAGGTCTGGACGACTGAATCATCAACCGAGATGCTGTCATCATACGTCATAAACGCGACGTCCGCCGAATCGCAATACATCGCACCAATGTCGCATCCCGTGGTTCGCCAAGCGGGATTGTTTGATTCAACGCCGATCCGGTTGGCTGGTTTGTTTTGATGCCACACTTGGCCAGTCGGGCCGGAAAAATTCAGAGTGCAATGCGAAGCGGTCAAGAAGCCGCGTGTACCGGTCGGCGAGTTCACGTGTACCATAAAACCGAGCGTGCAAACAGCCGTGTCCGCAGTCGGATCGGTACTGCCAATCTGAATTCCGGCGTGACGCCTGGGTAGCTTGTCTTGCACGCTCGTGCCCGGATAGAGTTCTCCGACCTGCTCGAAATGGATCGCCGCGCCAGCGATGCCCAGGCCTTCCGCGAACGACAAGATCGCAGGCTCATCAGATGTTGACGCCACTCCAACGCGGATTCGATTCAGCGACTCATCCGCATCGAGAAGACGAACGCCGGCCGGTCGAGATCTCGCGTCGACTAACGCCTGTTCCCAGTTCACCAGGTCCGAGAACGCGTACTCACCTTTCACGATGTGGACCGATGGGGTGGAACCGTCCTGTCGGGTGAACAACTCGGGATGCGCGTGGCTCATCGCGACGACCGCGGCTCGGGCGTCCGGCGCACGCGAAGTGTCGGTCAGGTAGGCCTTTAGGGTGCCATCTGTGTCGATCGATAAGCCGCCGAATCCGGGGACTTTTGCCTCGATTTCAAGGATTCTGTCCTCGTAACCGCGTGAATTTCCCGCCTTCAGAATCTGCGCCGCACTTCGCTGCCGCACCGCCGCACGAAGTGTTGAATGAGGCTGTTCCAGGTCCGTGCACGCACCCACAATGAGTGCGGCTGTTACGAGTCCGGAAAGGATTCCTAACCGCCCGATTCTGTTTATCGCACGCGACATGTCGCGCTCCAAGCTGGGGATACACATATGACCGAGTCGGCGGCGGCATCGGACAGCGACTAGATTGTGAACACGATGCATTATTGTCAAGAAATTTAATGAACTACTTGAATTACAGTCGGATCATTTCGAATCCACGGAGGCAAGCTCGGCTTCGAATGAGATTGTGATTAGTATCACAACTACTGTTCGCACTAATGAGCGCACCGGCGCACCGGCCGTAAAACCCCACGTTACTCAGGCTCAGGCCGCCGTGAGTTTCAATCGCGTTGTTCCGACGAAGACGCCGCGGGGCTTGGCGATTCGCGGCACGCACAATAGCACCATGCCGTGCGGGAGCTCAATCGCGACGCAGTGTGAGTCGAAATGGAGGATGAGAACTGTGTGCCCGCATCTTACTGCGCGATCACCACAAACGTCACACTCCCCAACCCCGGGAACGTCGCCGTCACCTGATACCGCCCCGCCGCCGCCGGCGTTGTCAGATTCGTCGTCGCATTGCCGCTCGATCCCGTCAGCGTCGACGTCGCACTCAGCGTCCCGCCGCTCGTCGACCACTGCACCGTTACGCCCCCCGCGGGGTTCCCGAATCGGTCCACCGTGCGCGCGGTCAATGGAACGGTCCCGCCGGGCACCACGGTCTGCGAATCAGCGCTCACCTTCGCGATCGCGGACGGCGCGGCCGCGGTCCCCGTCGCCTCGATCGTGACCTGCGCGCCCGTGATCGACGCCGTCATCGCGTTCGTGCCCGCCGTGTCGCCGAGCGTCCACTGCACCTGGGCCAGTCCGCTGGCGTCGGTCACCGATGACGCGCTCGAGAGCTTGCCGTTTCCGCCCGTCACACTCCACTGCACCGTCGTGTTCGGAATCGGCGCGCCCGACTCGGTCACGTGAACGCGGACCGGCACGGCGGTGCCCACCACCGCGGTTTGTCCAGTGACCTCCGAGTCGATCGCGATCACGACCCCCGCGCTCGACTTGGATGTGTCGGTGCCCGTCGGCTCGGTGACCGACGACTTCGAGTCGTGTGAGCAGCCGCCCACCGCGAGAATGGCCGCCGCCGCGAATGCGACGGCCGATGGGGAGAGAGATTGGATTCGCCGCATGTGCCGTTGACACGCCAGAGCTCGCACTACCCCGATCGGGAGCAGCGGCTCAGCTTGCCTGTGATGTGACCGGTTTCGATCCTCAATGGTGTACCAAACGTAAGACTCTCGTCGTACCGCTTTCCCCACGCAAGGAGAATTTTCTAAATGCCACAGAGCTCCCCCAGAGCGCTCGGCCGTCTCGCCACGAGCGCCGCGCTCGCGCTCGCGGCCGGCGCGCTCGTGCTCCCGGCTACCACCCACGCCCAGCGCCAACAGGGCGCCGCGCGTGCGCTCGGCGTCGACACGGCCAACTTCGATCGGCAGATCCGCCCGCAGGACGACTTCTTCCGCTTCGTCAACGGCACCTGGCTCGAGAAAACGCAAATTCCCGCCGACGCGTCGAGCTGGGGCTCGTTCAACGAGCTGACCGAGAAGAGCCGCGACGCGATCCATCAGATCGTCGAGGAGGCGGCCAAGTCGAACGCCGCCGCTGGTACCGAGGAACGGAAGATCGGCGACATCTACGCCAGCTACATGGACTCGGCGCGCATCGAGCAGCTCGGGCTCACGCCGCTCCAGAGCGAGGTCGGTACGATCGCCAAGCTGCAGTCGCCGTCGCAGCTCCCCGCCACCTTCGCGCACCTTGCGCGCATCGGCATCCAGAATCCGTTCGCGGTGAGCGTCGGACAGGACCAGAAGCAGTCGAGCGTCACGATCACGCAGGTGAGTCAATCGGGCCTCGGCATGCCGGACCGCGACTACTATCTGCGCAAGGATGACGCGACGACGAAGACGCGCGCAGCGTATGAGTCCTATATTACCAGGATGCTGACGCTCGCCAAGCAGCCCGATCCCGCCGGCGCCGCGCAGCGGATCGTCGCGCTCGAGACCGAAATCGCGACGCCGCAGTGGGATCGCGGCAAGAGCCGCAACCGCGATCTCTCGTACAACAAGATGACGCTCGCGCAGCTCGCGGCGCTCACGCCCTCGTACGGCTGGAAGACGTACCTCCAGGACGCGGGCCTCGCGAAGACGACGGACGTGATCGTGCGTCAACCCGACTACGTGAAAGCGATGAACGACATCATCGCGAAGACGCCGGCGTCGACGTGGCGCGAGTATCTCACGTTCAAGCTGCTCGACGACTACGCCGACGAGCTCCCCGCGTCGTTCGGCGACGCGCGCTTCGAGTTCCGCGGCAAGACGTTGAGCGGGCAGCAGGAACAGAGCCCGCGCTGGAAGCGCGGCGTCGCGCAGGTCGAAGGCATGATGGGCGAAGCGGCGGGCAAGCTGTACGTGCAGCGCTACTTCAGACCGGAAGCCAAAGCGCGCATGGACGCGCTGGTCAAGAACATCCTCGCGGCGTACAAGGTCGGGATCGACAGCCTCGAGTGGATGAGCCCCGTCACGAAAAAGCAGGCGCAGGACAAGCTCGCGCACTTCACGGTGAAGATCGGCTACCCCGACAAGTGGCGCGACTACTCCAAGCTCGTGGTCAAGAATGGCGACGCGCTCGGCAACGCGATGCGCGGCCGCGAGTTCATGTACGATGACATGACCAGCCAGCTCGGCAAGCCGGCCGATCGCAGCCGCTGGGGCATGACGCCGCAGACGGTGAACGCGTACTACAACGCGACGAACAACGAGATCGTCTTCCCCGCCGCGATCCTCCAGCCGCCGTTCTTCAACGTGAACGCGGACGATGCCGTGAACTACGGCGCGATCGGCGCGGTGATCGGCCACGAGATCGGCCACGGCTTCGACGACCAGGGACGCAAGTCGGACGGCTACGGCAATCTCCGCGACTGGTGGACGCCGGCGGACGCGAAAGCGTTCGACGAGCGCGCGAGCAAGCTTGGCGCCGAGTACGCCGCGATCAATCCAATCGACGATCTGCACGTGAACCCGACGCTGACGATGGGCGAGAACATCGGCGACGTGAGCGGCCTCGCACAGGCCTATCGCGCGTACAAGATCTCGCTGCACGGAAAGGAAGCGCCCGTGATCGACGGCTTCACCGGCGACCAGCGCTTCTTCCTCGGCTTCGCGCAGATCTGGCGCACCAAGATGCGCGACGCCGCGCTGCGCCAGCAGCTCCTGACGAACCCGCACTCGCCGGGCATGGTCCGCGCGTTCGTGCCGCTGATCAACAACGACGCGTTCCAGAAGGCGTTCAACGTGCAGCCGGGCGACAAGATGTACCTGGCGCCGAAGGATCGCGTGAAAATCTGGTAAACGCCGGAGCTCGCGGAGCACACCAGGCTGCGGAGGAACGGCCGTTCTTCCGCAGCCAAGCTTCTCCGAATCCGCGCCTACGGCGTGATCTGATACAATAGATCGTCCTCCACCCGATACAGCAGCGGCGTGACGTTGATCTTCGGGTAGATCCCACGCAGCCGGTCGGATTCGCCGAGCACGAATCCGACCTCGTCGTTGATCCCGAATTTCGGCGCGCTCTCGGCGAAGTGCCGCTCGGCGCGCTCGCGATCCCAGCCGGCGTTGCTCACCATGCCATCGACGAATTGCTGGTGGCGCTGCGCCAGGCGCGCCATGCCGCAGTCGGTGTGCGCGATGAGCACGATCGTCTGAATGCCGCCCACGGCGATCGCGTACGAGATCCTGAATTCATTGTCGCGCATGTTCGCGCCCGCCGTCCGCAGCACGAACGCGAAATCGTGCGGGATGCGCAGCGATTTGCGGCTGTCCATGCACATGCCGATCAGCAGGCGCGGCGCGGAGGCCGAGCCGAGTGCGCGGCCGAGGTTGTGATATTCGAGCAGCAGCGCGACCGGCGTGTCCCGATACTCCGGGAGAATGTCGTCGCGATAGAAGACGGGAAGGATCGTCGCCATGTCAGATGTGAGATGAAGGTGACGCGTGTCGCGCGCGGTAGACGCGCGGCGACACGCCGAATTCTCCGCGGAACGCGTGATTGAAGTTGGAGAGATCGTTGAATCCGCACTCGAGCGCGATCTCGGCGATCTTGTGGTCGCGCGCGCGGAGCGATGCCGCGGATTCGCGAAGCCGCGCCCGCAGCAGATACTGATGCGGCGTCGCACCGGTCAGCCGCCGGAACGCGCGCAGGAATTGGTACTCGCTCAACCCCGCGTCCGCGGCGAGCGCGCGAAGCTCGCGCGCGGCGCTCGGAGCGCGCTCGATCGCGCGAACCGCCTCCGTGACTCTCCCGAGCACGTCCCGGTTCGGCGGCGCGACAGCGCGTGCATCATCGACGGCGGCGCGCAGTGCAGTGGCCGCCACGTCGAGTGCGACCTCGTCCCACGCGACGTCGCCGCCGTCCGCGAACGCCGCCGCGATGCGCGCGACCACGCCCGACGACTCGCGCACCGGCGGCACGCGCGAGACGTTGAACGTCGCGCGGCGCACGCCGACGTCCGCGGCAATATCGTCGATGAAGCGCAGCGTGAATCGAAACGCGGCGCAGCGGTCACCCGGCGCGTGCTCGTGACCGCACTCGTAGCATTCGCCTGCATTCCCGAGGAAGAACGAGCCGGGCGTCATCAGATGGACGCCGCGTGGGGTGCGATACTGAAAGCTCCCCGCGACGACGACGGCGACCGCGACTT
>Ga0068856_100006087_pt1 | contig 11854 bp, 7 predicted proteins | sample KBSCornC62_FD_66595 | JGI IMG/M metagenome (GOLD analysis project Ga0068856, IMG submission 66595) | Corn rhizosphere microbial communities from Kellogg Biological Station, Michigan, USA - KBS Corn C6-2 | ecosystem: Host-associated > Plants > Roots > Rhizosphere > Soil ...
AACGTGAACAGACGCGTGAACTCACCGGCTTCGGGTCGCGGCCCCGGACGCATCACGCGTTCCGGCTGCGGCCGTGGCTGCGGGGGTGCAGGATTGGCCTGCATCATCCTGGTAAATTCGCCTCCGGGAGCGTCCGCCTTGGGAGGCGGTGCGGGAGGCTCCGGTTGCCGCATGAGAAGCGTGAACTCGCCGGGTGGCGGTGCAGTCGGCTGCTGCAGCGTTTGCGGTGAAATGACGGTAGCAGGAGCAGGCATGGGCGGCGCGCTCACTGGAGCGGGAAGTTTCTGCATCAGCCGCGTGAACTCTCCCGGTTCGCTCGCAGATGCTGAAACCGGAGTAGGCGCTTTTGGGTCGATAAACTCGTTCGGAATTTTCCAAGCCCCTTTCTTCTCGAGCGATGATGCGCCCATTAAGTTTTTGACCGTACTCAACCACGGCTCCAGGCCGCTGAATGTAGGCGGATTTTGCGTGATCAGATAAGGCCGGTTGTAGCGGCGGCCTACTTCGATGATGAGCTTTCGCGCCTCTTCATCGAGCCCGTTCAGCAGATTCATGATGTGCGCCAACTGAGGATTATTGTCTGGAGGCAACCAGTGGAACAAATAATCCTGGCCAGTAGTCTTGTCGGCAGCGCGATACGTGGTTACATCATCTTGGCGTAACAACTCCAGGAGTTGTAGCTTGTCGAAAAAATACATCCATACCTCAGCCGAGCTGTGGCCAAGCCGTTTTGAAGTAAACTTCTGACGGATGATACCATCTCTAGTGCTTCGCCGAGGGGACGCTCATGTCGGCCCGGAAGCGAATCTGTAATGAAGAGTCTTAGCCGCGTGGTTTGGTGGGAAGGCATGTATTTGGGGCCCCACCACTTTCAAGCCCAAAGCAGATATTTCGAGGATTCGATCCGTTTCTGCGTCTCCATGCTATGGAGCCGGGCCTTTGGGGTCGCCACCTATGCACTCGATACCGAAGCGCTCAAGAATGGCACCGTAAACCTGCTGCACGCCGGTGGTATTTTGCCGGACGGCTTGGCTTTTAATATGCCCGATAGCGATCCGCTGCCGGAACCGCGTAATTTCGCAAAACTCTTCCCGCCTACCCGATACACCTTGACCGTGCTGCTTGCCATCACCGCCCGCCGCCCGGATGGCCGCAACTGCGCGTTGAAGGAAGAGGAAGCGGATGAGAACGTGCGTTTCATTCGCCAGACCGCCACTATCGCGGACGAGACCACCGGACACGACGAAAAGTCCGTGGGATTGGGACGCAAAAATTTCCGGCTGGTTCTCGATTCCGAGTTGACCGACGACACGGTTCGCCTGCCCATCGCTCGCATCATGCGCTCCGGCTCCGGCGATTTTGTTCCCGATCCTGAATTCATTCCTCCTTGTATTCAAGTGGGCGCGAGTCCTCGTCTCATGGAACTGACCGGCCGCTTGATCGAAATTATGGAGGAAAAAAGCTCGTCGCTAGCCCGTTCCGGCGCGGCTGGTTTTTCCAGTCGCGATATCGCCAGCTTCTGGTTTCGGCATACGGTAAACGCGAGCCTTGCGCCTCTCCGGCATCATTATCTTTCCAAACGTGGCCACCCGGAGGAGCTGTTTTTGGAGATGTCGCGCCTGGCCGGAGGACTCTGCACATTTGCGCTGGATTCCCATCCGAGAATGCTGCCGGCCTATGACCACAATAATCCTGACGTATGTTTTGCGGCGCTCGACAAACAGATCCGGGAACATCTGGAACTGATTATTCCGACGAATTGCGTCCAGATCGAATTGACCAAGACGGCGGATTATGTCTACGCCGGAGCGATCACGGACGAACGCTGCGTTGGCCGCGCAACTTGGTTGCTTGGGCTCCGTTCCGATATTGGCGAAGTGGATCTCATCACCAGGGCGCCGCAGCTTGTAAAAATTTGTTCGGAGAAATTCGTCAACGAATTGGTCCGGCGTGCGCTGCCTGGGCTGGCGCTCAGCCATGTCTCGTCGCCCCCGCCGGCGGTGGCACCGCGCGCCGAAACGCAATATTTCGTCATCAATCGCAGCGGACCGTTCTGGGATAACATCGTGCAAACCAGGCGCGTCGGTATTTACATTCCGGGCGATATTCCCAATCCGGGAATCGATCTGCTGGCCGTGCTCGAATCATAGGGAAATGCCGGAGAATCTAGCGCTCGCTTATCAGGAAGTATTTACCGCTATCGACCGGCTGCGAACCGGTCGTCAAGCGGTACCGGAAGCGTTGTCTTTCCGCCAGCAGATACGCGATGCCATCAATGCGTCCGAACAGCAGTCTCGCTTGCTCGGTTATCCCGCGGAACAAATCCGGCTGGCTACCTTTGCCTTGGTCGCCTTCCTGGACGCCACTGTCTTGAGCGTCCAGAACCCGGTATTCCGTGACTGGCCGAAAAAGCCGTTGCAGGAGGAGCTGTTTGGCAGTTTCAATGCCGGTGAGATATTTTTTACGAACATCCAGCGGCTTTCGCAGCAGAGCGATAGTCCGGCATTAGCCGACGTCATGGAAGTCTATCTGCTCTGTCTGCTCCTTGGTTTTCAAGGCCGGCATAGCCTCGATGGTCACGGCGAACTCCGGGTGGTGCGTGACGCCCTATCGCAAAGAATTCGGCGCATACGCGGAGTTCACGAGGAATTGTCGCCGGCTTGGAAGCCAATCGCCGCAGGGAAAAGAAATCTGTCGGATCCGTGGCTCAAACCGCTACTTTGGGCGGCCGCTGGATCGTCGGCGCTGGCAATCATTCTGTTTGTCGTTTATAAACTCGCATTGCATTCCGGAATAGCAGATCTCGCTGCGCTTACAGGCCGTGCTTCGTAATACCAGCCCTTGTGGCGCATGCACTCCTGCGTGCCGCTTCGAGACTCGTCTCGATGCTCTTACTCATTGGAATTCGGGGAGAATCTATAGGAGATGATGCTGAAGGTAACGGGAGCAACGCTCGTCGCTTGGCTAGTTGCATCCTTTGCGATACCGAAGCTCCTGGGACTGAAGAGCCCGGATCAATGGATTCTGTCTGGGGCGTTATCGCTCATCGGAATTTTGGCGACGGCAGCGGTTGTCTGGTGGAATCAGCGCAAAAAAGCCGCCGCCGAAGGCGATTCCAATGCGTCGGCCCAGCAACTGGATTCAGCCGATGAATTAGCCCGCTACCTCCACGACGCGGAGGCGAAATTATCCGCTTCCAGGCAGTTGCCCCGCGGCACACGATTCGGCAATTTGCCTGTCATCTTTATCATGGGCGCGCAAGGCGCGGCGAAGACGACTACCGTCGTACAGGCAGGCATTGAAGCCGAGTTACTGGCCGGCCACGTTTTTCAAGATACGCAGATTGTTCCTACTAGGCTTGCCAACATCTGGTTCGCGCGCCAGGCCGTTTTCGTTGAGCCGGCTCGTTCCGTGGTCGACGACAAGAATCGCTGGCTGAGCTTGATCCGGCGCATGCAGCCGGGTAAATGGAGCTCAGTCGTAAAGCGCGGCTCCCAATCTCCGCGCGCCGCCATCGTCATCTTCGATTGTGAACGGCTGTATGCTTCCGGCGCAAGCGGCGATTGGGCGAGCGTCGCGCGCGACCTGCAGGCTCAATTGCGCGAGGTATCGCAACAACTCGGAATCACCCTCCCGGTTTACGTCCTGTTCACCAAGCTCGATCGCATCCCGTTCTTTCACGATTACGTCCGCACGATGCAGGACGCTGAAGCGGCGCAGCCGCTGGGCGCGGCTCTTCCTTTGCCGAATACCAATCGAAGCGGCTCCTATGAAGAGGAGCAGACCGCGCGTATCCATGAAGCGTTCAATCAGATCTACTACTCGCTCGCGGACAAACGGCTGGAATTTCTGGGGCGCGACAACGATCCGAGTGCGCCTCCTGCGGGCTACGAATTCCCGCGCGAGCTGCGCAAACTGCGGACGCCGGTAACGCAATTTCTGGTGGATCTCTGCCGCCCCAGTCAGCTTTCGATTGGTCCTTTTCTGCGCGGCTTCTATTTTTCCGGCGTCCGGCCGGTCACGGTGCGAGAGGCGGTTCAAGCGCCCCAGCGGCCGGTCCGTCCGAGTGCCGATCCCGCCGCCGGAGCCACCGCGATCTTTCGGCCGGGTCAAATGCAAGCCGCGGCGGCGTCTACGCCGGAGCTCATCACTAAACGGGTACCCCAGTGGGTTTTCCTGCGCCGCCTTTTCCCCGAAGTAGTGCTTGCCGACGACCTGGGGCTGCGTGAAAGCGGCGCTAGCGTGAAAACCAATCTGCTCCGGCGCGTCCTGCTAACCGCCGCTGCCGCGCTTTGCCTCGCGCTTTTGAGTGGCTTCACCATTTCGTACTTCAACAACCGCTCTCTTGAATTTCAGGTAAGCGGCGCCGCCGCCGGAATTGGCGCGCTTCCATCGGCAAATGCCGGGATACCGTCGCTCGATGCGCTTCGACGGCTCGATCAACTCCGCGAAGCGCTGAAAACGATTTCCGATTACAATCGCGACGGCGCCCCCTTGCGGTATCGCTTGGGCCTCTATGTAGGCAACGATCTGCTGCCCCAGGCGCGCGCCGTTTACTTCGGTCGTTTCCGTCAATTGCTGCTCGATGACACCGAGCGCCGTCTCCTCTCGAATTTGAAAGGTCTGCCCTCGAGCCCCGGCGCTAGCGACAGTTATGCGGATCCCTACAATTGGCTCAAATCGTATCTCATTATTACCTCGCACCACGAAAAAAGCACAGTAAGTTATCTTGCTACTGAACTTACTAAGTACTGGCAGGCAGGCCGCGATATCGATTCCGAGCGTGTCTTGCTCGCCAGTAAGCAATTCGATTTCTATGCTGGTGAGCTGCAATATGCGAATCCGTATTCTTCCGAAACGGACCGCGCGGCGGTGGATCACGCGCGTCGTTATCTCGGGCAGTTTGCCGGCATCGAACGCGTCTATCGAAATCTGCTCACCGAAGCCGGCGGGAACAATCCAACCCTGAACTTTAATAAGAAATTTCCAGGCTCCAGCGCGGTAGTTACCAACACCTATGATGTTCCGGGCGCATACACGAAGAGCGGATTCGCCGGTATCACGGACGCCATTAAGCACGCGAACAAATATTTTGCCGGCGATCAATGGGTGCTCGGCGACCAGGCTGCGCTTCCGGCCGATCTCCCGAAACTGCAACAGGAGCTTACCTCACGCTATACCGCCGACTACATCGATACCTGGCGCAAATATCTGAGAGCCGGCCAGGTCGTATCGTATGCAAGCATTCCGGATGCAGCCAAAAAGTTGGGCATTAACGCCGGGCCGGAGTCGCCGGTGCTCGGCATGATGTGTCTGGCCTCGCAGAATACCGATTCGAGCCAGGAAATTTCCAAGGCATTCCAGACGCTGCATAAAGTCGTGCCGCCTGCATGTAGTACCAACTACATCGGCGGCAGCAATGCCGACTACATGAAAAGCCTGGCGGGCCTGCAAGTATCGCTCGAGCAAATCGGAACGCAAAAGCCGGACCCGGCCGATCCCATGGTCGCAGCCGCCTCGAATAGCGCGAATCTGGCGAAGACGAGCATGATCCAACTCAGCCAGACCCTTGGAGTGGACCCGAATGCCCATCTGGAATCCAAGCTTGAACAGCTGCTCGAAGCTCCCATAAAGTACACCGACCCCTTACTGCGCGGTCTCGCGCCTGCGGCCCTGAACGGCAAAGGCGCTGCGTTGTGCGCGGAGATGCGCCCAATTCTTGCGAAATATCCATTCAATCCGCAATCGGCCCAGGAGGCTTCCGTTGCGGAAGTCAACGCCATCTTCAAACCCGGAGATGGAGCGTTTTGGAAATTCTACGACGCCAATCTGGCGAAATCACTAACGCGAACGGGCGATCCGATTCCGGGCGCGGGCGTTACCTACAGTCAGCGTTTTCTCGGATTCTTTCATCGCGCAGCTGGCTTTTCAGATGCCGCTTATACGGGAGGAGCGCAAACCCCGAAGATCGACTTCTTCCTTCGCGCTGTGCCAAGCGAGGACATCCAGAGCCTTCGTCTCAATGTAAATGGCGCGAGCGCGGATTTTCCGGCGGGCTCCGCCGAGCCGCACCGCTTCAGTTGGCCGGGTGCGGCGCCGGCTGTTTCCCTATCCGGCGTTTCCAAAAGTGCCGGAAGCTTTACCCGGCCTTATGACGGCTTGTGGGCCACATTCCGGTTTTTTGCCGACGCCAATCGCGCTCCGGCCACTGGCATCGGCGTGTACGAATGGGACCAGAAGTTCGGACTTACCGCTCGCACTTTGTTTGTCGTAAAGTTCGATGTAAATATGGCCGGCGCTCCTCCCGTGTTCCAGAAGAATTATTTCGCCGGCCTGAGCTGCGTTGCGGAGATCGCTACCGCCCGATGACATCTTCACCCCAGACCATCGGGCGCTACCAATTGCTCGAATTTCTGGGCGGCGGCATGTCGCACGTCTATCGCGCCAAGGATACGACGATTGGGCGAACGGTAGCTCTGAAGATCCTCACGCCGGAGGGCTGTGCCGACCAGGAGACCCGTGAGCGCTTTCTGCAGGAAGCGCGCATGGCCGGCAACGTCACGCACGAAAACATCATTCATATCTACGACTACGGCGAAGCGGACGGCCGCCCGTTTCTGGTGATGGAGTTCCTTCAGGGAGAGGATCTCCGCAGTGTGATCCAAGCTCGACAAACCGGCGATAGCGGTCAAAAGCTGCGTATCGCCCTGCAGATTGCGCGTGCTATCGAGTACGTCCATACCCAGAAGATCGTTCATCGCGATATCAAGCCGGACAACATTCGCATCCTGCCTGGCGGAAGCGTGAAGTTGATGGATTTCGGCATCGCAAAGCTCGAAGGGCTCTCGCGTACTCAGGCGGGCTATGTGCTTGGCACGCCGTACTACATGGCGCCCGAACAGGTTCGGGGCGGCGAGGTGACGCCTCTCGTCGACGTGTACGCCTTCGGCATCTTGCTGTTCGAGCTATTCGCGGGCGTCAAGCCGGTTCGGGCGGAAGAAATTGCTCAGGTCTTCCATTTCATATTGAATGAGCCGGTCGATATTACTCCGCTGCGCCAGTCGGGGACGCCGGAACAAGTGGTGACCCTGATTCAACGGTTGACCGCGAAGGCCCCGGCCGAGCGCCCGCAGGGTTTTGCCGGGATCGTGCGTGAGATCGAGGTCATGCTGCGATCGCGCGATGAAACCATGGTGGTCCCCCAGCCTCCTTCCGAGAATAAAAGTCGGTTTGAGGCTGTTGCTCCCGCGCCGCCGGCGAATCGCCGCAAGTGGATAATTGCAGCCGCTTCTGTCCTGGCCGTTTGCCTGATAGCCCTGGCGGTCTTTTGGGGAACGCGGCCCGGTCCTGTACAGCACCCGCCGAATCCACCCTCGGTGACGGTCCCGGCGGGCATGATTCTGATTCCGGCCGGCGATTTTCTGGCCGGGCCGAACAAGGAAGGGCAAAGTCTTCCCGCGTTTCTGATCGATAGGCGCGAAGTTTCCGTTCAGGAATATCTGGACTTCGCGAAGGCCACGGGACGCACCGTGCCGGACAGTCTGAAAAATGCCGATCCCTTCGGTCCAGCGCGAGATGTAACGTTCGACGATGCCGCGGCCTATGCGCAATGGGCCGGTAAACGCCTGCCGTCTTCTCTCGAGTGGGAGCGCGCCGCGCGCGGTACGGATGGCCGCAAATACCCATGGGGCAATCAAGACGATCCCTCGAAAGCGCGAATCAACGTGCCGCAGGAAGGTCCTTGGCCCGCCACCTACGACAGCGACAAAAGTCCCGATGGAGCAATCAACATGGGAGGCAACGTATCGGAATGGGTGAACGAAGCGCAATCTCCAAGTCCCGAAGCCCTTAAGCGCTTCGATGGCCTGGAGCCTCCGGCCAGCAGCGAGGAGCGTTGGTTCCTTATGCGCGGTGGATCGTACATGCTCCCCCTCGAAGCGGCAGAAACCTGGGTCTATCAATCTCTGCCGGCCCGCCTGCACTCACCGGCCCTCGGCTTCCGCTGCGCACGAAACGCGCCTTGAGGCAGTTCGAATTTCGAATTAAACTTTTTTGGGCCGCAATCATCAGGAACGAGCTCTATGATCGATGCAATCGCGCCAGAAATTTATAGCGCTTGTGTCGCTGCCATCGTCAATTCCATTCGGCCTCGCTGATCGACAAGCTGTTCTGCCATTTATTCGCCGGGCAATAGCAAATCCTACAAAGTAATTGCTACCGAGGCCAGTGAGATCTTTTGAACGGATTTCGCCCGAAATACCACTGGTGACGTACGCCGGCTCAACAACTTCGAACTCTGAAGAACACTTTGGTTTTCCTGTTGCAACTGTTCATTGCAGGGAGGAGCTGAAATGAAGAACAAAATCCTGATAGGTTCCTTGGCGCTGGCGTCGCTATCAACCGGAACTGTTTTTTCTCAAACCAGACACGACAGCGATTCTCACTATTATGAGAAAAAACAAACGAAGAAGAAGTCGGCCGGGAGGATAGGGGGCGGAGCAGCCGGCGGCGCAGTTATCGGAGCGTTAGCGGGAGGAGGCAAAGGTGCCGCAATAGGAGCTGGTGCCGGTGCCGGCGCGGGAGCTATTTATGATCATCACAAACGAAAAGAAGCTAAGAAAAAAGATGCTTATCGCTCCCAATATCGATAACCACTTCATCGTTTTGTAAGTTCGCGGCCGTCTGAGTGTTGTGCCGTTCATCTCCAAAAAAGGAGGGTTGCCGGAGGGTTCCATATTAGCTTTCTGGGGGGCGCTTTAGTCCGTAATTACGGTGCGCCTCTCAGTTGTCTCATCGCATATCGCTCGCGGTAAAGACGCCGTGCGCAGCCAGGCGCATGCAGCACACTAAGCGCTTTGGAGCACGGACGGACCGGAGATCAGATGCAGAGACTCTAAAAGGTGTTTCAACTCCTCGGCACGGATCGGTTTAGCCAAATAGTCATCCATGCCTGCCTCGAGGCAGCGTTCCCGGTCGCCACACATGGCATGAGCAGTCATTCCAATAATAGTCAGATGCCGCCCATTCCCGACTTCTTCGCGGCGAATGGCGGCCGTCGTTTGGAATCCATCCATCAGAGGCATCTGAACGTCCATGAGAATGACATCCACGGGAGTTTCCTTGAGCTGAGCAAGAGCCTCGATGCCGTTTGCAGCGAGGGTGACCCGGTAATTCCATTTTTTAAGACAGTTGGGCTACTTTTTGATTTACAGCATTGTCTTCGACCAAAAGAACGCGCGATAGAGGGGCGTCGTCGACTGTTTGCTTAGTAACCAGCTGATGTCTGCCGTGGTTGACTTTCGCCTCTCCCAACACTCGCAAGATCGCTTCCTTTAATTCGTGTTTGCCGGACGGGCTTGGTCAAATAGGCGGCCAGCCCTAGAGAGCAGCACCGTTCGACGTCTGCATATTGCCCGATCGAGGTCAGCATCATGATCGGGACCTGGGTGAGCTGCGGGGAACGCCGTATGGTTTCGATGAACATAAACCCGTCCTGCTCCGGCATTTGCGCATCCGTCAGAACCAAATCAATCGGCCGCCGCGTTTTGCTTCTTTCAAGAAGAACCGAGATGGCGCTGTGGGCGCCCTCGGTGGCCATCGCGGAGCATCCCCAGCGCCGCAACATTTCTACCAGGATTTTTCGATTGGTGGCGTTGTCATCCACCACGAGTACGGAGAGATTCTTTAGCTCGGGAGAGGATAAACCGACCGGCTGAGAAAGGATTTTGTGACTCTCTGGAAGAGGTAGTACGACGTGAAAAATGCTTCCTTGCCCTACTTCACTTTCTAACCAGATGCGGCCGCCCATTAATTCCGCGAGCTGTGTGGAGATCGTGAGACCCAATCCCGTTCCCCCATGGCGCCGCGTAATCGATCCGTCGGCTTGTACGAAGGCCCGGAAGACATCGGCTTGCTTTTCTTTTGGAATGCCAGGTCCCGTGTCCTGTAAGGCGAAATGCAACTCACCGTGATTGCCGGCCCCACTGGATCTCTCAACAATAAGCGTTACTTCCCCTTCATCGGTGAATTTAACTGCATTGCCGATCAAATTGGTCAGAATCTGACGCAGCCGCACCGGGTCGCCAAGAACTGTCTCTGGCACAGCAGGATCGATATGACAGGCGAGCTCCAAGCCTTTTTCGTGGGCTCGTAACGCCAGCGCTCTGAGTACGTTCTCGACACACTCCTGTAAATGAAAATCGATCGGATCCACTTGCAATTGGCGCGCTTCTACCTTTGAGAAATCGAGCACATCGCTAATGACGCCCAGCAACGACTCCGCTGAGAGTTTCACCGTCTCTAAATAGTCCCGTTGCTCTGTGCTCAAAGAAGTGTCGAGCGCCAACTCGGTCATTCCTATGATTCCGTTCATCGGCGTACGAATTTCGTGACTCATGTTCGCGAGAAACTCGCTCTTGGCCTGGTTGGCCGCTTCCGCTGCCTGCTTCGCGGACCGGAGTTCGGCTTCAGCCCGCTTGCGCTCGTTGATATTCAGATACATGCTCTGAATCTCGACAGGCTGACCATCGGAGGACTCCATGAGGGTCGCGCTGTGCAGAACCCAAACCGATTCGCCATTTGTCTTTAGCAATTTCGTTTCATAGGAAGCCAGGCGTTTGGTTTCGAGTAATGTCTTCCGGCAAGCCTCTGCTTCAGCGTGCGGCAGATGTTTGACAAAATTGACTCCGATGGCGTCCAAGGGATTCTCGTATCCCAGGAGTTCGGCACATGCGCGATTCATTCCGATGATGGTTCCGTCCGGGGCCGTGCGGCAGATTCCCGTAAGACTCCGCTCAAAGAGAACGCGGTAACGCTCTTCCGTGGAGCGCAAAACCATGGCCTGAGCCGAGAAGCGTTTGTCGGCAATGGAAGAGACGATCGCCACACCAAGAAGAATGAGAGACGCGATAGCAATGCCGGTTCCCCCCAACGAGGAGACATTCACTCCGGAGTTGGGATCAAAGAAATAATGTGCTGGGCTGAATCGAGCGGCAGCCATCGCCGTATAATGCATGGAACTAATCGCGAAGCCTAACAAGATTGCCGCAATTACCTTACGGATTCCGCCGGCAGCGGCTCCGGAGCGCAGGCTGAAGATTGCAACCCCACAGCCAACAACGGCGATCACCACAGAAAGGACGACAATCCACCAATTCCAAAGACAAGCGCAGCTCATCCGCATGGCCGCCATTCCTATGTAATGCATGGCGCCGATGCCGGAGCCCATGAAAAGGGCGCCCCATGCGAGTTGCGGTGTGCGAAGTACCGGGCGGCTTATAAATGAAAGTGCTACCGCAGACGCTATAATCGCCGCTATCATCGACACAATGACGAGGAAGACATCATAACGGACCGGAACGGGCAAATGAAAAGCCAGCATTCCGATGTAATGCATCGACCAAATGGCGATGCCCATGGCAGATGCGCCGCCCCAAATCCAAGCAATTTTTGCGAGCCCCTTTGTTGATGTGACGCGGCTTGAGAGATCGAGCGCCGCATACGCCGCGCAGATCGCAACAAAGATGGAGAGGGCTATTAGCCGGTAGTCGTAAACAGGGTGCAGAAACATAGGCTAAGGGGTGTCTCGCAAATCGATGCTTCAGCCACTTAGGTGGTGGTCCAAACCCGCCTTCTCCAAATCCGTTCCCCGGTCTCGGTGCTAAATTGGCGCGTCACAAATCTTCAATGGCCATAAACCGTAAAAGCGTGCGGCTCCTTTCACTCTTATCGACCGTGGGTGAAGGTCGCGAAATGCGGCAAGTCTGCTGGCACGCAACGAGTGGATATGTTGGATTGAGTCAGCTAAAAAGCAGAAACTAGAAGCCGCCGGATCGAGTGGGGCTGTTCAAGCCTT
>Ga0068856_100006088_pt1 | contig 11853 bp, 9 predicted proteins | sample KBSCornC62_FD_66595 | JGI IMG/M metagenome (GOLD analysis project Ga0068856, IMG submission 66595) | Corn rhizosphere microbial communities from Kellogg Biological Station, Michigan, USA - KBS Corn C6-2 | ecosystem: Host-associated > Plants > Roots > Rhizosphere > Soil ...
TCGGCGTAGCGGATGTCGCTCTCCGGGCAGTGCAGGCCGGTGGAAAAACGCCACAGGGTCTCGCCTTCGTCGCCCACGTAGACGTTGAGCCGCCCTGCCCCTCGTTTGAGCGACAGCTCGATGGCTTCCATGGCCCGCTGCTTGTCAGCACCCTGGATGCGGAAACGGTCTGCCACCACGTCCAACACTTTTTTACCTTCCAGCTCGCGCTCGGCCTGCACGCGGGTGAAACCGCTTGCGGACAGCCACTGCTCGACCTGCTCGGCCGTGGTGTTGGCGGGCAGCTCCACCGGGAAGGTCAGCACCATGCGGGGGTCGGCGCCGGCGCCCGAGCGCGCCATCAGCTCGGCATAAATGGTCTGGGCCGTGTCATGCCTGACCGGCAGCGCCGTCTTGCGGTCGAACAACTCCGCGGCGCGCGCATAAAGCAGCTTCAGGTGGTCGTTGAGCTCCGTCATCGTGCCGACCGTGGAGCGGCTGGTGCGCACCGGGTTGGTCTGGTCGATGGCGATGGCAGGCGGCACGCCGTCCACCTTGTCGACGGCGGGGCGGTCCATGCGGTCCAGGAACTGGCGCGCATAGGCCGAGAAGGTCTCGACGTAACGGCGCTGCCCCTCGGCGTAGAGGGTGTCGAAAACCAGGCTGGACTTGCCCGAGCCGCTCGGGCCGGTGACGACGGTCAGCTCGGCCGTGCGCAGGTCGAGATCGAGATTCTTGAGGTTGTGCTGGCGGGCACCCCGGATTCGGATCAGACCTTCAGACTCAGACGACATGGTGGGGGTCAAAACGACAAAGGCGAGCAGTGTAGGGAGGCGTGATGTCGGAAAGTGTCAGCACTCGCAGCCTGCTGCCAACCATCCGCCAGCCGACCAACGGTCGATCCAGCCTACGTGAGCGGCCAAGCCTCACCACAATCGTGGGGCTTGCGGTTGCGCAGTGGCAGCCACTGGGGCAACATGGCTCGCACCCCCTTTGCCCGGGGGTCATAAAAGAACAACGTCATCGAGGACATGGGATGGACAACACGAGGCTGCCTGTAGAAGTGCCAACGCATCCGATCTGGCTCAGCGCCACCGACAGCGGCGCCGGGGCCGATGCATCGCAGCCCCAAGCCAGCGAGCCTGAACGCGGCCAGCGCCAGCCCCAGGTGCTGCTGGTCGAGGACAACCACATCAACCAGGTCGTCGCGCTGGAGTTCCTTGCCCTGATGGGCGTGCAGTCGCGCCTGGCCAAGAACGGCATCGAGGCCCTGGAGGCCTGCACCGAGGCCGCGCCCGACCTCGTGCTGATGGACATCCAGATGCCCGGCATGGACGGCCTGGAGTGCGCCCGCCGCATCCGTGCCCTGCAGCGCGAGGGCCAGTTGCCCGCCTTCCCCATCCTGGCCCTGACGGCCCATGCCCTGGACGCCGACGTGGCCGCCAGCATGGAGGCCGGCATGGACGAACACCTGACCAAGCCGCTGGATTTCGTCGCGCTGCGCACGCGGCTGCAGCGCTGGCTCAAGCTGCCACTCGCGAACTGAAGCCCCTCGCTCAGTCCCCCAAGAGGAGGGCGATGCTTGCGGCGTCGAGCCGCAAGCACATCGCCAGAGGCGGGCCGGCCAGGGAGCGGCCCCGTCGCTCGGCCTGCAAATCTCGCCCGACTCAACCCGACGCCGGCACGTAGACGTAACCGACGTTCCGGACGGTCTTGATGACCTCCGGCTTGTCGGGGTTGCGCTCGACCTTGCGGCGCAGGCGCATCACGCGCAGGTCGATGCTGCGGTCGAAGACGTCCCAGCCGCGGTTGTGGGCCTGCTCCATGATCTGGTCGCGGTTCAGCGGCCGGTTGGGGTGGCGGGCGAACAGGGACAGCAGGTCGAACTCGGCCGCCGTGATGTCGATCTCGCCACCGTCCGCCCCGAAGAGCTTGCGTTGCGCAAGATCGAGCCGGCAAGGGCCGAAGGCGATGGTTTCCGGCGCTTCTTCCACCGGGGCCGGCGCCGCCGTCACCTGCAGGCGGCGCAGCACGGCGCGCACGCGGGCCAGCAGCTCGCGCAGCTCGAAGGGCTTGGCGACGTAGTCGTCGGCCCCCACCTCCAGGCCGACGATGCGGTCGATGGCCTCGCCGGCCGTCGTCAGCATCAGCACCGCCAGGCGCGGGTGCGACTCGCGCAGGGCCCGGGCCAGCGAAAGGCCGTTCTCGCCCGGCATGTTGATGTCGAGCACCGCCACGTCGGGCACGCGTTCGGCCACGCAGGCGCGCGCCGCGGCGGCGTCTTCGGCCTGCAGGACCGCGAAGCCGTTGCGGCCGAAGTACTCGGCCAGCAGGGCGCGCAGTTCCGGCTCGTCGTCGACGAGCAATACGGTGGGCGTGGTGTCTGGCATGGCGGCGAATGATAGGCAGGCCGGGCCGCACCAGCGTGACGCTGAAACAAACGCAACACAAGGGGCGCAGCCCTGAAGCCGGCCTGAAACGCGCGGCTCCGACAGTGCGGTCACCGACAACGGAGAGCGCCATGAACTACCGCAGCGACAACCCCCACACCGACTGGCCGGAGACCATGGCCGTCATCTACCGCAGCGAGGCCTTCCCCGAAGACCTCGACGAGCCGGATACCTCCAACCTGCCCGCCCCCGGCTGGCACCCGCTCGAGCGCCTCGTCGCGACCCTGCCGCTGCTGTGCCTGATGGCTCCGGTCGTCGACGCCTACCTGCGCTGAGACGGACGCCCCTCGTTCCAGGAAAGACCCACATGACCCCGCAACAGATCGACCTCATCCGCGGCAGCTTCGAGCCGCTCAAGCCCCTGGCCGCCACGGTCGCCGAGGCCTTCTACGCCCAGCTCTTCACCCGCGACCCGGCCCTGCGCTCCCTCTTCCGCGGCAGCGACATGGCCGAGCAGGGCACGCGGCTGATGCAGATGCTGGGTGCCGCCATCGAGCTGCTGGACCGACCGGCCTCGCTGACGCCCGTGCTGCTCAAGCTCGGCCAGCGCCACGCCAACTACGGCGTCGTCGACGCCCACTACGCCAGCGTCGGTGCCGCCCTGCTGGACACCCTGAGCGCGGGCCTGGGCAACAGTTTCACGCCCGAGGTGCGCGACGCCTGGACGGCGATGTACGGCCACGTCGCCCAGACCATGCTGCAGGGCGCCGCCAACGAACCCCAGCCGCTGGCCGCCTGAGCCTCCTTATCATCGGCCGCGCCATGGGCCGTCCAGGGCCCTCGGGGGAGCGAGCCGCATGACCGAGACCTTCCACTTCCATCCTGCGCCGGACGCCGGCGTGGGCGACCTCGGCAGCGTGCTTCAGGCCACGCTGCCGTTGCTGTCGCAGCTGCTGGAGGCGGTGCCCGCGCGCGTCGTCGTCATCGACGCCGGCGAACGCTTCACCTGGGCCAACCACGAGTTCTTCAAGTTCACCGGCCTGCACCCCAGGCAGGTGCTCGGCCAGCCCATCGGCCGCATCCTCGGCCCGGCGGCCTATGCCGGCTACAGCGCCGTTCGAGAGCGCATGGCCAACGGCCAGACCGTCGCCTGGGAAGGCTGGACCGAACTCGCCGGCGTCGGGCGCCGCTACATGCGCGAGCACCTGGTGCCGGTGAACGTGCAGTCCGGCGTGCCGCAGGCCACCGTCGCCATCAGCCTGGATCTCACCGAGCTGAAGAAGCGCGACGCGGAGCTGTCGGCCAAGGTGGCCGAGCTGGAGACGACCGAGGCGCTGAAGTCCTCCATCTTCGACAACGCCATGGCGGCCCTGGTCTCCACCGACGAGGCGGGTCATATCGTGGAGTTCAACCCGGCGGCCGCGGCCATGTTCGGCGTCGGGCGTGATCAGGCGGTGGGCCGATCGGTGGCCGAAGTGCTGATTCCGCCGCGGCTGCGCGAGGCGCACAACGCCGGCATGGCCCGCGTCAGCGCTGGCGGCGAGCAGCGCGTGATGGGCCGGCGCGTCGAGATGCCCGCCCTGCGTGCCGACGGCAGCGAGTTCCCGGTGGAAATGCTGTTGTGGCGCACGGCCGTCGGCGGCCAGACCTTCTACACGGCCTCGCTGTTCGACCTTTCCGAGCGCCAGTCGGCCCACGGGGAGATCGAGCGCCAGCGCGAGGCCCTGCGCCAGAGCGAGAAGCTGACCGCCATGGGCAGCCTGCTGGCCGGCGTCGCGCACGAGCTGAACAACCCGCTGTCCATCGTCATGGGCCGGGCCGCCCTGCTGGCCGAGAAGCTCGGCGAGCACCCGCTCGCCAGCGACGCCCAGCGCATCCACGAGGCCGCCGAGCGCTGCGGCCGCATCGTGCGCACCTTCCTGAACATGGCACGCAGCCGGCCGGCCAACCGCAGCGAGGTGTCCATCAATGACCTCGCCACCGCCGCCATCGACATGCTGGCCTATGTGCTGCGCAGCCACGGCATCCACGTCACGCTGGAGCTGCTGCCAAGCCTGCCCGCCGTCAAGGCCGATGCCGACCAGATCGGCCAGATCGTCCTCAACCTCATCGTCAACGCCCAGCAGGCCCTCGGCGCGCGCGACCATGGCCGCCACCTCACCGTCGCCACGGGCCTGGCGCCCATGACCGACGGCGACCGCCGCCGCGTGCCCCGCGTGTGGATGCACGTGCGCGACAACGGCCCCGGCATCCCGGCCGAACTGCGCGAACGCATCTTCGAGCCCTTCTTCACGACCAAGGGCGAGGGCGTCGGCACCGGCCTGGGCCTGGCGGTGTCGCGCTCCATCGCGCGCGACCACGGCGGCGAGCTGACACTGCTCGACGAGGGCGAAGGCGCCTGCTTTGCGCTGCAACTGCCCGTCAGCGGCCAGCCCGAGGGCGGCGAGACCGAGCCCGTGCCGCTGCCCGAGACCGCCGAGGCCCACGCCCGCGTGCTGGTGGTCGACGACGAAGCCGAGATCGCCGAGTTGATCGGCGAGATGCTGGCCGGCGCGGGCTACGAGGTCATGACGGCCGAGTCCGGCGCCGTGGCCCTGGCCATGCTGGAGGAGGCGCGCTTCGACGCCATCGTCAGCGACCTGCACATGCCCGACGTCGACGGCGCGGCGCTGTGGCGCGAGGTCAGGCGCCGCCAGCCGGCGCTGGCGCGGCGCATGCTCTTCGTCACCGGCGACACGCTGTCGCCCACGGCGCGGCAGTTCCTGGACGAAACGCGCTGCGACAGCCTCAACAAGCCTTTCGCGAAGTCGGAACTGCTGAGCCAGGTGACCGAGCTGCTGTCTCGATAATCCCCGGCCCATGAACCTGTACTCCGCCCTGCGCGCCGGCTTTCCGGCCGACCTCGACCGCACCGCCATCGACGCCGAAGGCGCCCTCTACAGCTGGCGCGACCTGGAGCGCGGCAGCGCCATGCTGGCCAACTGGCTGGCGCGGCTGGACCTGCCCGCCGGCAGCCGCGTGGCCGTGCACGTCGACAAGAGCGTCGAGAACCTCATCCTGTATCTCGCCGTGCTGCGCGCCGGCCATGTCTACCTGCCGCTGAACCCGGCCTATCACGCGGCCGAGCTGGAGCACTTCATCGCCGACGCCGCGCCCGCCGTCGTCGTCTGCGCCGGCAAGCACTTCGGCTGGGTCAGCAAGCTGGCCTTCCAGCGCGGCGTGCGCTGGGTCTTCACGCTGAACGACGACCGCAGCGGCACCCTGCTGGACCGAGCCTCGCAGATGAGCGACGTGCAAGAGCCCGCCGCACGCGAGCTGGGCGACCTCGCCGCCATCCTCTACACCAGCGGCACCACCGGGCGCAGCAAGGGCGCCATGCTCAGCCACGGCAACCTGCTGTCCAACGCGCAGACGCTCAAGACCTATTGGGATTGGCGGCCCGACGACGTGCTGCTGCACGCCCTGCCCATCTTCCACGTGCATGGCCTCTTCGTCGCCTCGCACGGCGCCCTGCTCAACGGCAGCCCCATGCTGTGGTTCAACCGGTTCGACGCCGCGGCCGTCGCGCGCCGCTTCCCTGAAGCCACCGTCTTCATGGGCGTGCCCACGCTCTATGTGCGCCTGCTGCACGAAAAGACCCTCGACACCCGCCACGTGCGCCTCTTCATCAGCGGCTCCGCGCCGCTGCTGATCGAGACCTGGCGCGAATGGCAGGCCCGCACCGGCCACCTCATCCTGGAGCGCTACGGCATGAGCGAGACGCTGATGCTGACCTCCAACCCCTGCCGGCCCGAGGACGGCGAGCGCGTCGGCGGCACCGTAGGCCCCGCCCTGCCCGGCGTTGGCCTGCGCATCGTCGGCGACGACGGCGAGGCCTGCGCGGTGGACGAGATCGGCCACGTGCAGGTGCGCGGCCCCAACGTCTTCGCCGGCTACTGGCAGATGCCCGAGAAGACGGCCGAGGAGTTCACGGCCGACGGCTGGTTCCGCACCGGTGACGTCGGCCGCGTCGACGCCCGGGGCTACCTGACGCTGATCGGCCGCAGCAAGGACCTCATCATCAGCGGCGGCTTCAACGTCTACCCGGCCGAGGTCGAGGGCTTCCTGAACGAGCTGCCCGGCGTGGGCGAATCCGCCGTCATCGGCGTGCCCCACCCCGACTTCGGCGAGGCCGTCGTCGCCGTCATCACGCCCAGCGGCCAGCCCGACCCGGCCGCGCTGATCGCCGCGCTGAAGGAGCGCATCGCCGGCTTCAAGGTGCCCAAGCGCGTCATCGTCGTGCCCGAGCTGCCGCGCAATGCCATGGGCAAGGTGCAGAAGAAGCTGCTGCGGGAGCAGCACGCCGCTTTGTTCGCGCCGGAAACCTGAGCGCCGCCCCTGCACCGCGGGTCGCGGCGGCACAATGGTCAGCTCGATGAGCGAGTCCGCCCCGCCCGCCACCCCGCGGCCGCCCGAGGCTGCCCAGCAAAGCCTCGCGCGGCGCCTGCGCTGGCGTGACCGCGCCCTGCTCTACGCGCCGGCCCTGGCCTTCGGCTCCGTCATCCTGACGCTGTGGGTGCTGGTCATCTGGTTCGCCGTCGACCGGCCGCGCCAGCTGCTGAAGGAGCAGCGCCACGAACTCGCCACCGGCGTGCGCGCCGTGGCCATGCAGACCGAACCGGTGCTGCGCCAGGCCGAGAACGCGCTGCGCCTCGTCGACCTCTGGCTGCTGACCCGCCATGGCGACCGTCCGCTGACCGACGGCTCGCTGCAGCAACTCGCCGAGGGCGTGCGCAGCAGTTCGCGCCAGATCGTCGACGTGATGCTGGTGGCGCCAACCGGCAAGGTGCGCCGCCTGCAGGTGGCGCCCGAGGACGGCGCCAGCATCGCCGGCTCCGCGGCCTTCGACCAGGTCAGCGGCGTGGTGCCCGAAGGCGTCGTGCTCGGCCAGCCGCTGCTGCTGGGCGGCAGCGCCGACGACGGCCGCATGCGGCTGCCGCTGCTGATGCGCCTGTCCCGGCCGCTGGACGACTATGAGCTCGTGATGGCCGTCATCGACCTGCCGCGCCTGCACGACGCCCAGGCCCTGTTCGCGCCCGGACCGCCGGCCTCCCTCGTCATGCTGCGCGGCGATGGCCTGGCCCTGGCGCGCTGGCCGGAGGCGCCGGGCTTCGTCGGGCGCAACATCTTCCAGCAGTTCCCCGCGGCGCGGCGCGAGCTCAATGGCAGCGAAGGTATTTTCGCCAGCACCGGGGCCGCCAGCGACGGCCGGCCCCGCATCGGCGCCTTCGTGACCCTGCCCGACTTCGGCGTCAAGCTGCTGCTGTCCGACACCGAGGACAGCGTGCTGCTGCGCCACCAGCGCCAGCGCAGCTTCGTGCTGGCCGCGGCCGCGGCCGTGACCCTGGCCCTGCTGGTGCTGGCCCGCCAGCTGGGCCGCCTGCAGCGCGACGCACGCCTGCGCGAAGCGACGCTGCGGGCCACCAGCGACGCCATGCCGCTGGGGCTCTTCCGCACCGACGAGACGGGCCGCATCGTCTACGTCAACGACACCTATCTGCGCGTGCACGGCCTGAGGCGCCAGGACGTCGCCTGGGGTTGGACCACCCTCGTGCAGCCCGAGCAGCGCGACATGCTGATCCAGCGCTGGAAGCACCACATGGCCACGGGCGAGCCCATCGACGCGGTGCGCAAGATGAAGCGCGGCGACGACGGGCGCATCCGCTGGATCGCCGTGCGCACGGCGCCGCTCATCCTGGACGGCAGGGTCGCCGGCCAGGCCGGCACCGTCGAGGACGTGACCGAACGCGGCGAGCAGCAGAAGGCGCTGCAGACCCTCGGCGCCATCTTCGACATGACGCCCGACTTTGTCTGCCAGGCCCGCGAGCGCGGCGAGGTCACCTACCTCAACCCCGCAGCGCGCTCGCGCCTGGGCATGGCGGCCGACTCACCGCTGGACGGCGCCCACATCGCCGACTATTTCTCGACCGAGCAGCTCGACCTCTACGAGAAGTTCGTGCTGCCCGAGGCCATGCGCCAGGGCCACTGGCGTGGCCGCGTGACGGTGCAGCTCGGCCCCGCGCGCGTGCCCATGGACTGCCTCGTGCTGATGCACCGCGACGTGCGCGGCCGCATCGAGACCGTCTCGGTCATCCTGCGCGACATGTCCGCCCAGTTGCGCGCCCAGCGCGAGCGCGAGCGCAGCGAGGCCATGCTGCTGGCGGTTGCGCACACGGCGCGGGCCCAGTTCCTCGTCGGCGACACCGAAGGCCGCGTGATCTTCTTCAACGCCGCCTTCGAGGAGCATCGCCGCATCGCGCTGAAGGACTGGGCCGGCCGGCCCCTGGCCGAACTCTTCGGCCCGCACGACTACGCGGCCCGCGCGCCGCTGATCGCCGCCGCCCTCGCCGGCGAAACCCGGCGCCTGGACCTGCCCGAAGGCGACGACCGCGACGGCCGCAGCTTCGACGTGCAGTACGCGCCGCTGCGCGTGCAAAGCGGCCAGATCGAAGGCGTCATCGCCATCGAGGTCGACGTGACCGAGGCGCGCCGCGAGGAGGCGCGCCTGCGCCTGGCCTCGCAGACCGACGCGCTGACCCAGGCCCTGAACCGCGCCGGCTTCGAGGAAGGCGCGCGCGAGCTGCTCGCCTCCGAGCCCGGGCTACGCGTGGGCCTGCTCTACCTCGACCTGGACCGCTTCAAGCCCATCAACGACGAGCACGGCCATCCCACCGGCGACGCGCTGCTCAAGGCCATCGCGCTGCGCATGCGCCATGCGCTCAGGCCCAACGACCTCGTGGCCCGGCTCGGCGGCGACGAGTTCGCCGTGCTGCTGCCGGGCCTGCACGACGCCGCGGACGCCGCCAAGGTGTCGTCCAAGCTGCTGCAGACGCTGAGCACGCCCTATCACATCGGTGAGCTGGAACTGGAGATCGGCGTCAGCATCGGCTACTGCGTCGCGACGACCGGCGGCATCGAGCTGGAAGCGCTGGTGGCCAGCGCCGACGCCAGCCTCTACGAAGCCAAGCGCGCCGGCCGTGGGCGCTACCTCGGCGGCGAGCTGCCCGCTCAGGCAGGGGGCTAGGAGCCTGCGCGGCAGAGGGTGTGGCCCCGCGCAGGCTCCTAGGCCGGCACGACGCCGTTCTTGATCTCGTCCAGCGCCAGCTGCAGCACGCGGGCATCGCTGCTGGCGCGGTGGCGGGTCAGCTGCTGGCGATCCCGCACGGCCTCGGTCACGCGGCGCCACAGCAAGGCTTCGTCCTCGTTGAGCAGGCGGCGCAGGTCGTCCAGGCGAAAGCTGGGCTGCATCTGCGCGGCGTCGTAGAGGAGGGACAGCCAGGGGTAGTCCAGGCCCCAGCCGTCGCAGTAGACCGTCAGGCCGCCCAGCCGCCGGTTGAGCTGCTCGGCCATCCAGCGCGGCGCGTGGCCGTGCTTGAGCAGCAGCTCGCGGCTGATGCCATGCAAGCCTTCGGCGGCCACGTCCCAGTGCAGCCAGTCGGGCTCGGGGCGCACCAGGCCGCAGAACAGCGTGCCGTCGGCGCAGACGCAGCCGATCTCGATGGGATAGCTGCCGCGGCCGAAACCCGAAGCTTCGATGTCGAGGATGGGAGGCAACTGCATCCGGCCGAGTTTGTCAGCCCGGCGGACCGAATCAAGCAGGGTTGTCGCCGAGCCGGCCCTCGTCCGCGGGGTCAGCCCGGCTCGTTCTCGATGACCTGTTCGTTCTCGAAGAGCTGCAGCGCCGCGCGGCCGACCTGGCGGGTGTCCCACCAGGCGTAGGCGCCCACGCCGGCGGCGCCCACCAGCGGCACCCAGCGCGACAGCGCGCGGCCCGCGGCCTGCTGGCCGAGGTGCACGCCGATGGCGGCGGCCACGCGCTGCACCAGGGCCTGGGCGGCCGGCCGCACGATGACGCGCTCGCCGACGCGCACGCTCAGGTCGCGCAGGGCCTGGGCCGCCGTGTGGCGGAACAGACACCACAGCATCTGCGCCGGGCCGAGCTCGGCACTGCGGCCGTACAGCGCCGCGATGTCGGCGACGAGCTGGCGCTGGATCTGCCAGACCGCCAGCATCTCCGGCGCGATGGTGGCCCAACCGAGCGGACCCGGCGGCAGGGCAAGGGCGCCCGCGGCCAGCGCCGCCTTGCTTGCGGCCGCCTCGATGGCCTTGCCGGCCGCATCGCGCGGGCGCGCGCTGGGCTGGAAGTCCGCCAGGGGCGGCTCCGCCACCAAAGCGAGTACTTTTTCACCCAGATTGCCCGTGACAGCCATGTGCTTGCGCCTTACCCTGCACCGCAGGCCCGCGGTACGAGGCCACAGGATGACACAAGACGCGCGCCCAGCGCCCCCAATCACCCTTCGACCCTCGGGAGATCGGCATGCGATTCATCAACGACCTGCGCATCGGCCGCCGCCTCGGCCTCGCCTTCACGCTGTCCATCGCCTTCAGCGTGCTGCTGGCGGCCTACGCCCGCACCCAGCTGCACCAGATCAACGCCGCGCTGGAGGTGATGGTCGAGGACCGCATGGTCCGCGTCCAGCACCTCGAGCAGATCAAGGACCACATCAACGAGATCGCCCAGTCCGTGCGCGACATCGTCATGCTTTCCGACGAAGCCGCCCGCAAGAAGGAACTCGCCGACGTGGCCCAGGCCCGTACCGAGGTCGACAAACTCGCGAAGCTGCTCGACGGCGGCATTCGCGACCCCGACGGCCGCCGCCTGCTGACCGCCGCCGTGCAGGCCCACGCGCCCTACGACGCCTCGGTGCTGCGTGTCGTCGAGCTCGGCATGAAGAACCAGCCCGACGCCGCGCGCGACCTGCTGCTGGGCGAGACGCGGTCGCTGCAGGACAAATACGCCGCCGACCTGGACGCCCTGGTCGAGTTCCAGAAGACGCAGATGCACGATGCCGCCAAGGCCACCGATGAAAAGGTGGACTTCGCCGCCGTGGCCGTGCTGGTGGCCGCCGCCCTCGCGGTGGCCGCGGGCGCGGGGATGGCCCTGCTGATCACGCGCTCGGTGGTCGTGCCCATCGGCCAGGCCGTGGCGGCGGCCGAGACTGTCGCCGCCGGTGACCTTCGGCTGCAACTGGACACCAGCCGCAAGGACGAGCCCGGCCAGCTGCTGTGCGCGCTGCAGAGCATGAACGACGCCCTCGTCTCCATCGTCGCCACCGTGCGCGGCAACGCCGACAGCGTCGCCATCGCCAGCGGCCAGATCGCCGAGGGCAACGCCAGCCTCAGCCAGCGCACCGAGGAGCAGGCCAGCAGCCTGGAGGAAACCGCCGCCTCGATGGAGGAGCTGAGCGCGACCGTGCAGCACAACACCGACACCGCCCGGCAGGCCGCGCAGATGGCCGACAGCGCCGCGCGCGTGGCCGAGGCGGGCGGCCAGGTCATGACCCAGGTCGTGACCACCATGGAGCAGATCACCGCTAGCTCGCGCCGCATCGCCGACATCATCGGCACCATCGACGGCATCGCCTTCCAGACCAACATCCTCGCG
>Ga0068856_100006089_pt1 | contig 11852 bp, 13 predicted proteins | sample KBSCornC62_FD_66595 | JGI IMG/M metagenome (GOLD analysis project Ga0068856, IMG submission 66595) | Corn rhizosphere microbial communities from Kellogg Biological Station, Michigan, USA - KBS Corn C6-2 | ecosystem: Host-associated > Plants > Roots > Rhizosphere > Soil ...
GTCGAGCAGTGGATGGACTGGCAGGCCGGCGAGCTGAACAACAGCTGGCGCGTCGCCTTCATGGCCCTGGTGCGCGGCCAGCCGGCCACGCCCGAGGCCGTTCAAGCCGGCGTCGCGAACTGGAACCGCCACATGGCCCTGCTGGACGCGCAGCTCGCGCGCACCGGCGCCTTCGTCTGCGGCGACGAGTTCACGTTGGCCGATGTCGTGCTGGGCCTTTCCACGCAGCGCTGGAAGAACGCGCCCATCGAGCGGCTTGAGCTGCCGGCCGTGGCTGCCTGGATGCAGCGCCTGGCCGCTCAACCGGGCTTCGCCGGGTTCGTCGACAACGGCATGCCCTGAGCCGTGCTCAGGGTTTGCCGGCGCGCACGCGCTCGACGATCTGCTTGCCGGCTGCTTCCGCAGCCGTCCACTGCTCGCGCGTGGGCGGCCCGCTGAGCGGGATGGCGCGCTGCTGGATCAGCGCCTTCAGCATCGGCTCGGCCTGTGCCCGGCCGGCGAGTTCACCGTAGGCGTACATGTAGCTGAGCCGTTCGGCATCGTTGATGCCCCAGGGCGGCGCGGAGAGGAGAACGTTGAGCAGGTCGGTCGGCTGGCCGGCAAGGGCGTCGTGCCGCATCGCCTCGGCGACCTCCTGCCGCTCGGCTGGCGCGAGGCGGCCCGGATCCACCGAGGACGCATAGACCGCCGCTGCACCGGCCACGCCGCCGTGCATGGCCCTCGCCGCCAGCTCCGGCAGCATGGCGCGGTGCAGGGCCGTGACGGTCTGGCAGCGCCGCGCTTCCTCGTCGGCCTCCACCATCATTTGCGTCATCACCTCGGGCGCTACGCCCTGGGCGCGCACGAGCTCGGCGCTCTGGCGGCGCTGTTCGTTGCTCGCGCAATTGCGCATCCAGGTCACCGCTTCCCAGGCCGCGGCGACGTCGTTGCCGGCCTGGGCGCGCTCGATGTGCGGGCCATAGCCCTCGGAGCCGATGCGCGGCGCGGTGCTGGCGGCTGCTGTGGCATGAGCCGGTTCGGGCGTGGGCGGCGGGCCCGCCGTGCCGGCCGGTGCGCTGGCCGCCGGGGCAGATGCCGGCAGGGGCAGCGGCAGGGTCGCGACGGGATCGGGGCCGGCAGCAGGGGCGGGCGTTTCATCCGGCGAGCGCACCGCCAGCCAGATCCCGGCGGCGACGGCGATCGAAAGCGCGATCCAGCGAAGGAGGGCCATGCCGCTTCAGCCCGCGAAGTTGTAGCGCACGACGGCCACCGCCAGCGCGAACAGGTAGCCACAGGCGAAGCGGTCGATGCGCAGCAGCGTGTCCCCGCGGCGTGCCCGCCACAGGCCCAGCAGCGTCATCGCGAAGCCGGCGACGACGGGGGTGACCACCAGATTCACCAGCCGCGGCCAGCCGTCGCGCGTCAGGTGCTGCGGGAAGACCCACAGGCTCAGCGCGCCCACGCCGGCGCCCAGCAGCACATAGCCCGCCACGGCCATCCAGATGTTGGGCCGCTTGCGAAAGGGCTCGGCCACGGCATGCAGGCCCAGTTCGACGAGCAATTCGCCGACGACCTGGAAGACCAGTTCGGCAAGCAGTTCGAGCAGGATCTCCAGAGGCCCTCCGCAGGCTTGACGCGACGGCGCGCAGCCTAGCGCAGGATGGCGGGTCTTCGGCCCGTGCGGCCGCGGTGAGTCTTCACGCCGCGGCGGGCCGGCTCACTTGGGCTGCTCGTTGCCGTAGGTCTTCACGAGGTAGTCGACGATGAGGGGCATGTCCTCGTCGGGGACGGGTGCCTTGAAGACGGTCTTCATGCGCTTGACCATGGCGTCCCAGTAGGGCCGCGCGGCGGTGGGCGGCTGGTATTGCATGTATTCGGCGGAGTGGCATGCCACGCAGGAGGCCTGGGCCTTGGCGTAGCCGGGCAGGGCGCTGGCCTTGAGCTGCACGCCGTCGGGCGGCAGCGTGATGCTCTTGGGCGCCGAGCCGGCCGGCAGAGCCGTCGCGGCGGCGAGCACGAAGAGGGCGATGCGATGCAGTGTCATGGCGCGTCTCCCTTCAAGCGGCGGTGATGCGGACCGACTCCACCACGTTGCGCATATAGCCCGCGGGCTGCCACAACGCCTCCATCGGCTGGCTCTGGCCCGAACGGTTCCAGGCCCGAACGCGCAGGTCGTGCTGACCGGCCGCGGGCGTGAAGCCGAAGCGGAACTCGCGGAAGGAGTAGCGGCCGAGGTCTTCGCCCAGCGTCGCGCCGCGCCAGCTGGCGCCGCCATCGGTGGAGAAGGCCACCTCGCGGATGCCCTGGCCGCCGTCGAAGGCGATGCCGCGCACGGCCAGCGGAGCGCCGGCCGGCACGCGCGCGCCATCGGCCACCGAGGTGATGAAGCTGCGCACGTTGAAGCGGCCGATGGGCCGCGTCGCTGCCGGCGCGGTGCCGGGCTCGACGCAGGCGCAGTCGTTGTCGGGGATGCGGTAGGCCGGCTTCATCCAGAAGCCCTCGTAGACCGAGTCGATGACCTCGATCTCGCTCAAATGCTTGACCCAGTAGGTGCCGTACCAGCCGGGCACGATGAGCTTGACCGGATAGCCGTTCAGGAAGGGGATGTCGGCACCGTTCATCTGCCAGGCCAGCATGACCTCGCCGTCCATCGCATGCGCGACGTCCAGCGACTTGACGAAGTCGCCGCCGCCGAAGAGGGCTTCGTCCAGCCCGTTGAAGGTGACTTGGCGCGCCGTGTTCTTCGGCTCGGCGCGGGCCAGCACGTCCTTCAGCGGCACGCCCAGCCAGCGCGCATTGCCCATGGCGCCGTTGGCCAGCTGGCCGCCGGTCACGCGCGGGTTGAAGAGGCCGCGGCCATTGCCCGAGCACTGGTTGACGGCGGTGATCTCGACCGGCTTGAACTGGCTCTTGAGCTCGGCCATCGACAGCGCGAAGGGCTTGCCGACGGCATTGCCCGAGATCTTGATCTGGTGGGTGTCGGCATCGATGGCGGTCGGGATGCCGGCGTTGTGATACCGCACGAAGAAGGCGTCATTGGGCGTGATCAGCCCTTCGTTGAAGATCTCGAAAGGCGTCTCGAGCTGGGGCGGCCGCGAGGTCAGCACGATCAGCGGGCGCTTCTCTGGGTAGGCGACAAGGCGCCGCCCGCCGTTGGCGAACGCGTGGGTGAAGGCGGTGCCCTGGGCCAGCACCGTGGGTGCGGCCAGCAGGCCGGCGCCGCCGGCGATCAGTGCGCGGCGGCGCGGGGATTGGGGTGCGCTCATCGGGGCTCCTCCAGGCCTGCGGCCTTGTGGTGTGCCCGATTCTCCGCAGATCACGCGGCGGCGGAAGAGGGTTCCCCCGCCGTGGCGGGCGTCAGCGCATGGATACCAGGCTGGCGTTCACGAAGCTGGTGTTGCCGCTGCGGATGGCCCAGTCGAGGCGGTCCTGCTGGTGGCTCAGTTCGAGGGCGGCGTTGACGCTGCCCGGCTGGCCGGCCAGATCGCGGGCGCGCTGCTCCTGGGCGGCACGGGCGGTCTGCAGCGCGTCGGCCTGCGCGGCCGTGAGGCGGCCTTGGCGCAACGCGGCGTCGATGCTGTGGGACTGGGCCATCGAGCGCGCCACCGCAGGCGGCGTGGCGGCGTCGGCGTGGTGGTGCCTGGGTGCGGCGGCCTGGGCGGCGCCGGCGGCGGCGAGGGTCAACAGGAAGGCGGTGGAGAAGCGGCGTGGCGTCATCATGAACTCCTGGTGGGATGGGCGCGGCGGTCCGCTCACCGCGCCGTCAGGCGGCCGGCGGGCGCCGGCCGCGGGGCGGTCACCCAAGGCGGACCGGCACGAAGATCTGCTGGCCGTCGCGGGAGACGAGCAGGGCCACCTGGCGGGGCTTGTCCTTCATCGTCTCGCGCACCTGCTCGATGCTCTGCACGGGCTTGCCGTTCAGCGCGAGCAGCACGTCACCCGGCTGCACGCCGGCGAGCTGGGCGGGGCCGCTGACGCGCTCGATCAGCAGGCCATGATCCAGGCCCGAGCCGCGCAGTTCCTGGCGCTCCAGCGGGCGCATCGCCAGGCCCAGCGAGCCGCGCTCGGGCGCGGCGCTCGCCTCCTGCGTGCCGCGGTCGGCGTGGCCGAGGCTGACGGTCTCGCTGTGGCGGCCCTTGTCGCGCCAGAGCTCGAGCTTGAGCTTGTCGCCCGGGCGGGCCAGGCCCACGCGGCTGGACACGTCGCCCGCCACGTGCACCGGCTCGCCGTCGACGGCGGTGATGACGTCGCCCGCCTTCAGCCCGGCCTTGGCGGCGGCGCTGTCGGGCACGACGCTGGAGACCAGGGCGCCGTCGGGCGAATCCAGGCCGAAGGAGGCGGCCAGCGGGGCGGAGAGGTCCTGCAGCGTGACGCCCAGGCGTGCGTGCTCGACCTTGCCGTGGGCGACGATCTGGTCCTTCACGCGCAGGGCCACGTCCACCGGAATGGAGAAGGCCAGGCCCTGGAAGCCGCCGCTTTGCGAGTAGATCTGTGCGTTGACACCGACGACGCGGCCGGCCGCATCGAACAGCGGGCCGCCGGAGTTGCCGGGGTTGACGGCCGCGTCGGTCTGGATGAAGGGCACGACGCTGTCGCCGGGCAGCGAGCGGCCCTTGGCGCTGACGATGCCTTGCGTGGCTGTCTGCTCGAAGCCGAAGGGCGCGCCGATGGCCAGCACATAGTCGCCGACCTGCACCTGCTTGGGATCGCCGAGCTGCACGGTGGGCAGGCCCTTGGCGTCGACCTTGAGCACGGCGATGTCGGTGGCCGGGTCGCTGCCCAGCACCTGGGCCGAGAACTCGCGCCGGTCGCTGAGCTTGACGGTGACCTGCTTGGCGTCGCGCACCACGTGGGCATTGGTCAGGATGGTGCCGTCGGCGCTGATGATGAAGCCCGAGCCCTGGCCGCGGAAGGGCTGGGCGCCGGGGTTGGCCTGCTGGGGCATGCGCAGGCCCGGGATGCCGCGGAAGAAGCGGAAGAAGGGGTCGTCATCGTCGTCTCGGCCCCGGCCACGGAAGGTGGGGGCGTCGTCGTCCATGTCGGCATTGCCGACCTTGTGCAGGCCCGCCACGGTGATGCCGACCACGGCCGGTCCCTGGGTCTGCACGATGGCGCGGTAGTTGGGCAACTGGGCCGGCGGCAGGGCCACGGCTGGCGCGGCCAGCGTGGTGGCAGCGGCCGCGGTGGCGGCGGGCACGACGGCGGCCGAGGGCGTGGCGTCGCCCGCCACGGGCGCGGCGACCGGCGCCTTGCCCTGCAGCCAGCCGGGCAGGGCCCAGCCGGAGGCGGAAGTGGTGATGGTGGCGCCGGCGGCCAGCAGCGCGGCGGCAGCGGCGGTCAGCGAGAGCTTGGCGGTCTGGGTCATGGGAGGCTCCTCGAAATCGGGCTGCGGCGCAGCGGATGCCGCCAATCTAAGGAGGCTGGGTGAGCGCTCGATGAGGCCAAGGTGAGGCGAAAGTTAGGCCCCGCCGACGGTCAATGCAGTTGCTCCGGTAGCGGCGGCGCGCCGCGGCCGTCACGCCGTCTTCCGCTTGTCCGATAAGCGGCGCCGACGCGTGCCGACACCCCGCGCCAGGCCTCGCGCCCATCATCTGGCCATCCCTTCCGAGGCCCGAACCGCCCCTTTCAGCACACCGATCCGGAGCTCACGCCATGAAGTCCCTGGTGCTCTCCCTGCTCTGTGTTTCGACGGCTGGCCTGGCCCAGGCGCAGAGCGTGACCGTCACCGGCGCCACGACGCTCGCCGGCCAGTCGCTGACGGTGTCCTCGGCCTCCGTGCCCGATCCCGAGCTGAACTGGCGTGACCCGCAGTGGCTGTCGCGCCAGCGCGAGCGCTCCCGCTGGAGCTACCAGCTCGGGCTGGAGCAGCAGCTGCGCTCGCCCGTGCAGCTCGGCCCGCAGGCGGCGGTGCGCGAGGCGGTCTGGGCCGGCGTGAGCTACGGCCTGACCCAGAAACTGCGCGGCGGCGTCGAGGCGCCGGTCTGGCAGCGCGACACCGGCTGGGCGTCGCGCATGGCCTTCGAGAAGCCCAAGGGCGAGGGCATCGCCGGGCTGCGCGGTGCCTTCTCCTACGACCTGAACTCCCACAGCCGGCTGATGCTGCGCCCGCAGGCGCACCGGGTGATGCTGAGCTACTCGGCGAACTGGTGAACGGGCCGGGAAGGCCCGGCACAAAGGAAAGGCGCCCCGTGGAGGACGCCTTCTTCATGGCGGAGTGCAGACCTCAGGCGCGCGACATCCAGTCGCTGAGCTCGTCGGCGTGCTCTTCCTCGTCGGCCAGGATGTCTTCCAGCATCCGGCGCGTCGTGGAGTCCTTGTCCGCCACGAGGTGGATCATCTGGCGATAGCTCTCCACGGCCACCCGCTCGGCCTGCAGGTTGGAGCGGATCATGCCCTTGAGGTCGTTGATCTCGTCGTAGCCGGCGTGGCTGCGTTCCAGCAGGCCGACGGGGTTGAAGTCGGGCTCGCCGCCGAGCTGCACGATGCGCCGCGCGATGCGGTCGGCATGGCCCAGCTCGGCGGTGGCGTGCACCATGAATTCATCGGCGATCGCCGGCGACTCCAGGCCCGTGGCCATGAAGTGATGGCGCCGGTAGCGCAGCACGCAGGTCAGCTCGGTGGCCAGGGCGCCGTTGAGCAGCTTGACGATGTCGTCGCGCCAGGGGCCGTAGGCGGGGGTGACCGCGCCTTCGTCGAGATTGCTGCGGGCGGCGTTCAGGCCGGCCTCGTCCAGCTTCAGGGGGGTGTGGTTTTCAGCCATGCATGCCACCTTGGGGTCAGTTGCGGAAAAGGTTGTCAGCGCAACTGTGGTTGCTGGCCGTGAACGGCGGCATCGGCTGTCGTGATGATCGTCTGTCGGACGGCGCTGACGCGCTGGGCCTGGCGCATCTCGTCGCGCCGTCGGATGTCGCCCTGCAGCAACTCGACGAAGGCGGCCAGCAGGCTCGCCGCCAGCAGCGCCGCCATGGCCAGCATCAGCCAGTTCGGGGGCGCCATCTTTTCCAGGTTGTCGATCAGCGTCTTCATCGCTCACTCCACAGCGGCCATGCCAACCGGCCGCCTGCGCAGACTGTGCGAAATCGCGCCCCTGCCGGGTGCCGGCGCGTCGCGCAAGCCTGCGTAGGACAAGCGGCGTTCATCCCACCGCTTGTAGGACACGGCTGATTACATCCGTCACTTCGGGCCACTAGGCTTTCACTTGCCAACTCTGAGAACCACGGAGAAACAACCATGATCCGCATCGGCATCGTTGACGACCACGCCATCGTTCGCTCCGGCCTGCGCCAGTTCCTGGCCGACAACGTCGACTTCCGCGTCACCGGCGAAGCAGGCAACGGCCGCGACGCCCTCGAACTGGCGCGCGGCGGCGACGTGGACGTGCTGCTGCTCGACATCTCCATGCCCGACCAGAGCGGGGTGGACGCGCTGTCGGCCATCAAGGCGCGCTTTCCGGAGCTGCCGGTGCTCATCCTGAGCGGCTTCCCGGAGACGCACTACGCCACCGCGCTGCTGCGCCAGGGGGCCAGCGGCTACCTCAACAAGGAGTGCGATCCGGAAGAGATCGCCAACGCCATCCGCACGGTGTCGCGCGGCCGGCGCTACATCAGCCCGGCCGTGGCCGAGCTGCTGGCAGACGGCGTCGGCAGCGCCAACAGCGACCGCCCGCCGCATGAATCGCTGTCGGAGCGCGAGCTGCAGGTCTTCCTGCGCCTCGCCAAGGGCGAGACGGTGGGCGACATGGCCAAGTCCATGTTCCTCAGCGTCAAGACGGTCAGCACCTACCGCAGCCGTGTGCTGGAGAAGATCAAGCTCGAGACCAACAGCGACCTGACCTACTACGCGCTGAAGAACGGCCTCATTCAGTGAGCCGGCGGCGGACCGACTGCCAGACGAGCTGAGCGCGCAGGCCGCCCAGCGGCGAGGTGTCCAGCGTGACGTTTGCGCGCATCTGGCGCGCCGCGGCCTTCACGATGGCCAGGCCCAGGCCGCTGCCCTGCACGCCGGGGCTGCCGCCTTCGCCGCGCTGGAAGCGGTCGAAGACCCGCTCGCGCTGCTCGGGCGGAATGCCCGGGCCGTCGTCGTCCACGCGCAGCAGCCGCGTGCCTTCGTCGAGGTCGCGCAGCACGGCGACCTTCACCGTGCGGGCGCCGTACTTCACCGCGTTGTCGATGAGGTTGCGGATGGCGCTTCGCAGGGCCTGCGGCTCGCCGATCAGGTTCACCGGCTCGGGCGCATCCAGCGTCAGCGACACACCGGCCTTGTCGGCCATCAGCTGCACGTCGGCCACGGCGTAGCGGGCGATCTCGGCCAGGTCCACCGCCGTCTGGGCCGGTATTCCCCCCGGCTCGGCGCGGGCCAGGGCCAGCAGCTGCTCCACCAGATGCACGGCGCGATCGATGCCGCCGCGCAGCCGCGCGATGGCGGCGTCCTGTTCCTCGCCGGGGGCGGAGTCGCGCAGCAGCCCGAGCTGCAGCTTCAGCGCGGTCAGCGGCGTGCGCAGCTCGTGGGCCGCGTCGGCGACGAAGCTGCGCTGGGTCTTGAAGGCCGCGGAGAGCCGCTCGAGCAGGCCGTTGAAGGCGTCCACCAGCGGGGCGATCTCGCCGGGCAGGCCATCGGTGGGCAGGGCGTCCATCGCCTCGACGCTGCCGTCCTGCGCCGCGCGCACGACGCGTGACAGCGGCGCCAGCGATACGCCGATCAGCCACCAGATCGCCGCCGCCACCAGCGGCAGGGCCACGCCCACGGGCACCACGCTGCGCAGCGCCGCGATGGCCGCGAGGCGCTGGCGCACGGACAGCGGCTGCGCCACCTGCACGACGCGCAGCGGCGTGGCCGCGCTGAACACGCGCCAGTCCTGCCCGCCCAGGTGCAGGTTGGAAAAGCCCAGCACCGCGCGCGCCGGCAGCGGCTCCGTCATGCCCTGGGGCCGGCTGGAATACAGCTCCAGCCCCTGCAGCGACCAGATCTGCACGACGTAGTCGAAGCTCGGGTCGGCCAGGGCCGCGGCTTCGTCGCTGGCCACGCGGCCCTGGTCGCGCAGCGACAGCGCCGTCTGGCGCAGCTGGTAGTCGAAGAGCTGGTCGGCCTCGTCGCGCACGCTGACGTAGGTGGCGCCGCCGACGGCCAGGGCCGTCACCGCACCGAGCAGGCCCAGCAGCGCGAACAGGCGCCCGCGCAGGGTGTTGAGCAGCTTCATGCGGCGCCGCCTTTCTCGGGCCCGGCGTAGTAGCCCAGGCCGCGCACGGTGTGCAGTAGGTCGGCGTTCAGCTTCTTGTGCAGCTGTTGCATGTAGATGCTGATGGCGTTGCTCTCCAGCTCCTCGCCCCAGCCGTAGAGCCGGTCTTCGAGCTGGGCGCGCGACACGATGGCGCCGGGCCGCTCCAGCAGCGCCTCCAGCAGCGCGAACTCGCGTGCCGACAGCAGCACGGGCCGTCCCGCGCGTGTCACCTCGCGGGTGGCGGGGTCGAGCTTCAGGTCGGCCACCTGCAGCGTGGGGCTGGCGCGGCCGCCCTGGTGGCGCCGCGTGACGGCGCGCAGCCGTGCCAGCAGCTCGTCCAGCTCGAAGGGCTTGACGAGGTAGTCGTCGGCGCCGGCGTCCAGCCCGGCGACCTTGTCGGCCAGCGCGTCGCGCGCCGTCAGCACGACGACCGGCGTCGTGTCGCCGCGCCCGCGCATCGCGCGCAGCACCTCCACGCCGCTGCGCCGGGGCAGGCCCAGGTCCAGCAGCACGGCGTCGAAGCGCTCGCCGCTGGACAGCACCGCGTCGGCGGCCTGACCGTCGCGCACCCAATCGGCCGCGAAACCCTGGCGACGCAGGGCCTCGCGCAGGCTCTCGCCAATCATGGAATCGTCTTCGACGAGGAGCAGGCGCATGCGCGGGAAGGAAGCCGGGATCGCACGATTGTTGCCCGCCGTCACGCCGGGGTGTTGCGTGCGCGCCTAAGCTCTGCCTGCTAACGACATGGAGCCGCGCATGGTTTCCAGGAGCGCGATTTGCCTGCGCACGCGCTCGAACAGGCGCGGCTCAAAGCTGCGTGCGCAGCGTCCGTGCCAGCAGCTCCCAGAACCGCTCGGACGCCGGCCGGTCGCGCCACTGCTGCAGCGTGATGCGCTTCGCCTTGGCCCAGTCGGCCTCGAACACCGCCTGCTGCTGGTGGCCGAACTCGGCGTTCATCACGTTGAGGTTGGCCTCGTCGTTGAGCCGGAAGGAGCGGTTGTCGAAGTTGGTGGAGCCCACCGACGAGAACATGCCGTCGACCACGAGGCCCTTCACATGGAACATCGTGGGCTGGTATTCGGCGAACTCCACGCCGGCCTCCAGCATCGGCCCCCAGGTGCTGCGCGAGGCCTTGCGCACGGTCTCGGAGTCGATGTGGCCGCTGGGCGTGAGGATGCGCACCTTCACGCCGCGGTGCGCGGCGTCGATCAAGGTGCGGATGGTCAGGTCGTCCGGCACGAAATAGGAGTTGGCGAGGTCGATGGTCTTGCGTGCCGCCGTGATGGACAGCAGGTACATCAGGTGCATGCTCTCGCTGCCGCCGCTGGGCGAGCTGCTGAACATCTGCGCGGCGTACGGGCCCGTCGGCTGCAGCGCGGGAAAGTAGGCCTCGCCATGCAGCACCTCGCCGGTCGCGCGCATCCAGTTGTCGAGGAAGACCGACTGCATCTGCGCCACCACCGGACCCGCGACGCGGTAGTGCGTGTCGCGCCATTCATCGGGGTTGCGTGCGTTGCCTCGCCATTGGTCGGCAATGCCGACGCCGCCGGTGAAGCCGACGCGGCCATCCACCACCAGCAGCTTGCGGTGGGTGCGGTTGTTCAGGCGAGCCCAGTGGTTCCAGCGCGGCTCGTGGAAGCGAACGCAGGCCACGCCGGCGGCCTTCATCTCGTCGAGCATCTTCGTGTCCATCTTCATGCTGCCCACCCAGTCCAGCAGCACGTTCACCTTCACGCCGGCCCTGGAGCGCTCGGTCAGCGCGTCCACGAACTCCCGCCCGATGGTGCCGGACCAGTAGATGTAGGTCTCGAAGTTCACGGTCTTTTGCGCTGACCGGATCGCCGCCAGCATCGCCGGGAAGATCTGGTCGCCGTTCAGCAGCGTCTCCACCTGGTTGCCCTCCACCAGTGGAGGCCCGAGCAGCGCGCTCAAGGAGCGGCGGAATTCGGCGTCGTCGGTCTCGTAGAGCTTGGGCAGCTTCTCCTCGATCTTCTTCTCGGGGGTCGAGAAGTTCTGGAAGAGCAGCACCACGAGCAGCGTCGCTGCAATCGTCGACAGGATGACGACCCAGGTGTGGGGCATGGGCGCTTTCATGAGGGGGCTGTTCGGCAGGCTTCGAGCGCACCCGGGCGCGTGCCTTGCCCCGCGATGACGCCGGCGCCATGCTAGGCAGCGGTCGGAGCCTGCCGCGTAGGCCGAAGCCGCGTCATGGAGACGCTAGGGCAGCAGGCCGCCGAGGTTGCCCAGCGTCGGCGCCGCGGCACCGGGCCCGCGTGCCGCCGCCAGCGGTGCCCAGGCCGCGCGCACGGCCGGGTCGTCATCGCGGCCGGCCGCCAGCCGCGCCTGCAGCCAGTGGCTGACGAGGTCCAGCGGATGACCCTCGGGCAGGCGGGCCGGCCGCGCGCTGTGGGCCGCGTCCAGCAGTTGGCCGGCATCGGGCGCGCCTTGCAGCACGGCGGTCAGGGCCAGGTCCAGGCGCGTCGCCCAGGCCTCGATGTGGCCGATCTTGTGCACGCGGCCGAGCAGTTCGGCACTGCGCGCGAGGTCGCCCGTGGCACGCGCGAGCCGCCCCTCGATGCGGTCGAGCGGACTGCCGGGCGCCGCGAGGGCGGCGGGCAGGGGCTGCTCGCGCAGCCGGCGCAGGGCCTCGGTGGCC
>Ga0068856_100006091_pt1 | contig 11851 bp, 24 predicted proteins | sample KBSCornC62_FD_66595 | JGI IMG/M metagenome (GOLD analysis project Ga0068856, IMG submission 66595) | Corn rhizosphere microbial communities from Kellogg Biological Station, Michigan, USA - KBS Corn C6-2 | ecosystem: Host-associated > Plants > Roots > Rhizosphere > Soil ...
GTCAGTTGTTGAAGAAGCGCACGTCAAAGTGCTTGTTCTCGGCCAGCAGCCAGCCGATCGTCTTCACGGCGTCCAGTTCCTCGCCGTCGCCATACGAGTGCCGATGGTTGGGAACGCGGGTGCCGACCGTGCTGGTTTCGTCTTCGTCGTCGTACTCCTCGGGGTCGCCGTTGTAGACGTGGATCGTGATGCTGCTCATCGGGTGTCTTCAGCTCTCGTCTCGGTCTTGGTGGGTGCGGTCAGGTGGTGCTGGTGTTGGTTGCCAGGCAGCGGGGGCACCAGTCGCGGTAGTAGATCTCCCGCCACCCGCTCTGGCGGATCCAGGCGTCAAGCTCTGCGAGGGTGCGGAAACGGCGATGAGGTTGCGCGCCGCACTCGTCGCAGGACAGGACGATCACGCGTCTGATGGCCACGCCGCTGCCTCTTGTGGGTTAATCACGCTGGCGAACGCCGCCTTCACGTCCTCGAACTCGGCCCGCGTCGGCATCCGCATGCTCGTGAGCGCGTCGGTCGCGGCGGCAAAGGACTTCGCGGTCTTCAGCGCGGCGAGGGTCTGGTCGAGTTCGGTCTCGGCGTCCTCCGCACGGGCCTGAACGCGCCGCAGTTCCGTCATCCACTCGACCGGCGAATGAGTTGACAGATGCGCGTCGATTACCTGCACGACGGACAGCAGACGGCCGGCGCGGTCGGACATGGAAGCCCAGGCCACAGCGCTCCAGGACAGGATGCTGGCCGGGCATTCAGGTGCTGTGGCACTTGCCACGTACTCCGTAAACCACGGGCACGTGGAGAGCGGGCAGCGGTAGAGGGTGGTCATTTAGTACCGCCGGCAAACCGCTCCGCAAGCGCAATGCTCGCGGCGTGTCGCTCGACCTCTGCGGGCAGGTACTTCCTGGCAAAGTCGGCACGGCCGTAGCGCTCGTCTTCCAACCACTCGGTATACCGCTCGATTTCCTCCTGATGGTGCGCGGCTTCCTTCAGTGCAGCCGCAGCAATCGCCTCGGGTGTGGCCCAGTTGTCGTCGGTGATGAGCTGCTCGAATCCGCCGTAGCCTCCGAGGTGGCAGTGCACGTACTCGCCGATGTCCACGAGGTGCATGTGGGCGCTGCGGTCATAGAACGCAGCCTTGTAAAAGACCGCGGCGCGACGTCGTCCAAGCTGGTCAACGACGTATGACCACATGTCGTGGTCGCTGCCCTGTTTGGCCCATCCGTCTGGGAGTGTGGCCGGACGGAACATCGGGTCGTCGGCCAGGGGCTTGCCGAAGGTGAAGCCAACGCTCTCGAAGCCGGCGTCGTTGTTGTGCGTGTCGGTGGGCAGTAGCTCAGAACGAACAAGTTGTTGCTGGCCGACGTGTTCCTGATTCTCAATGAAACGGCTGGTTTCGCCGCCCGCGCCGGCCAGGATAAGCAGCAGCCTGTCGGTGCTGTCGGGGGCGTTCATATCGGCGGTGGTGTTGCGGATCTCGCTCATGATCTGCTCTTTCTTTCGGTGGTGGTTTCCGTGGTGATCCACGGCGCCGAGTCCTGAACGGGCAGCGTCCACAGCACGCCCCACGGCCGGACGGACGGCACCAAACCCGCGACATCCGGCGGCAAGCAGCGCAGGATCCCGTCCGTGACTCGCTGGTGCGCGTCGAATGCGTGAATGCCGCTGGTTGTGAGGTGGCAGGCAGCGCAGTGCGTGGTGCGGGCGCCGGTCCAGTACGCCCCGCAGGCCGGGTGGTGGACGCTGACGGACAACCGAACCGGTCGAGTCTTCTCGGGCGCCTTGGCTGCGGATGCCAATTCCTGGCTTCGCAGTGTGCGCTGTCGCAGACCGGTGGTTCCGTTGCCCGTAACGGGACGCCGGAGGCTCTGCGGGGCGCTCAGGGCGTCACTGGCGACGAGAAGCGTCACTGCCGGACTCCGAACACGGTGCCGATAAGGTCCGACACGTGCGCCAGCACGTAGCCGAACGGCAGCGTCGCCACCGCGAAGAACCCGCCCACCAGCACAGCGGTACCTATGCCGCTGCGGATCCAGCCGGGGCTGCGGTCCCAGCCATGCTCCTGACGAGACTCCCGGCGAGACGCGCGCTTCACGCCGCACGCTCCCGGCTCGCCGGCGGGCCCACCTTCAGCGCCCTGGCCGTGGCCACCACACGCCCAGCCTGCCGACGCATCGCAGGACCACCCCGGCCCTCGGCTGCAGCGAACGCCACCGCCAGCATCTCGGTCAGCAGATCCACCGACACCAGCACCGTCCGCGCGTGCAGCGTCGGCACCGGCGGCGGAAGGGGCTTCGCATCTGGCCGCGGCTTCAGCAGCCGGCCGTGGAACGCGAGCGCCACAGCGTGGGCCTGGTTGCGGGCGCCGAGCTTCACGTAGATCCGCGCCGCATGCGACTTGATCGTGTTCTCGGACAGGTGCAGCAGGTGCGCGACGTCGCCGATGTCGTTACCGTCGGCGAACGCCTCAACGACTTGGAGTTCGCGGTCGGTCAGCGGGTCGCCGCGCTTCGGGCCGCTCATGCCGCAGCCTGCTTCCGGGCACGCTCCCGCTCACGCTGACCGGCACGGACGGAGCGCTGCTTCAGCGCCCTGCGCTCGTCTTCGCTCATGCCCCCGTAGACCCCGAACTCGGCGTGGTTCAGGGCCCACAGCAGGCAGGCGTCTCGCACCGGGCAGCGCTGGTTGCACACGTCCTTGGCTTCCTCGGCCTGAAGCAGCGCGGGTCCGCCGGTCCCGATCGGGAAGAACAGGTCGGGGTCCTCGCCGCGGCAGGCTGCGAGGTGCCGCCAGTCGGTGACAGCCGGCGGCGCGTCTTCGACGAGGAGCTTCTTGGGGCGCGGGTTCGCACGGTTGCTGGTTCGGATTTCGATGGTCATGGCGGTCTCCTAGCTGCGGTTTTGGTTGTCGGTGCGGCGGCCCGGGGTGCGCCGGTCAAGTGCGGCAAGCCCGTGATCCAGGGCAGCTAGCGTCTTGCTGACGGCGGTAAGGACCCAGCCGAAGCGCGGCGTGCTTCGCACGGCTCAGCCCTCCGGACTTTCGCCGCCGCAGTACAGCCGACGCCCGGCCTCGCCGAGCATCCACACCGCGACGAACGCCTCATCGCTGATGGGCTGCTTGTTGTCGCGAGTGGCGAACATGCCGTAGACGTCGGCGGCGTGCACCAGGACCCGGCCTGCGGTCACCAGGTCGACGTCGGGCAACGAGTCGGTGAGACGCTCCACGAACGTGGCCGCGTCGCCGCGGTCCTCATCCGACATCGGCTCCCAGACCCCGGCGCGCCGGTTCAGGTCGGCGAGGTTCGCGAGAATCTGGGCGGTGGTCGGGGTTGTGGTCATCGCCTCAGGTCTCCTTCGGGGTAGTTGATGCGCAGATCTCGCCGCTTGCCCTGCGTGAGATGCGGTCGCCACAGCCCCAGCGCGCCCTTGCATGGCACCGGCTCGGCCACCGGGCGCACATCGGACAGCACCCAGTGATGGCGTCCGGCCTCGGCCCACGGGCTGCACTCGCCGTCGCAGACGTGGATGTCGGCAAGGGTCGCCACGGCGACGATTGCGGACCGGACGTCGGCGCCGTCAACCCACGCCACGCCGTCCGGGTACGGGTCGGCCGACTTGGCGGCGTGGATCAGCAGGGTGCCGCGCCAGGCGGTACCCCAGGTGCGGTTTTCGATGCGCTTGGCGCCGTGGGCGATCAGCGCCGCCCACGGCTGGCGGATCGTCAGGGCGCGGACGTCGGTCATCGCGCACCCGTCTTCACGGTCGGCGCGGCAACCCGAACGCTGTCAACGGACCAGCCGGTAAACACGCCGCCGTGGTCGAGGAGCCACCACGGGCTACGGTCCGGGTCACGGGGCGTGGACTTGCGCCAGACGAACTCGGCATCCGGGTCGGCCGGGTCGTACTCGGAAGCGTAGAGCTCGACCGCGGCATCCTTGGCGGACTCCACGTCGAGGTACACCTCGGACGAGGAGCCCCCGTCGTCGTCGGTGAAGTACCAGACCTCGGCGGGGACGGCGGCGCCGCCTTTGGTGACGCCACGGAGCACGGCAAGCTGTGCCGCACGGTCGCGGGGCTCACCATCGGGGAGCGCAGCCATGCGCGCGTCGAGCACGGCCTGGGCTCGGGCTCCGAAGTGGTTGGAGAGCACCGCGGTCCGCATCGAGTGCGGGGTGTCGGCGTACAGGTACCAGCCGACCAGCGCCGCGTCCTCGTCGGCCTGGGCACGGAGCCGGCCGAGTTCGTCGAGTCGGGCGCGGAGTTCACCGGCGGTAATAAGGATCTCGGTGTCGTCGGTAACGGTGCCGGGGTTGGTAGCAAGCAGCTCGCGGAAGCTGACGGTGGGCTCGGTCATCGCCGCGCCGCCTTCCGCTCCTCGATGCCGGTGGCGATGAACGCGACACCGAACACCAGGCCCAGGATCACGAGCGTCAGCACAACCGAAATCCAGATCGGCGACAGCACCCACCACCACGACCACGCGATCACGTGGGTGAGCTTCAGGGCGATGAACAGGATCGTCAGCAGGCCGGTGAAGCCGATGCCTCCGCTGCTGGTGGTGTTGTTGCTCATGATTGGTCTCCTCGTTCGTTGCGGTTGGTGGTGCCGTACACGGCGTTCAGGAGGTCTGCGCGGCGGCGCCCGGTGGTGTTCACGCCTGGACTCCGCAACTGGCGGCACGGACCGTGGCGAGAAGTTCGGCGCGCTGCCGGGAGGTGTCGTCCCACCCGATACGGCCGAGGTACTGCCACGTAGGCGCCGCCCCGTCATCAAGCTCTTCGTCGTTGCCCCAGTCGGTACGGGACACGTCGATGCCGTCGGCACTGATGACGTACAGCCAGTCAACGAACGTGGCGTCGCTGTCCTGCGTGAACGGGGCGAACGCCTCGTGCCGGTCGCCGTGGCAGTAGCAGATGAAGCCTTCGCGGAATAGCTCGGCGTCACTCCAGCGGGTATCCGCGGCGGGGTCGTTGCCAAGCTGGGACCAGCCGCCGGGGTGCCGGTCGATGAGGAACGTCTGCATGGCGTTCACGTCGCGGTTGAACGGGCGCCGGTAGAGCTGCACCAGCAGGGCGGTGATGTAGGCGGGCGTGCCGGCGGAGTGAACTTGGCGGCCGGTGAAGCCGGTGCCGTCGGGGCGGGCGATCACGGACGGGAAGTACGACATGGGGTTCTCCTTCGGGGTTCGGGTCTAGAACGGGGGTTCGGTATTCGCGGCGCCACCCCAGTCGCCACCTGCGCTCTGGCCGCCCCATCCGCCGCCGTTCGCGTCCTGTTGCGGCCGGCCACCACCGTTGCCACCGCCCTGCCCGCCGCCCCGGCTGGTCTTGGTGACCTTCGCCGTCGCGTACTTCAGCGACGGGCCGATCTCCTCCACGTCCAGCTCGACGACGGTGCGCTTCTGTCCGTCCTTCTCGTAGGAGCGCTGCTTCAGCCGGCCCGTCACGATGACGCGCATGCCTTTGGTCAGGGATTCCACCGCATTCTCGGCAGGCTGCTGCCACAGCGAGCACCGCATGAACAGCGCCTCGCCGTCCTTCCAGGCGTTCGAGTTCTTATCGAACGTGCGAGGTGTGGATGCGACGGTGAAGTTGGCGACGGCCGCGCCGGACGGGGTGAACTTCAGTTCCACGTCGTCAGTGACGTTGCCGCAGATCGTGATCAGGGTCTCGCCGCTCATGGGGTGCCTTTCGGGTTGTGGTTGGGTTGGGGATGGCCGGGGCGTTTGCGGCGCCCCGGCCGCTTGGCGTTCAGGCGGCGTCGCGCATGGCGGCGTGCGGAGTCCAGTCGTCGTCGGACTTGGCCATGTCGGCGACACGGGAGTAGTGGCCCTGGAACGCGCAGGTGATCGTCGCCGTAGGGCCGCCGCGGTGCTTTGCGACAATCAGGTCCACTTCGCCGGCCCGCGGTGACTCCCGGTCGTAGGCATCCTCGCGGTGCATCAGGATCACGATGTCCGCGTCCTGCTCCAGCGATCCCGACTCACGCAGGTCAGACATGACCGGCTTCTTGTCGGTGCGCGCCTCGGGCCCGCGGTTCAGCTGCGACAACGCGATGACCGGGACCTTGAACTCCTTGGCGAGCCGCTTCATGCTCTTCGAGAGTTCGGACACCTCGACCTGCCGATTCTCGGCCTTGCCGGTATCCATGATCTGCAAGTAGTCCACGATGATCAGCCCGAGTCCGTGCCTGCGCCGGATCTCGTGGGCGTTGTGGCGGAGCTGGCCAAAGGTGATGGCGGGTGTTTCGTCGATGAACAGCGGCGCCCCGGTGATGCGTTCCTGCCGTGCGGCGATCCGGGCCCAGTCGTTGTCGTCGAGGGTGTTGGTGTTGATCCGGTGCAGCCCGACCTTCGCTTCGGCGGAGATGATGCGCCGCATGTTCTCGTCGGAGGACATTTCCAGGCTGGCCAGCAGTGTGGTCACGCCGTGCCGCATGGAGGCTTCGCGGGCTGCGCCGAGTGCGAGGGTCGACTTCCCGATGGCCGGACGTGCGGCGATGATGATGAACTGCCCTGCGCCCCATCCGCCGCATAGCGCGTCCAGGTCGTGGATGCCGGTGGGGACCTTGAGCGCCGTGGTGGGGTGTTCGATGCCGTCGACAGTGGTTTCGAACTGTTCGGCGGCGCTCGGGATGGCGACGCTGGGGGTTTCGGTCAGCCCTGTGTCGAGTTCCTTCATGGCGGCGGCGTACAGGTCGGGGATGTCGTCGAGGTCGACGGTGGGGTCGTCGCCCATCTGCGTCAGGCGGGTTCCGATGGTGACGAGCAGTCGTTTCTGGTACCAGCGGCGAACGATGCCGGCGTAGTAGGTGGCCTGCGCAACCGGCGGTGCGGCGGCGTAGACCCGGTGCAGGTAGGCGCCGCCGCCGATGCGGTTGTGCTGTCCGCGGCGCACAAAGTCGTCGTGGACGGAAACGGGGTCGGTGGGCCGTCCGTCGGAGTCCATGGCGATGAGCGTCTCGGCGATGCGCTCGTGCGCGGGCAGCTGGAACGCTGCTGGCGGCGCGATCGCAGCAACGTCGCCGATGCAGCGGCTGTCCAGCATCATTGCGCCGAGGACGGCGCGTTCGGCGTCGTGGTCGGCGTTGATGGTGGGCTGCTCGTCCATCCAGTCGCGGGTGTCCATCAGGCGGCCCGCCGGCGGTCGTCGCCTTCGATGGTGACCATGGCGCACATCTGCCGCAGGCGGCTGGAGACGCGGTCGCCGAGCATGCCGCGCAGCTTCGGCAGCGGCAGGTTCGTGGTGATGATCGTCGGCAGGCAGTTGGCGTAGCGGCGGTCGATCAGCCGGAAGGTGATCTCTTCGGTCCAGTCGGTCTGGTTGGCGGCGCCGAGGTCGTCGAGCAGCAGCAGCTTGGCGTTGGCGACCGCCTCGTACTCGGCGTCGGTGTTGATGCCGGAGGAGGGTCGCAGCCGCGCGAACAGGTCCGGGACGGACCGCGCGACCCAGCCGACCGGGGGCCGGCCAGAGTTGCCGATGGCGGCCAGTGCGCCGTAGGCCTGGTACGTCTTGCCGGTGCCGGTCGTGCCGAGCAGCGCCAGCGATCCGGCGACGGCGGGATCGAGGAGGTACCGCTCGACCCAGTCCAGGACCGCGGGGTGGGTGGCGTAGGCGTGCCGGAACATGGCGGGGGTGTGCTTCTGGAAGTACTGGCCGGCGCGTTCCCGGTTCCACTCGGCGGTCTCGGCCGGGGTCATGGTGTGGTCGGTGTACGGCTCGGCTTCTGCGCGGATCTTGTTAAGGTCCACGCCGTGGGAGGCGAGGATTTCCGCAAGGACGCCGAGCTTGGGCTTGTCGTTCGGGTTTTCGCTGGTCATGGCGTCTCCTAGAAGGTGCCGTGGTATTCGGACGGGTCGGGGTTCTTGAAGCCCTCGTGGTTGCTGTTGCGCTGGGGAGGCACTCGAAGTGGCATCGCGGCGTCCAAGTCGTCGTTCCAGCGCTCCTTGTTGAGCCAGGTCGCGGCGAGGGGAATGAACTGCGGGTCTTGCTGGACCTCGCGGCAGCGTTCGGCGTAGGCGCGACAGGCTTCGACGATGACCGCTGGGCGTTCCTTCTTGATCGCCTTGGCGAAGGCCTTTTCGGCGGGCGCCTTGTCGGACTTGCGGGGCCAGTGGGCCCAGAAGTCGGCGAAGCCTGGTTCAACTTCAGCGAGCGAAGCGAGCGGCAGGGGTTCGGGCTCCGCGCCGCCCGGCGCGTGAGCATTCCTTGCTCCCTGCTCCTTTCCCTGCTCCCTGCTCCCTGCTCCCTGCTCAGGGCGGAGAGTTTCCGGAGGCTCTCCGGAGGCTCTCCGGAATGCGGTCTGACCTGCTGTTGAGCCTGATTCGTCACCGGCGCGGTCAAATTCACCGCTTGAACTCAGACAACCGTCTGAGTTAGTGCCGTTTTCAGGCCCGGAGAGGGTCTCCGGAGAGTTTCCGGAGGACTGCCGGAGGCTCTCCGGAGAGGTCGTTTCGGCGATGAACGGATGCGGTCCAGCCGGGTTGCCAGGACCGGGCATCGGTCGGAAGTAGCGCGGCTTTGCCGGGTGCGAGATCTTCTGGTGCTCGTCCCAGCTGGTGACGAAGAACAGCCGCTTGCCGGCCGCGCTGTAGCGCTGGATGACCCCGACCTTCTCTAGCGTCTGCAACTCGTCCGCGACATCCGCCAGCGTCTGCACGACGTCCTCTTCGAGCGGGTACAGCGCGGCGGCGATCAGCCGGAAGTTGTCGAGTCCGACGCCGTTGTCGTCGGCGTAGGTCCACAGCCCGATGAAAGTCAGCCGGGCCGACTTGGGGACGCGCGCGAGCGTCTCGGAGGTGAAGAACTCCGGCTTGATCGAGCGGATACGTGCCATCAGCAGCACGCCCCGTCGGGGATGAGGTCAACCTCGATGCCGCCGCAGTTGTCGCAGATGGCGGCAAGGTTCGTCGGGTTTTCGACGCCACCGAAGATGATCGGAACGACGAACCGAATGCGCAGGGGAACGCCGGGGGCGGGCGACCCGTATCGCCAGCAGGCAAAGTTGTCGCGCCGGAGGATCTGGAAGCGCAGGCCCAGACTGATGGCCACGGGTGGTGCTCCTTGCTGGTTGAAATGAATGGGGGTGAATCAGCGGGTCACTGGCCGCCTGCGCAAGGGTCGTGCTACTCAGGTCGAACCGAAGCCGACCTGGCGCCTCTGATCTATTTTGCCACAGACCATTTGGTGATTACAGTAGACCACATGAGGTGTGCGAAGAAAACCACCAGTCCGATACAGCAACTGGTTTCGACCAATCCGACGTGCGAATATGGCCCCATGGCGCACTCCGACCCCGACGATCCGAGGCTCCAGCCAGTGGCCGCCGCAGCGACGGCCGTGAAGCGTGCCGAACAGACACTCAAGGCCAGGCGGGATGCACTTGCCGAGGCTGTCGCGGAAGCCATCCGGGCCGGCGTGCGGCCATCTGCGATCGTTAAGAAGACCGGCTACTCGGCCGAGTCCATTCGGCAGATGGCACGCGCGCAGGGCATTGATCCGCTGAAGCCGCCGACGGTCACGAGCATTGCCCGACTCCGCGAGCTTCAAGGCGACGACGAGTCCTGACCTCACGGCGCACCTTGCGATCCGCGCGGCAGCATCACGACGTTGAACAGCTCGCCCTGCTCAATCGCGGGACAGCGGTGCGTTTCGTGGCCGACCGGCTCGATCCATCCGTTCCACTGCGCCGCTGCCTGCACCGGCGCGACCATGCCGCCGCCGGGCAAGTACAGGCCGGCACGGCTGGGCGCGAGATCTAGGGTGCGGCCGTCCTCGCGCTGGATAACAGGCAGGGCGCAGGCCTTGCAGAAAGTCCGGTTCATGCCGCGCCGCCAAAGCGCTTGTCGATCTCCGCGGCCACGATGTGGCAGTGACACCGCAGCGGCGCACACCAGCAAGCCAGGACCCGCCCGCGCAGCGCCTCAAGCTGCCGCCCCAGATCGGGGCGGCGCAGCAGGTCGTCGCGGTACAGGTTCAGCGCGATGTCGCGTCCGTACTTGCCGACGCTGTACCGGTTGGCCAGCGGGTGCCCGTCGAGCAGCCGGCCGCGGCCCCACCACTGGCGGCGTCCGAGGTAGACGACCTGCGGGTTGAGTTCGGGGTCGAAGTCGGGGTGTCCGCGGCGTCCGCTCAGGTTGATGACGCTGGTGTGTTCAGCCACGACGAAACCCCCTGATCAGAGCGTGAATCGACAGGTTGTGCGTTTGCGAATCCGTCGAGGGGTTTCGTCGGTGCCGCCGCCTCGCACGGCCGTGCGCGACCCACGCGCCCCAGGCCATGAGCGCGGCGACGATCACAAAGCCGACCGCGACGAGGTGACGGAGGAGCGGCGAGGTCGTGACCGTGTCCGCTACGGCGAGTCCGGCGAATCCGAGTGCGATACCGGCGACGAGCTGGAGGGTCTTGATCCCGGCGAACTTGGCGGCGTGCTGGCCGGCGCGTTGCCAACCGGGCCACTGGTGGAAGATCTGCGGCAGGCGGCTACGCATCGCACGTCACCCCCACCCGGTACGGCACGAGCCGCGTATCGCCGGGCACGTACAGCGGATGCTTCGGCTGCCCGTTGGCGGTGGTGCCGAGGCAGTACAGCCGCAGCCCGGCGTCGGTGAGCGCGTCCGCGACCTGGTTGCCGCGTCCGTTGCGGGCTCCGTGCGCACCCCAGGCGGCGATGACGCTGGTACGGCTGCCTGCCTGTTCGCGGATGAACTGGTCGCCGAGCGGGCCTATCGGGTCGTCGTGTGTCCACAGCGCTTCGGGCTTGGTGGACCGCAGCGAGTAGAGGTTCACCACGACGAGTCCGCTGTAGCCTGCACGCTGGGAGAATGCGCGGCAGCGGCGGATTGTCGGGTCGTCTGCGAAGGCCGATGCGACTGAGGGGTTCAGCATCAGCCAGCAGATCGTCGGCCCGTGTCCCCATCTGCGGAACAGTGCGTACCGGTAGTCGTCGTCGGGGCTGAACGTGGCCCGGTCGACGCCTGCGGTGTGGTTGTGGCGGTCGGTGACGAACCCGGGGCTACGCACGACTGCGATGTCGTTGCTGGTTCGGCGTTGGTCGCTGTGGTTGCCAACGTCAGGGGCTTGCTGGGTGGTGTCGTTCACGGCGTTCTCCATGAGGGAAGGAGGGCCGGGGCGCGGGGTGATGGCCCGCACCTCGGCTAGGTCAGAGCTGGTTGCCGATGCGGTTCCACGGCCGCCACTTCTCGCGCTGGTCGATTTGGCTTTGCAGTCGGGCGTTTTCGCGCTGAAGCCGGTCAATCTCCAGATCGCGTGTGTCGATGCCGGCTGCGAGTTCACGACAGCGCTGCTTGTCGCGCCGCGACTCCGCGACGGCGTCCTCGAGTTCGGCTTCGGCGGCTTCGGCACGGGCGGTCTGCGTTGTGGCGCAGGCCTTGTAGATGTCGGCGAGCGCTCCGGTCCGGTGGAGGTCGTCGGCGAGCCTGCGCACGGTGGCGGTGAGTCCGGCGACTTGTTCCTCCAATGTCGGCTCGACGACGGCGGTGAAGGTGGGCATGGGTGCGGTCACAGGAGTTCTCCGGTGGGGACGTTCGCGATGAACCGGCCGTCGAGGGTCGCGGTGTGCACGTCCACTTCGAAGGCGAACGGCACGGTTCGCGGCATGGCGGGGTCGCAGTCGGACGGCGCTTCGGCGGCTTCGGCACTTGCGGCTGCGGTTTCCGCAGCGAGGCAGGCGGCATGGTCGGTGCACCAGTGGCGGCCGGCGAAGGTGATCCCGCCCGGCTGGTAGGCGGCGCAGGCCACGCCCTCGGCGAGTGCGTTGAAGACCTCGGCGGCTTTGCCGCGGCTTTTGCTGCCGAACATGAGGATGTCGCCGTGTTCGGCTACGATCTGGGCGCACCGCCTGGC
>Ga0068856_100006094_pt1 | contig 11843 bp, 13 predicted proteins | sample KBSCornC62_FD_66595 | JGI IMG/M metagenome (GOLD analysis project Ga0068856, IMG submission 66595) | Corn rhizosphere microbial communities from Kellogg Biological Station, Michigan, USA - KBS Corn C6-2 | ecosystem: Host-associated > Plants > Roots > Rhizosphere > Soil ...
TGGCCGACACCAACGAGGAAGCGGCCAACAGCCAGGCGCTGTCGACCCGCCAGTCGATCGCGGTGTCCGCGCTGGCGCTCGCCAACCAGTCGCAGCAGAGCGTGCTGCAGCTGCTCCGCTGATACCGGCGCGTCAAAAAAAGAATGGCCGGACCTTTGGTCCGGCCATTCTCGTTATCAAATAACAGTGGCTTGAAGCGATCCGCGAGCTCAGGCGGTCAGCGCCTGCTCGAGGTCGGCGATCAGATCTTCCTTGTCCTCGATGCCGATCGACAACCGCACCACGTCGGGAGCTGCGCCGGCCTTGGTCTTTTGCGCATCGTCGAGCTGGCTGTGCGTGGTCGAAGCCGGGTGGATCACCAGCGAGCGGGTGTCGCCGACATTGGCGAGGTGCGAGAACAGCTTCAGGTTCGACACCAGGTTGACGCCGGCGTCATAGCCGCCCTTGAGGCTGAAGGTGAATACCGCGCCGGCACCCTTCGGGGCGTATTTGCGCGCGAGGTTGTTATATTTGTCGCTCGGCAATCCCGCATAATTGACCGACGCCACCGCGGCGTGACCGGCGAGGAATTCGGCGATCGCCCTGGCGTTCTCGCAATGCTTCTGCATGCGCAGCGGCAGGGTCTCGATCCCGGTCAGGATCATGAAGGCGTTGAACGGCGACAGCGCCGGGCCGAGATCGCGCAGGCCGAGCACGCGACAGGCGATCGCGAAGGCGAAATTGCCAAAGGTCTCCTGGATCCGGATGCCGTGATATTCCGGGCGCGGCTCGCTCAGCATCGGATATTTGTTGTCCTTCGACCAGTCGAAGGTGCCGGCGTCGACGATGATGCCGCCGAGCGAGTTGCCGTGGCCGGCCAAAAACTTCGTCAGCGAGTGCACGACGATGTCGGCGCCGTGGTCGATCGGACGGATCAGATACGGCGTCGCCAGCGTGTTGTCGACGATCAGCGGCACGCCGGCCTTGCGGGCAACCGCCGAGATTGCCTCGATGTCGGTGACGCTGCCGGAGGGATTGGCGATCGATTCGATGAAGATCGCCTTGGTATGCGGCGTCACCGCGCGCTCAAAACTGCCGATATCGTCGGGATCGGCCCACACCACGTTCCAGCCAAAGCTCTTAAAGGCGTGGGTGAACTGGTTGATCGATCCGCCGTACAATTTGCGCGCCGCGACGAACTCGTCGCCGGGCATCAAAAGCTGTTGAAGCACCACCACCTGCGCGGCGTGGCCGGAGGCCACCGCGAGCGCCGCGGTGCCGCCTTCGAGCGCGGCGACGCGCTCTTCCAGCACCGCGTTGGTCGGGTTGCCGATACGGGTATAGATGTTGCCGAACGCCTGCAGCCCGAACAGCGAGGCGGCGTGATCGGCGTCGTTGAACACGAATGACGTGGTTTGATAGATCGGCGTCGCCCGGGCGCCGGTGGTGGGATCGGGTTGCGCGCCTGCATGCACGGCGAGAGTCGAAAATCCGGGAAGACGATCGGTCATGTTTTTTCCTTTGGGCCGGCCGTATCCGCGAGAGCACGGTGCGACCGCGTCTCGCTGGATCGGCTGAGGAGCAAGGCGACAATCGCGGCAGAGATTGTCGCAGTCAAGGCGGCGAGATGCCTCCTCGATAGTCGGGAATATTCCGGTCTTGCCCGGCTGTTTTTCCGAAACAATCGTTTCGTGATCGCGTCAGGAAACGTCGTTCTTGTTTTTCGCGGCGCGGTCGGATGCCGCGGTTTCGCCGCCGCCGAGGCTGGTCCGGTTCAGCGACAGCCGCATGCCTTGCGTCGGGACGGGCGCACGCTTCGAGCTCAGCGTCCGCGAATTGACGCCCATCCAGGAAATCTCGGACGAAAGCCGGCCGTATTCGATCTTGGGGCAGCGGTTCATCACGACCTTGAGACCCGCGGCTTCCGCTTTCGCGGCGGCCTGGTCATCGCGTGCGCCGAGTTGCATCCAGATGATCTTCGGGAGCGGCACGAGCTTCAGTGCTTCCTCGACCACCGGCATGATGTGGCTCGAATTCCGGAAGATATCGATCATGTCGACGGGACGGCCGATCCCGGCCAGCGAACCGACAAAGGGTTTTCCGAGCAGGCTCTTGCCGACATGACCCGGATTGACCGGAATCATGTCGTAGCCGCGCTGCGCCAGATATTTGAAGGCAAAATAGCTCGGCCGCACATTGACCGGCGAGGCGCCGACCATCGCGATGGATTTTACGCCGTTGAGGATTCCGCGGATGTAATCGTCGGAGTAGGCATCATGGTTCATGTGAAACTGGATCCTGAACAGTACGGGATACCTCATGGTGAGGAGCGCCTCTTGGCGCGTCTCGAACCATGGCTGCCGATGCGGCCATCCTTCGAGACGGCGCTGGCGCGCCTCCTCGGGATGAGGGTCTTATTTATCCTGCCATTTCGGCTCGCGCTTTTCGAGGAAGGCGCCGATGCCTTCCTCGGCGTCGCGGGCCATCATGTTCTCGGTCATTACCTCTGCCGCATAGCGGTAGGCATCGGCAAGGCTCATTTCGGCCTGGCGGTAAAACGCGGCCTTGCCGAGTTTTATGGTGTAGGCGGATTTCAGCGCGACCTGTTGCGCCAGCGCGATCGCGGCATGGCGTTCGGTCCCGGCTGTGACCACGCGGTTGACCAGGCCGATCTCTCGCGCACGCTCCGCCGAAACCGGCTCGCCGGTCAGCAGCATTTCCATCGCCTGCTTGCGCGGGACGTTGCGCGACAGCGCCACCATCGGCGTCGAACAAAACAGCCCGATATCGACGCCGGGCGTGGCAAAGCCGGCCGCTTCCGAGGCCACCGCCAGATCGCAACTCGCTACCAGCTGGCATCCGGCCGCGGTGGCGATGCCCTGTACGGCTGCGATCACCGGCTTCGGCAGGTTCACCACCGCCTGCATCATCGCGCTGCAAGCATTCATGATCTCCGCGAAATAGGCCCGGCCGCGATCGGCGTCGCTGCGGCGCGCGGTCAATTCCTTCATGTCGTGGCCGGCGGAAAAGGCCGGTCCGCTGGCGGCGATCACCAATGCGCGGATGCTGTTGTCGTCGCGAATTTCGTCCAGCGCGGCATGCAGTTCGCCGATCAGCCCTTCGGACAGGCTGTTGCGCGCCGCGGGGCGATTGAGCGTGAGCACCGCGATGCTGCCCAAGGGACTGCCTGCGCTTTCGCGCAGCAGGATCGGCGATTGCGGCGTCGTGGCGCGGGCGGTCTGACCAGTCATGATAATATCCGGGTGGGCGCAGCCGTCATCTTAATGTAACAGACGGCCAGAGGCGAGGGCGGGCGCGACGATATGGCAATTGCAAAAATGAGCGTGGCGGAACTGGAGAAGTTTCTCCATGTCGAATTTCCCCAGGCCTTCAGCGACGGCGACATCACGATCGAAAGCGCGGATGGCGCCTCGTGCCTGCTGCGCCAGCGCTACAGCGACCGGATGCTGCGGCCCGGCGGCACGGTGTCGGGACCGACGCTGATGGCGCTGGCGGACTTTGCCATGTATGTGGTGCTGCTGTCGGCGATTGGCCCGGTCGGGCTCGCGGTCACGACCAACCTCAACATCAATTTTCTGCGCAAGGGCCAGCCGGGACAGGACGTACTGGCGGCGGCACGGCTGTTGAAGCTCGGCAAGCGGCTTGCGGTCGGGGAGGTCAGCCTACTGTCGGGGACATCGCCCGATCCGATCGCGCACGTGACCTCGACCTATTCCATTCCAAATACTTAGAGTTTTCTAGGGTAATATAACACCATAATTATATGTCATTGTTTTTGCAGCAATAATTGTGGCCGGCTGACATTGACGTGGACGCCGCGACTATCTAGAAACCCGTCCAGTTCGGCGCGCTTCGCGCCGATTTCCATTTTCACGGATTTCCTCACATGAAAACCTTTTCGGCAAAACCCGCCGAGGTGACGAAGAAGTGGGTGCTGATCGACGCCAAGGGTCTGGTGGTCGGGCGGCTCGCTTCCCTGGTCGCGATGCGGCTCCGCGGCAAACACCTGCCCACCTACACCCCCCACGTCGATTGCGGTGACCATGTCATCATCATCAACGCGGCGCATGCGGTGCTGACCGGTCGCAAGCGCGAGAACAAGGTGTACTACAATCACACCGGCTTCATCGGCGGCATCAAGGAACGCACCGCCAAGTCAATCCTCGAGGGTCGCTTCCCGGAGCGTGTGGTCGAAAAGGCGATCGAGCGCATGATCCCGCGCGGACCGCTCGGGCGCGTGCAGCTCGGCAATCTCCGGGTTTACCCCGGCGCCGAACATCCGCACGAAGCGCAGCAACCCGAAACGCTCGACATCGCATCGATGAATCGCAAGAACATGAGGGCCGCATAAGATGTCCGATACCATGCAGTCTCTCGACCAGTTGTCGGCGCTGAAGCCGGCCGCGCCGGAAGCGCCGAAATACGTCAAGAAGGTCGACAAGTTCGGCCGCGCCTATGCCACCGGCAAGCGCAAGGACGCGGTCGCCCGCGTCTGGATCAAGCCGGGCGCCGGCAAGGTCACGGTCAATGCCCGCGAGGTCGAGGTTTACTTCGCCCGTCCGGTGTTGCGGATGATGATCCAGCAGCCACTGGTCGCAGCCGCCCGCGCCGGGCAGTACGACGTGATCTGCACCGTGACCGGCGGCGGCCTGTCGGGGCAGGCAGGCGCGGTGCGCCACGGCCTGTCGAAGGCGCTGACCTATTTCGAGCCTGATCTGCGCGGCGTTCTGAAAAAGGGCGGCTTCCTGACCCGTGACTCGCGCGTGGTCGAGCGCAAGAAGTACGGCCGCGCCAAGGCGCGCAAGTCGTTCCAGTTCTCGAAGCGCTAATTGCTTCGCTAAAATTTGCCGCGAACAGCGGCATTCGCGGAACTTCGAAAGGCGCCCTCGGGCGCCTTTCTGCTTTTACGGCGTCAGCTTCACGTCGCCGAGCTCGGGTAATTCGCTGCGTATTTGACGACGAATAGACGCAATTTTTTGCCGAAAACTTGCAAACCCGCGCAAACGGATTGCCAACGCGGCGGTTCTAGGTTTTTCGGTGCCGGTGCGCGTCGTCCGATCCGCTTCGGTATGTGCGTAAAACTCGGGCTGGGTGGCACAACCATGATGCTTGATACGTCGACGCTTTATCTTGTCGCTACCATGATGGCGGCGATGCTTGGAGCCATGCTGCTGTTTTTCGGCAGGCAGGAGAACATCCCCGCGCTGAAATGGTGGGGAACCGCCTATCTGCTTGGCGCGGCGTCGGTCGCGCTGTGGACGCTGGCGGAGCGGATGTTGGGAAGCAACCCGCTTGCCGGGATGCTTTCGCTGGCGCTGACATCGGTCGGCTTCGTCGCCTGTGGCATGGTCTGGAACGCATCGCGGGTGTTTCACGGCCGCGATGCCAACTGGCCGGGGCTGGTGATCGGCGCGCTGGCCTGGATCGCCGCCGTCATGACGCTGCCGCCGGAGGCGTCCGCGCTGCGCATGACCATCGGCGCCGGCATTGTCGCTATCTACGCCGGGCTGACGGCGTCGGAATTGTGGACCGAGCGGCGCCGCACGCTGCAAAAGCGCTGGCCCGCGGTCGTGGTGCCGGTGCTGCATGGCGCGGTGCTGATGCTGCCGATCCTGCTTGGCGATTTCCTGCGCCCGCAGGACGAAGCGTTCGGCAGCAGCATCTGGGTGACGATCTTCTCGATCGAACTGGTGCTCTATGCGGTCGGCACCGTGTTCGTCATCTTCATGCTGGTGTCGGACCGGGCGGTGACCGTGCACAAGACCGCGGCCTCGATGGATCCGTTGACCGGCATGTTCAATCGCCGCGGTTTTTCCGAGGCGACGTCGCGGGTGATCGAGCGCGAGGCCACTGCCGGCCGGCCGGTCACGGTGCTGATCTTCGACATCGACCATTTCAAGTCGATCAACGATCGCTTCGGCCATCCCGCCGGCGACGAAATTCTAAAGCTGTTCTCGACCATCGTGATCAATACGCTGCGCATCAGCGACCTGTCGGGACGCATCGGCGGCGAGGAGTTCGCGGCGCTGTTGCCCTGTTCGCTGGAAGAGGGCGTGCTGGCGGCCGAGCGCGTGCGCGAGGCGTTTGCCGAGTCCGGAATCGTGGTCGATGAAGGGCCGGTCGATACCACAGTCAGTATCGGCGTTGCCGGCGGGCCCGCCGGCACGGAGCTGGAAGTGCTGCTGGCGGCGGCGGACACCGCGCTGTACCAGGCCAAGCGCGGCGGCCGGAATCGCGTCGAGGCCGCGGAAGAGCTGCCGTTGTCGCTGGAACATTGGCGGCGCAAGACCGCGGGCCTTGCCGGCAAGACAGTGCGGCCGGGCGTCAGCCTCGCGTAATGACAAATCGCCTGCGGTAACCGGCTGTTTACCATTCGGTCCATATCCTCGACGTTATGGACTCATCGCGCCGACGAAGTACCCAAGCCGTCCTGATGTCGCTCGAAGCCGACGCGACATTGGCGCGCGGCGGGTTTGCCTGCATGTTCTCGAGCTCGGACGAGTATGAGAGCGCGCTGATCTCCGAGCGGCGCGCGCAGGGCCGCTATCAGCCATCGCGCAGCTACTGGCCGATCATGATGTTTGCCGGCTGCTCGCTGGCCGTGGCGGGCTCGGTGTTGTTGCTGAATTGACCGGCCGCGCGGCCGCGAGTTTGTTCTGTGGCGCCGCGAGGCGCCTTTTTCTTTGCATGCCTTTTTCTTGCGGCTGGGTTAAGCAACGGCTTCCCAACGAAAGGCCGTCCCATGATCACCGAAATCGCCCAAATCGACGTCAAGCCCGGCTCCGAGAAGGATTTTGAGGCCGCCGTTGCAAAAGCCCGGCCGCTGTTCCTGCGCGCCAAGGGCGGCAAGGGGTTTGAGCTGCACAAGTCGATCGAAAAACCGTCGCGCTACCGGCTGCTGGCCAAATGGGAGACGCTGGAAAACCACACCGTCGATTTCAGGGGCTCGGAAGATTTTGCGGCCTGGCGCGGCCTGGTCGGCCAGTATTTTGCGGCGCCGCCCGAAGTCGAGCACACCGAGACGGTCGTGACGAGCTGAGACAAGGCTGCTGAAGTGAGGCTCAGGCCGCAACGGTTTCCGGCGGGACGTCCTCGGCCTTGAAATAGTCGATCATGACCTTGACGATCGCCATCAGGGGCAGCGCCAGCGCCAGTCCCCAGATGCCGAACACGACGCCGAGCAGGATCTGGAACGCAAACAGCGTAGCCGGGGGAATGTCGAGCGCCTGGCGCTGGATGATCGGCGTCAGGATGTAACTCTCGAGCGCGTGCACGCCGAGGAACAGGATGAACGCGCTCAGCGCGGCGACCCAGCCGGAGGCGAGGCTCGCCAGCACCACGATCAGGCCGGCCAGCAGCGCGCCGACGGTCGGAATGAAGGCGAGCAGGCCGGCCTGGATGCCCAGGATGAACGAGCTCTGGATGCCGATCAGCGCCAGCCCGATCCAGGTCACCAGGAACACGGCTGCCATGGTCAGGATCTGCGCGATCAGCCAGCGTTCCAGCGTGTCGCTGATCTTGTCGATGATGACGGTGGCGCGGGCGCGGTGCCGGCTCGGCGCCATGAACAACAGCCCGCTGCGGTAGACGCCCGGCTGCGCCGCGAAGGTCAGCCCGAGAAACAGCACGATAAAGAAATTGCCGACGGCGCTCACCGTGCCCAGCAACAGTTTCAGGGTCTGGCTGACGATCGCGCCGCCGCTGGAGGCGAGCGCACCCGCGCTCGGAAGATTATGCGTGGCAGCCGCGCCCGGCGCGGCCGACGCCGACGAGGACGCCGCGCCGGCGTTGCCGAGTTCGAAATAGCTGGCGTCAATCCCGTGTTGCTCGAGGAAAGCCTTGAGGTTCACGAGTTGCGACTTGATGGTATCGCTGAGCACCGTGGCCTGTTGCGCGATGGTCGAGCCGCCGAGGAACACCACGCCCGACAACATTCCCGCCAGCACCAGGCAGACGATGGTCAGCCGTAACGCATGTGGAAGCCTGATCACGCGGCCGAGCAGGTTGGTCATGGCGTTAAGCGCGACGCCGAGCAGCATGCCGGCGAAGATCAGGAACAGCGTGGCCGCGAAATACCAGGCAAACAACAACAGCGCGGCGAAACCGATCGCCCCGATGCCGCCGACCGATATCGCCCATGCCAGATCGTTGCGGGCGGAAAGGCGATCATCAGACGGCACTGGCTTGGCTTCCTTGTTCGAGGTCGATTCCAGGCCGCACTGTTTCGCCAAACGCGCGCCGGATCAAGCCGAGGAGGGGCAGGCGTGCGCCATGTGCCGGGTTATCTGCCGGTTTGACGCTGGCGCCATCGCCGTGGCAAGCGTGCGCCAGAGACTGCGGCCGGGCAGCGCGGCGCGGAAAAGGCTCGTAGCATGAACACCAAATGGATCGGACCGCTGGCGCTGTTGGCGCTGCTCGTGGTCGGCGACCAGATTCGCGTCAACCGGCCGGGTCATAAATATCGCCTGACGGTCGAGGTCGAAACGCCTGACGGGGAGAAGTCGGCCTCGAGCGTGCTGGCGGTGTTTCCCGATCGCGGTTACAGCCGCGGCGGCCACACGCGCCTCGGGGGCGATGCGGTGTTCGTCGATCTCGGCGGCGGCAAGAACCTGGTCGCCTTGCTGGCGCATCTCGACAAATCGCTCGATTTCGACGGCATGAACTATCTGGCGCTGCGTGCCTATGGCGCGGCGAGGGGTTCGCGGGTGTCGTTCAACCAGATGAGCCAGATGACCGGACAGGTCCCGGTGACCGGCGCTCTGATCCCGGTGCTGCTGGCTTTCGCCGATGCCAAAGATCCCGGCTCGGCGCGGCTGGTCGCGCCGGACGATATGGAAGCCGCGCTGGGCAAGGGATTTCGCCTCCACGCCATGACGGCCGAAGTGGTGCCGAACGGCTGGTGGCCGATCGATTTCGGTGGCCCGCTGGGACAGCCGGTGACGCGCGGGATCGAGGCCCGCTTGCCCTGGCTGAGCGGACCGGGCGACGCCGCCGTGACCGCGTTGCGCGCCGCGGGATTGCCGGGGGTCGACACTCCCGGCGCCAAAGAGGCCTTCACGCGCAAATAGGCCAAATACTGAAGCCGCCTGCGACGCCGGACATACCGTGGCCATCATTCCTGCAGGCCTGCAAGGTGGCATAAAATGTTGATCCCGCGCTGGTCGGGGGGCATGATCTCCCCGGAATCAGGCCCAATGCAGATGATCTTGCCTGAGGTCGATATATTGAAAGTGGAGCGATGAGGCGGCCCGTCGTCGGCGTGATCGGAAACGCCCACCGTATCGAAAATCGCTTCGCGACGCAGATGGTCGGTGAACGCAATCTCCGCGCGGTGGCGGAGGTCGCAGGCGCGCTGCCGCTGATGTTTGCCGGCACCCCCGAGATCACCGACATCGGCGCGCTGCTGGACGCCGTCGACGGCATCGTGCTGACCGGGGCGCGCGCCAATGTTCACCCGACCCGCTTCAAGACCGAGCCGCACGAAAAACACGAGCCCTACGACCTGCTTCGCGACGACGTCGCGCTGGCGCTATCGGAGGCCTGCGTCGCGCGCGGCGTGCCACTGTTCGGCATCTGCCGCGGCCTGCAGGAGATGAACGTCGCTTTCGGCGGTTCGCTGCATCCGGAAATCCGCGAATTGCCCGGCCGCATGAACCACCGGATGCCGCGGCTCGAGAACGGCGAAATCCATCCCGATCCCAGGGTCATCTTCGCCGACCGCCATGACGTGACGCTGACGCCCGGCGGCACGTTCGCAAAACTGCTCGGCCGCGAGACCATCAGGGTCAATTCGCTGCACGGGCAGGGCATCCTGGAGCCCGGCAAACGCGTCGTGATCGAGGGCGTCGCCGAAGACGGCACCATCGAGGCGATCCGCATCGCCGATGCGCCCAGCTTTGCGCTCGGGGTGCAGTGGCATGCCGAGTACGACCCGCAGCGCAATCCGATCAACCGCGCGCTGTTTCAGGCGTTCGGCGCCGCGCTGCAAGCCGGCAAGCGCGGGCAGGCCCGCGCTTGAAGTTCAGCTACATCGGTTCGCAGGAGGTTTTGACCGTGCGCGGAAGCGAGCAATAGGCCAGTCCGCCGAGCGGATTGGGAAACGTATACTGCCGAGTTCTCGATCTCAGGCGGTGGCTTATTTTCAGGACGCACTGATGTCCGGTCACGTACAGGTCGGCGATGATGCTGTTGTTGGGATAGGTTCTGACCGCCCGCAGATGGCTCCTGCCCATGACATTGAGCGAGGCGGTGCCGTTCTCAACGGCCATCGGCCTTCTTCCCAGGGTGCCTTCATAGTGCTCGGTCTTGGCGGCGATGCCGTATGCGCTGCCGGTCACGTCGAGCGAAGCATGGCGATCGGCGCTCAGGATTCCGACCCCTTCGACGCGAACGGGAAGGTCGTGGACCGCCGGCGTCTGGCAATCGGCGATCCCCTCCCAGCTGAACTTGGCGTGTATCACCGTCCCGGCGGCCAGGCAGGACGCTGGAAGTGCAATCAGGCCAACAAATAGCGCAACGCAGGATGCGCAGTTCAATCTCGTCATTTCAGCCCCCCTCCTGAAACGGTTACGCCGCCTTGCTGACCTTCACGCCGCCGCCCTCCAGCAGCATCACCTTGTTGAGCAGCTTGACCAGCGCATAGACCGATTCGATCGCGGGCGCGGCGGTATTGGTCAGCCTCGCCATTTCCAGGATCGAGCCGATCAGCGCCTCGGTTTCCAGCGAACGCCCGGCCTCGACGTCCTGCAGCATCGAGGTTTTGTGGGCGCCGACCGCTTCGGCGCCGGCAATGCGCTTGTCGATCGAGACGCGGAAGGTGACGCCGAGTTTCTGCGCGATGTCCTGCGCTTCCTTCATCATGGTCGCCGCCAGTTCGCGGGTCTCGGCGAACTGGCAGATGTCGACCAGCGTCGCGTGCGTCAGCGCCGAGATCGGGTTGAACGACAGATTGCCCCAGGCCTTCAGCCAGATTTCCGAGCGGATATCCGGCAGCACCATGGATTTCAGCCCGGCCTTGATGAAGACGTCGTGCAACTCGCGGACCCTCGGGGTGTCCTTGCCGTCGAGTTCGCCGATCGGGAAGCGATCGCCCTCGACATGGTGGATCACGCCGGGCGCGGTCGCCGCCGCCGCCGGATAGACCACGCAGCCGATCAGGCGTTTCGGGTCGATGTTCTTGGTCAGCACGCCCGAGGGATCGAGGCTTTCCAGTTTGTGGTTGTCGTACTGGCCGCCGAGCCGCTGGAAATACCACCAGGGCAGGCCGTTCTGCACGGTCAGGATCACGGTGTCGGGGCCGAGCAGGGAGTCGATGTCGCGCACCACCTGGTCGAGGAAATGCGCCTTCACCGCCAGCACGACGATATCCTGCTTGCCGGCATCGGCCGGCTTGTTGACCGCTCGCATCCTTGCGGTCTGGACCTTGCCGTCGTGCCATTCGAGCTTCAGGCCGTTCTTCTGGATCGCGGCCAGGTGCGCGCCCTGGTCGATCACGGTGACGTCCTCGCCGGCGAGCGCGAATTTCGCCGCCAGGAGACCGCCGATCGCACCGGCGCCGACCACGCAGATCTTCTTCTGCTTCGGCGGGCCGCCCGTGAGGTAGGGGCTCGGCAGCACCTGGTCGAATACGTTGCCGAGGCTGCCGACGCCGTCGATCACGATCTCGACGACGTTATGGGCATCGCCCATGGTGCCGGCGCCGAGCGAGGTGCCGCAGGCGATGATGTCGCCGGGCATCAGCGTGACGTCTTTCGAAATGGCGGCCACCAGTTTGTGCGGCGGGAAGAACATGTCGGCGACCGGATAGTTCTGCCGCTCCTTGCCGTTGAGCACGGTCTTGACCG
>Ga0068856_100006095_pt1 | contig 11842 bp, 11 predicted proteins | sample KBSCornC62_FD_66595 | JGI IMG/M metagenome (GOLD analysis project Ga0068856, IMG submission 66595) | Corn rhizosphere microbial communities from Kellogg Biological Station, Michigan, USA - KBS Corn C6-2 | ecosystem: Host-associated > Plants > Roots > Rhizosphere > Soil ...
GCGCAGGACACGTACGAATGCGTGCTGACGATCACCGTCACCGCGCGCTCGGGCGACAAGACGGTGTTCCTCGTCGAGGCGGCGCAGGCCGGCGTCTTCGTGATTCGCGGCGTGCCCGCGAATCAGCTCCAGCCGGTGCTCGCCGTTCACTGCCCGGCGGTGCTCTTCCCCTATGCGCGGGAAACCGTCGCGAGCGCGACGATGCACGCCGGATTCCCGCCGGTGCATCTCGCGCCGATCAACTTCGAGGCGCTTTACCAGCAGCAGCTTGCGCAGGCGGCGGCCGGCGCACCCGCAACGACGAATTGACCCGCGCAGCGTTTTTTCTGCGTGTCTCGCGATCCACGGCCGCGGCGCTGACGCTCGTCGCGCTGCCGATCGCGTCGCACGCCGCCGATTTCCACTCGACGCGCGACGCAGCGACGGTTCTCTATGACGCGCCGTCCGCGCGCGCAAAGCCGCTGTTCGTTTACGGCCGCGACGTTCCCGTCGAGATGCTCGTGAACGTCGAGGGTTGGACGAAGGTCCGCGATGCGAGCGGCACGATCGGCTGGATGGCCGGTCCGTCGCTGTCCGACAAGCGGATGCTGATCGTGCGGACGCAGACCGCCGACGTACGGGCGGCTCCCGAGGATTCGTCGCCGCTCGTGTTCCGAGCCGAGCGCGACGTGCTGCTCGAGCTTGCCGAACCCGCGTCGTCGCCGGCTGCGACGGCCAATCCCGGCTGGGTCAAGGTGCGGCATCGCGATGGCCAGTCGGGCTACGTCCGCATTGCTCAAGTCTTTGGTTTATGAGCGCCGAGGTCGCCGTGCTCGGCGGCGGCGCGTGGGGAACCGCGTTCGCGGTTCACCTGGCGGCGCGTGCCGTCGCGCGGCCGCGCGTGACGCTCTACGTTCGCGACGAGGCGCAGGCGCGCGCGACGATGGCGGCGCGCGAGAACCGCCGCTACCTCGACGGTGTGACGCTGCCCGACGAGCTTCGGATCACGGCGGATGTCGCCGCGTTGCGCGCGGACGTTCTATTCGCCGCGACGCCGGTGGCCGGGCTTGCGCCGCTCGTGTCGGCGTTGCGCGACGCCGGCGTCGTCGCGCCGCTCGTGTCACTCGCGAAGGGCTTCGTCGAGGCGCCCGACGAGCCCGGCGGCTACACATTGCCCCATCGGATACTCGCGTCGCGATGGCCGCAGCCGGTCGGCGCGCTTTCGGGACCGACGTTCGCGCTCGAGGTCGCATGCGGATTGCCGACGGCGCTCGTCGTCGCGACGACCGAGCGCGGTCTTACCGAGCGCGTCGCCGAGCTCGTGCGCGGCGAGTCCCTCCGCGCCTACGCGAGCAACGACCTGATCGGCGTCGAGCTGGGCGCCGCCGTCAAGAACGTCCTCGCGATCGCTGCCGGCGCGAGCGACGGCCTGCGGTTCGGGGACAATGCGCGCGCAGCGCTGATCACGCGCGGACTTGCCGAGGCGGGACGCCTGTCCGCGGCGCTCGGCGGCCGGCCGCAGACGTTGATGGGGCTCGCCGGGCTCGGCGATCTCGTGCTGACATGCACCGGCGATCTGTCGCGCAATCGCCGCGTGGGTCTTGCGCTCGCGCGGGGGGGACAGCCGCTCGCGGCGATTCTCGCCGAGCTCGGACACGTCGCCGAAGGCGTCGCGGCCACGCGCGCGGCGCACGAGCTTGCGCGTTTTCTCGGCGTCGACATGCCGATCGTCGAGGCCGTGTACCGCGTGCTGTACGACGGCGTGCCGCCGCGCGACGCCGTGCTTGCGCTCCTTGCGCGCGAGCCGCGCGATGAATAGGTTCAGCTGCGATGAACGGAGGCATCCCACGATGCGCCTCGCATTCGCGCTCGCCGTGACGCTCGCGACGACGAGCGTCGCGGCCGCCGATACCCCGGTCTTCTTTCCGCCGGAAACCCCGGCGCGGCCCGTCGTCGACGTCGTGCACGGCACGACCTTGACCGACCGCTATCGCTGGCTCGAGAACGGCAAGGACCCTTCCGTCGTCGCGTGGACGCGTGCCCAGCATGACGCGACCGTGCAGTTCCTCGATCGCGCCGCGCCGCCGGTGCCCGGGATGAAGGACGAGCTCGCGCGCTACTTCGACCGCGACAAAACCGATCCGCCGCTCGTCAAGCACGGCCGGCAGTTCTTCCAGCGCACGCGCCGCGGTGAGCCGCAGCCGAAGCTCTACACGCGGATCGACGGCCGCGACGTGCTCTTGTTCGATCCCGTCGCGCTCGATCCGTCGGGCAAGACGAAGATCGGTGATGTCGTTCCGAACCGCGACGCGTCGAAGCTCGCCGTCGGCGTCTATGCGCAGGGCACCGAGCGCAAGGATTACCGGATCGTCGACAGCACGACCGGCGCGCAGATCGGACCGGCGATCACCGGTCTCGACAGCTTCGGCTGGGCGCGCGACGAGCGTTACGCATTCATCACGCCGCGCACCGCGGAATCGGACGCGAAGCAGGAGCCGATGCGCTGTCTCTTGCATCGCCTCGGCGGCGAGCGCGGCGACGACGTGCTGCTGATGAAGGTCGACGACGCGAAGAACTATTGCGCGGTCTACGAGCCGGAGGACGCCGACGTCACGGTGTTCGAGAACGGCAACTTCTGGTCGAACACGATCCGCATCCGCCCGCTCGGCTCGACCGCGGCGCCGCAGACGATCTACTCGAGCAGCGAGTTTCGCGCCGAGGCGATCTTTCGCCGCGACCGCATCTATTTCCGCACGAACGATCACGCGCCGAACTGGAAGCTGATGGCGGCGAGCTACGAGAAGCCGGGCTTCGCCGACTGGACGACGGTCATCCCCGAGCAGGAGAACGTGCTGGCGGATGCGACCGTCACGCGCGAGTGGATCGTCGCGGCGCTGCGCGAGGACGTGCTGTCGCGGCTCGCCGTCTACGACCATTCGGGCAAGCCGTCGCGCGCGCTTCCGCTTCCCGAGTTCGGCAACGTGTCGTCGATCGCCTACGATCTCGACGCCGACCGCGCGTACGCGACGCTCGCGTCGTTCACCGCGCCGTACAAGCTTTACGGACTCGACGGCAAGACGCTCGACTGGTCGCTCGTCTGGCAGGACGATCCGCCGCTCGACCTCTCGCAGGTCGTCGCATCGCGCATGTACGTGCCGGCGCGCGACGCTGCGCGCATTCCGGTATTCGTCGTGCATCGCAAGGACATGCGGAAGGACGGCGCGAATCCGACGCTGCTGCACGTTTACGGAGGCTTCGACAATGCGGCGGAGCCGTTCTATCTCGGCAGCTACGCGTCGTTCGTCAATCGCGGCGGCGTTTACGTCGAGGCCGGCGTCCGCGGCGGCAGCGAGTACGGCGAGAAGTGGCACGAGCAGGCGATGCTCGCGAACAAGCAGAACACGTTCGACGATACGATCGCCGTCGCCGAGTGGCTGGTGCGCGAGGGCTACACGAAGCCCGCGAAGCTCGCCGTCGAAGGCGGCAGCAACGGCGGGCTTACCGTCGGCGCCGTCATCACGCAACGGCCGGACCTGTTCCGCGCCGCGATCTGCCAGGTGCCGCTGCTCGACATGGTGCGCTATCACAAATTCCTGATCGCGCGCTACTGGATTCCCGAGTACGGCGATCCCGACAGGGACGCCGACTTCCGCTGGATTCTTCGCTACTCGCCGTATCAGAACGTGCGCGCCGGCGTGAACGTGCCGCAGACGCTCGTCGTGGCCGGCGAATACGATTCGCGCGTCGATCCGCTGCACGCGAAGAAATTCGTCGCCGAGGTGCAGAACCATCCCGGGCAGGTGTCGCCGTTCCTGCTGTACATGGATTTCGACAGCGGGCACGGCCGAGGCAAGACGCAGCAGCAGCGCGTCGTCGACCGGGACTACGAGCTGCGCTTTCTGATGCGCGCGCTGGGTGTCGGGGATCAGTGATCGGGTATCGGGAATCGGGAATCGCTTCACGGATCCCGGATACCCGATGCCCGATACCTGAAACCTTGTTGCCGCCACGCCTCGTAGACGGCGACCGCGACGGCGTTGGACAGGTTGAGGCTTCGCACGCGCGGCTGCATCGGGATGCGCAGCCTTGCGTCCGCCGCGAACTGGTCGACGACGTCGGCCGGCAGGCCCCTGGTCTCGCAACCGAACGCGAGCACGTCGCCCGGCTCGTATGCGACGTCGTACGACGAGCGCGCAGCCTGCGTCGTGAATGCGAACCACCGGCGCCTGGCCGCAGCGTCCAGCGCGGCCCGACACGCGGCGAAGTTGCGATGGACGCGCACGCGGGCGTATTCGTGATAGTCGAGCCCGGCACGGCGCAGCTCGCGGTCGTCCATCCGGAAGCCCAGCGGCTCGACGAGATGCAGCTCGGCGCCGACGTTCGCGGTCAGGCGGATCACGTTGCCGGTGTTCGGCGGAATCTCGGGATGGACGAGGACGACAGCGAACATTGTCGGCTTTTGTCAACGCTCCGGCGTTCGTGCGACGACCCATGCGTCGATGCGAGCGGCGCCGGCCGCGCGCAACGCGCGTGAGGCGGCCCGAAGCGTCGCGCCGGTCGTCATCACGTCGTCGACGATCGCGACCGCTCGTCCGGACACGCTGCGGCTCGCCTCGAACGCGTCGTGCAGGTTGCGCGCCCGCTCGCGCAGCGTCAATCCGGCCTGTGGCGGCGCATCGCGCGTGCGCGCAAGCGCGTGGCCGAGCGGGAGCTGCAATCGCATTGCCAGCCGGCGCGCGATCTCGTGCGCATGATTGAAGCCGCGCTCGCGCTGACGGCGCTGCGACAGCGGCACGGCGATCACCACGTCCGGTCTTCGTGCATCACGCGTTGCGAGCGCGTCGGCGAGCGCCTCTGCGAGCGGCTCGGCGAGCGCGAGCATGCCCGCATACTTGAACGCCTGCAGCAACCGGTCGGCGGGGAACGCGTATCGCCAGGCGGCGATCGTCGCATCGAACGGAGGCGGCTTCGCGAGGCATCGGCCGCAGACGACGTCGTCATCCGCGCCGAGCGCGCAGCGCGGGCAGGCGCGCGCGTCCCTCGGCATGGCAATCACGCATGCAGCGCACACGAGCGCGTTTCCCGACGGGGATCGGCACAGCACGCACGCCTGCGGCAGCGCGCATTGGAGCGTTGTACGAAGCGCCCGGCCCGCGCCGGAAACGGCGTGTCTGCACCGTGCGGCGGCGTTGTCAAATTTCGATCTCGCGGCGTTTGACAGCATGCGATAGTCTCCGGGCCCTTGCGCGACCATTCTGCAAGCGGCGCAGCGTACCGCGCGATCGTCCGAACGCATGACCGCATCGACCGTCACATTCGCCCGCCCCGCATTGCGAACCGACGCCGCGTTCGTGGACGAGATCGAAGCGCTTTTCGCGCTGCCGTTCTCCGACCTGCTGTATCGCGCGCATGCGGTGCACCGCGCGCACCACGCGCCGAATGCGGTGCAGCTCTCGACGCTGCTGTCCATCAAGACCGGCGGCTGCCCCGAAGACTGCGGGTATTGTCCGCAGGCCGCGCGCTATCACACCGGCGTCGACAGCGAGGCGCTGCTCGACGTTTCCGAGGTCGTAGAGGCGGCGCAGGCGGCGAAGGCGGCCGGCGCGACGCGCTTCTGCATGGGAGCCGCATGGCGCGGACCGAAGGCGCGCGACCTGGCGCCGGTGCTTGACATGGTGTCGGCCGTCAAAGCGCTGGGGCTCGAAACGTGCTGCACGCTCGGCATGCTGAAGGATGGCCAGGCGCAGCAGCTCAAGGCGGCCGGCCTCGACTATTACAACCACAATCTCGACACCGCGCCCGAGTTCTACGGCGACATCGTTTCCACGCGCGACTACGCGGATCGTCTCGAGACGCTCGATCGCGTGCGGGAAGCGGGACTCTCCGTCTGCTGCGGCGGGATCGTCGGCATGGGCGAGTCGCGCCGTCATCGCGCGGGCCTGATCGCGCAGCTCGCACGGCTGTCGCCGCCGCCTGAATCGGTGCCGATCAATCACCTGGTGCAGGTGGAGGGCACACCGCTCCACGCGAAGCTGCACGGCGAATCGGCGCTCGATCCGCTCGAGTTCGTGCGTACGATCGCGGTCGCGCGACTCGCGATGCCGCGTGCGATGATCCGCTTGTCGGCCGGACGGCGCGAGCTCGGCGATGCGGTGCAGGCGCTTTGCTATTTCGCCGGCGCGAATTCGATCTTTCACGGCGAGCGGCTGCTCACGACGGGCAATCCCGACGTCGAGGCCGACCGCGCGCTCTTCGACAAGCTCGGACTCGTCGCGATGCCGGCGGCCTAGCGCGCCGCGCGCGCCGATCGAACAGGCGATGCTCGCCGAACTCGACGCAGCGCTCGGCCGGCGCCGCGCCGACGGCCTGATGCGCGAGCGGCGCGTCGTCGACAGCGCGCAGGGCGCGCGCATTCGCATCGACGGGCGCGAATTGCTCGCGTTCGCGAGCAACGACTACCTCGGCCTCGCGAACGCACCGGAAGTCGTCTCGGCGCTCTGCGACGCGGCTCGGACGTGGGGTGCGGGCGCCGGCGCATCGCACCTGATCGTCGGCCACCAGCGCCCGCACGAGGCGCTCGAGCGCGATCTCGCGCAGTTCGTCGCGCCGTGCGCGGGCGCGCGCGCGATCGTCTTCTCGAGCGGATACCTCGCGAATCTCGCGATCCTCTCCGCGCTCGCCGGCCGCACCGACGCGATCTTCGCCGATCGCCTCAGCCACGCGTGCCTGACCGACGGCGCGCTGCTTTCGCGCGCGCGTCTGACGCGTTACCCGCACAACGACGTGGCCGCGTTGCGCGCCGCGCTCGAAGCTTCGCGCGCGCGCCGTCGATTCATCGTCACCGACGCCGTCTTCAGCATGGACGGCGACGTCGCGCCGCTTCGCGAGCTTCTCGCGCTCGCCGAAGCGCACGATGCATGGCTCGTCGTCGACGATGCGCACGGTTTCGGCGTGCAGGGCGACGGACGCGGCTCGCTCGCACAGGCCGGCCTCGCGTCGGAGCGCATCGTCTACATGGGCACGCTCGGCAAGGCGGCAGGTGTCGCCGGCGCGTTCGTCGCCGCGCATCGGCTCGTTGTCGAGACGCTCGTGCAGGCGGCGCGTCCCTATGTCTACACGACCGCGGCGCCCGCCGCGCTTGCCGCCGCGCTGTCCGCGGCGCTGCGCCGCATTCGTGATGGCGGTGAGCGCCGCGCGCACCTCGCCGCGCTGATCGAAGCGTTTCGCGCGCGCGCCGGCGCGCTGCCGTGGCGGCTGCTCCCGTCGTCGACGCCGATCCAGCCGCTCATTCTAGGCGACGTCGCGAAGGCGGTGCGCGCAAGCGAGGCGCTTGTCGCGCGCGGCATCTTCGTGCCGGCGATCCGGCCGCCGACGGTGCCTGCCGGCACGGCGCGCCTTCGCGTATCGCTGTCCGCTGCGCATTCGCTGGCCGACGTCGACGCGCTGGCCGATGCACTTCGCGAGGTCGCGGCCGGTGCGTGACGGCGAACGCAGCGCGGCGGTCCTTCACGTCGAGTCGCACGGCAGCGGCAGGCCGCTCGTGCTGCTGCACGGCTTCGCGATGCACTCCGGCCTGTTCGCGCCGCTGCTGCCGACGCTCGCGCGCCGGCATCGCGTGCACGTCGTCGACCTTCCGGGACACGGGTACTCGCCGTCCGTCGAGCCATTCGATCTGCCGACGGTGACCGCCGCGGTCGACGCGTCGGTCGACGTCGCCGACGCGACGGTGCTCGGCTGGTCGCTGGGCGGGCAGGTCGCGCTGCAATGGACGGCGGCGCAGCCGGGGAAAGTGAACAAGCTCGTGCTCGTCGCGACGACGCCATCGTTCGTCGTGCGCGATGACTGGCCGTTCGCGATGGCCGCCGGGACGCTCGCGCAGTTCGGCGACGAGTTGCGTGCGTCGTATCGGCTGACGCTGCTGCGCTTCCTGTCGCTGCAGGTGCAGGGCAGCGCCGAGGGCCGCGCGACGCTCGCGACGCTGCGCGAACGGCTGTCCGAGCGCGGCGAGCCGCCGCAGGCGGCGCTCGACGGTGCGCTCGAAGCGCTGCGACGAACCGACCTGCGTCCGACGCTGCCGAACGTCACGGCGCGCACGCTGGTGATCGGCGGCGATCGCGACGCGCTCGTGCCGCTCGGCGCGACGAAGGCGCTCGCGGCGGCGCTGCCGAACGCGGCGCACGCGACGATCGAAGGCGCCGCGCACGTGCCGTTCCTCTCGCATCCAGGGCGATTCCTCGACGCCGTGCTGCCGTTCATCGATGACTGAGCCCGCGTTCCCCGCTCCCGATCCGCGCGACGTCGATCCGGCGGCGGTGCGTCGCGGCTTCGAGCGTGCGGCGGCGACGTACGACGCCGGCGCGGCGTTGCAGCGCGAGATCGGGGCGCGGATGGCGGAGCGCCTCGACTACGTCAAGCTCTCGCCGGCGACGATCCTCGACGCGGGATGCGGCACCGGCGAGGCGATCGGCGACCTGAACGTGCGCTACCCGGCGGCGCGCGTCGTCGCGTTCGATGTCGCGCTGCCGATGGTGCTCGCAGCGAGACGCCGCGTGCACGCGAGTCGCAGCACGTTTCGCCGCCTGCTCCGGCCTTTCGCCTCGCGCGGCGCGGTCGAGCCGGCCTTCGTCTGCGCCGACATCAACCGTCTGCCGTTCGCCGGCGTCTTGTTCGACCTCGTCTGGTGCAACCTCGCGTTGCAATGGGTCAACGACCTGCCGCGCGCATTCGCCGAATTCCGGCGCGCGATGAAGGTCGGGGGCCTTTTGTCGTTCACGACGTTCGGACCGGACACGCTGCGCGAATTGCGCGGCGCGTTCGCCGGCATCGACGGCCGCACGCATACGAACCGCTTCGTCGACATGCACGACATCGGCGACATGCTCGTTCATGCGGGCTTCGCGGATCCCGTGATGGACATGGAATACGTGACGCTCACCTACGATTCGTCGCGGGCGCTGCTCGGCGACCTGAAGGCGATCGGCGCGACGAACCGCACGCGCGGCCGCCCGATCGGCCTCATGGGCCGCTCGCGCTTTGCGCGCGTGCTCGCGCGTCTCGAGGCACTACGCCACGACGGCCGCATTCCGGCGACGTTCGAGGTCGTCTACGGGCACGCGTGGAAGGGCGAGCCGCGCACGAGCGCGGAAGGGCATGCGATCGTGAAGTTTCAGCGCAAATGAACTGCGCCGGCATCCGTCGGCCCGGCCGTGTCGCCGCTCGCAGGGACAGCGAGGCGGTTGAGGGGACGCCCGGCATCTTCGTCACCGGTACCGACACCGGCGTCGGCAAGACGTGGATCGCCGCCGCTCTGTTGCGCTCGCTCCGCCAGGCCGGATTTCGCGCGGTAGGGATGAAGCCGATCGCCGCCGGTTTCGAGCCCGGCACGGACGTGAACGGCGATGTCGTCGCGCTATTGGACGCCGGCAACGTCGACGCCGCTCCGCAGTGGCGCAACCCCTATGCGTTCGCCGAGCCGGTGGCACCCCATCTGGCGGCCGCCGCGGCGGGGGTGACGATCGAGGTGTCGCGAATCGTGGACGCGGCCGCGATGCTGCGCCGAGCCGCGGACGCGCTCGTCGTGGAGGGTGCCGGCGGAGCGCTGGTGCCCATCGATCGCACGCACGACATGCTCGACATCGCGGCCGCGCTCGGGCTTCCGGTGCTGCTCGTCGTCGGCATGCGGCTCGGCTGCCTCAACCACGCGCTCGCGACGGCGCTTGCCGTGCAGCGGCGTGGTCTCGTTCTGGCCGGCTGGGTCGCGAACGCGCTGCCGCCGCCGATGGCGCTCCTGACGCAGAACGTCGAGGCGCTCGCCGAACGCCTCGGATCAAAGCCGCTCGCGCTTGTCGCGGCCGGCGAGTGTCCCGCGTTCGACACGCACGCCCTCGCGATGCTCGGATTCGCGGGGCGATCGGCGCGGGTTCCGTGCTAACATTTGCGTCCTTTGAAGTGCGCGCGTCGACCGACGCGCGCTGTTTCCGCGCGCGACAGGAAAGCCGCCAGGCGTGGCACGGCCACGTCATGAACGAGGGAACGCATGGGATTTGAACGCAAGGAAGCGGCGCGCCGGCGCCGTCTCGCCGCTCTCGCCGTACCGCTCGTTGCATCGCTCGTCGCATCCGGCAGCGCCCTTGCCGACAGCTCCTGGTACTTCCAGTCGCCCGCGACGCCGATCGCGCGCGAGATCGAATCGCTGCACGACCTGATCTTCTGGATCTGCGTCGTGATCTTCATCGGCGTGTTCGGCACGATGTTCTATTCGCTGTTCAAGCACCGCAAGTCGGTGGGCCACCAGGCGGTGCAGTTCCACGAGAACACGGCGGTCGAGATCATCTGGACGATCATCCCGTTCCTGATCCTGCTGTTCATGGCATGGCCGGCGACGAAGGCGATCCTCAACATGCACGACACGGCGGCCGCCGACATGACGATCAAGGTCACCGGCTACCAGTGGAAGTGGAACTACGACTACCTGCAGGAGGGCTTCGGCTACTACTCGACGCTCGCGACGCCGCTCGATCAGATCGAGGGACGTGCGCCGAAGGACGAGCATTACCTGCTCGAGGTCGACAATCCGCTCGTCGTGCCCGTCGGCGCGAAGGTCCGCGTGCTCGTCACCGCCAACGACGTGATCCATTCGTGGTGGGTGCCCGCGTTCGGCGTGAAGCAGGACGCGATTCCGGGATTCGTCCGCGACACGTGGTTCCGCGCCGACAAGGTCGGCATCTATCGCGGGCAGTGCGCCGAGCTCTGCGGCAAGGAGCACGGCTTCATGCCGGTCGTCGTCGAGGTGAAGTCGAAGGACGATTACGCGAAGTGGCTCGGCGAGCAGAAGCAGAAGCTCGGCGCCGCCGCGCAGGACGCGAACAAGGTCTGGGATCTGAAGGACCTGGTCGCGCACGGCGAGCAGGTCTTCAACGCGAACTGCGCCGCGTGCCACCAGGCGAACGGCACCGGCAACACGGCGCTTGGCGCGCCGGCGCTGGTCGGCGACAAGACGGTGCTCGGCCCCGAGCAGCACCAGATCGACGTCGTGCTGAACGGCCAGACGAACGGCGTCGTGCAGAAGGCGCCGACGGGCGGGAAGATGCCGTCGTGGGCGCACCTCTCCGACGTCGACGTCGCGTCGGTGATCACGTATACGCGCAATGCCTGGGGCAACAAGGCCGAGCAGAACGTCGTCCAGCCGTCGGCGGTGAAGGCCGAAAGGAAGTAAGGAGTCTTCGATGAGTAGCGTACCGCACGATCTCGTCGTTGGAGGAGTCCCGCACGACGAGCACGCGCATCACCCGAAAGGGATCATGCGCTGGATCACGACGACCAACCACAAGGACATCGGCACGCTGTACCTGTGGTTCTCGTTCACGATGTTCCTGGTCGGCGGCGTCATGGCGCTCACGATCAGGAGCGAGCTCTTCCACCCCGGCCTGCAGATCGTCAATCCCGAGTTCTTCAACTCGATGACGACGCTGCACGGGCTCATCATGATTTTCGGCGCGCTGATGCCCGGCGCGGTCGGCTTCGCGAACTGGCTGATCCCGATGCAGATCGGCGCCCCCGACATGGCGTTCGCGCGGATGAACAACCTGAGCTTCTGGCTGCTGCCGCCGGCCGCGTTCATGCTGGTCCTGTCGCTGTTCGTGCCCGGCGGCGCCGCATCGGGCGGGTGGACGCTCTACCCGCCGCTGACGGTCGAGATGGGCATCGGCATGGATCTCACGATCTTCGCGATCCATATCATGGGCGCGTCGTCGATCATGGGCTCGATCAACATCATCACGACGATCCTGAACCTGCGCGCGCCCGGCATGACGCTGATGAAGCTGCCGCTCTTCTGCTGGTCGTGGCTCATCACCGCGTACCT
>Ga0068856_100006097_pt1 | contig 11840 bp, 6 predicted proteins | sample KBSCornC62_FD_66595 | JGI IMG/M metagenome (GOLD analysis project Ga0068856, IMG submission 66595) | Corn rhizosphere microbial communities from Kellogg Biological Station, Michigan, USA - KBS Corn C6-2 | ecosystem: Host-associated > Plants > Roots > Rhizosphere > Soil ...
GGAGAGCACGGCCTTGGTACGGTACTTGGAGACGCTGCATCCGGGATATCAGCCGGCGGCGGAAGATGCATCGCGCTATGTGGTTGGCGAGGGCGGCAAGGTTCCGAAAGATTCCACGGTAGAGCGCGGGGCCGGGCAGACTCCGGTTCGGTGAGGCCGTATGCGTGGTTTGTGGCGATGATGCTAACGCTCATACATGCGGATATCGGCGGAACGCCTGCACTGGGCGAGTTGCTGCAGACGTGGAGCATGCCGGTGGGGCCGCTGATTGCGCTCGTTGTGGCGCTGGTTTTGTATCTGCGTGGATGGCGGCTGGCGCGTGTGACACGACAGGATGAACTGCCGGTGTGGCGGGCTGGTTGTTTTGTCGGTGGCGTTGTTGCGTTGTGGATTGCGGTGGCCTCACCGATTGATGCGCTGGACGATTATCTGCTCACGGCGCACATGATTCAGCACTTCATTCTGATGTCGGTTGCTCCTCCGCTGATCGCGCTGGGAGCACCGGCGGTTCCGATGTTGCGCGGATTCCCGCGGACTTTGATAGCCGTGTTACGGCCTCTGTTTCGTGCAAATTGGTTGCGGTTGGCTGGACGCGCGTTATTGCATCCTCTGACTGCCTGGCTCGCGATGAACGTAGCGTATGTGGGCTGGCATATTCCGGCGGCGTTTGAATTGACGTTTCAGAGCGAGCGGATTCACGACTTTGAGCACCTGTGCTTTTTTGCGACATCACTGATGTTTTGGTGGGTGGTTGTAGAGCCGTGGCCGGCACGGGCGAGATGGCCGCGTTGGACTATGATTCCGTATTTGCTGAGTGCGGATGTGGTGAACACGGTTTTGTCTGCGACTCTGGCGTTTGCGGGCAAGGTGCTCTATGTGGAGTACGCCGAGGCCCCGCGAGTCTGCTTTTTGACTCCGCTGAAGGATCAGGTGGCAGCGGGGGCGGAGATGTGGGTGCTGAACTCAATCGTGATGTTGATTCCGGCCGTAGTGATCGCGGCGCGGGAGTTGTCACCGAAGTGGACGGCGCAGGTAGAGAATCGCGTTTCGGTCCGCGGCTGATGTCGGAGTCTTACGCGCACGTCCGATGATCCTGTGTGCTTGCTTCTTCCGACAGGATTGGTTCCCACCCTTGGCGCAAAAAGCCAAGGACGGGGCACCCGCCTATTTTTCTGGGCTCTGAACGGCCTGCGTGGCGGCGTCCAGATTCTTGAGCAACGTGGTGATTTCAGGATTCGACATGAAGCTCTTCCACACGATTCCGGTGCGATGGTTTTCGATCATGACGACGATGGGAGCCTGATTCAATCCCATAAAGATCGGCGAGACCCAGTTCGAGGTTGGATTGATGGCATCGCGCAAGCCGTAGATGCCCCACATGGTGTCGCCATAATCGCGATAAAGGTGCTTGAGCGCGGCCATGGATGCTTCCGGCGTGTAGGGCATGGAAGCAAGCGAACCGGTGGGTGTGATGTTGCCGATGTCGTCAGGCTCGTGCGGAGCCTGCGCGACGTAGCCATTGGGACCATCGCTGGCGGTCAGGCCCCAGGCATCCGGACCGTAGCCGGCGAAGTGCTTTGGATTGGCGGTGACGTAGGCGCGATTGATGAGCGCGATGTTTCGGTTGTTGTCGAAGTAGGACTGTGTGTAGCGATCGTGAAGCGCGTGCGGATCCATACCCATGAAGGAGTAGTGAGTGAAGAAGAGCGGACCACCTCGTCCGACGCCAACGTCGAGCTTGATGCCGTAATAAGTATTTCCATTGGAGTAGTGATTGCCGTCTTTTGTGCCGCCCCAGCCTTCGCGATAGTGCTGGGCAAGTTCGGATTGAGAGGCCCAGCCGGAGTAGTACATGGATGCGGGAACGCCGTGCGTGGGAGAAGCGATGGAGAGCAGGTAGGTGATCATCACCTCGTTCCATCCGATCAGTGGATGATGAATCTGGTAAGCCCATTGCGGAGACCAGTGCCAGTAAAGGAAGTCGCTGCTGGCGTTCTGGCGGTGCCAGTCCCACTCAACAGATTCCCAGAGAGCGGTGATCCGTTTGTAGAGAGACTGCTCGGCGGGATCTGAATTGTGAAAGTACCCGCGCGCGGCCAGCAGGCCCTGTACAAGGAATGAGGTTTCAACGAGGTCGCCACCGTTGTCGTACATGCCGAAGACGGGCATGGTATGGCCGGTTGCGCCGTTCATGTAGTGCGACCAGACGCCGTGATAGCGATCAGCGTGCTCGAGGAAGTTGACGATTTTTGTGAGGCGCTGGACACCTTCATTGCGGGTGATGAAATGACGATCCACGCCAACGATGAGCGACATGATGCCGAAGCCACTGGCGCCCGTAGCAACGATGCGGTCGTCGCCAGGGATATTTTCGCGTGTCATGCCGGAGTGGGGATCGGCACCGTCCCAATAGTAGTGGAAGCAGGCCTGCTGCATCATGCTGAGGAGTTCGTCGTCGCTGAGCTCGCGGGTAGAGGCTTCGACTTCGTTGGATTGCGCGGACTCACGGTAGTTCCAGCCGGCAGCGGCGATCTTGTATCGGGCGCGCAGGCCGGATTTTCCAAGGAAATCTTCGTATCGGTGGAAGCCGGGAAGCTGAATTCCGATGGGCTTGAACGGGCCGTTGTCGAGCGAGCGGTAGATGACGTAGCGCGCCAGACCGGCTGGATCGGCGGAGGTCCATTCAAGCTCAACGTGGCGATCGTACCCGGTGGCGCGGAGATTCGTGGCAGCGGCGAGTGTGGCAGCAGATGGAACATCGGCAACCCGGATCTCATCGATGATGAGCGTGTGGCGGACGTTGTCGGCGCGGTCCTGATGGAAGGTGAGACTTTGCAGGTACTGAGGGTTGAAGGGATAGATCGAAGCGGTGGTGATGTCGGCGAGCGGGATGCGGACTTCGATCCACTTATCGGCGGGGATATTGCCGGTGTACTTCCCGAGCGGCAGAGGGACGCTGAAGCTGGCGGGGAATTCGGCCACCTGAAGGCCTTCAGGTGAGGTGGAGAGAACGAGTTTCGGCAGGTCGGAGGCGGCGATCGCCTGCGGTGCGTAGAGCCAGAAGTACAGGTTGTGGCCGTCGAGACCAGGACGGCGGTTGCGGAAGTTCAACATGGAGATCTGCGCGTTCCAGCCGCTATCAGGAGCTGATTGCCAGGTGAGCCGGATGGCGTTTGGAGGAGTCCGGAAGTGTTCCGAATCTACAGGAAGCCGGTCTTTTTGCTGTTCGACGAAGCTTTGACCGTTTGTCTGAGCCTGGGTGTGATAGTAGGTGTCGTGAGTGAGGCTGTTGTCAAAGATCACGTGGCGGTAGTAGTCCGCCTGAGCGCGGATCGGGGCAGGTGACAGGATCGCGGCAGAAAAGACTGTGCAAAGGAATACATCCGCAACCATCAGGCGGCGTAATGAGAAATGAGGAGCAGCGTTTTTCATTTGATTCTCTCGACGGATGCATTTGCATCGATTTGATTGAACGCAGTTGGAGACTATTTCGATTTGTCAGTGCAGGATGTCTGGCAGATAGCGTGGGCGATATACCCAGCGGCAGTAGCAAACGCGCGCCCTGCCTGATCCATGCGGGCGGTCGCGGGATCGACGCCTTCGGTAATAATGCCGCCGTCCCAGTTGCTGGTGAGGAGGATTTTCAAGGCCTTGTCGTGTCCGGCTTTCAGACGAAGCTCATCGGCAATGCTCCATGCAGTGGTGAAGGGAACGCGATAGCTCCCGGGTAACCCATAAGGCTGGTCTCCATATGAGTACTGGTAATTCTTCGACTGCAGCCACTGGAAAGTCCGGACAAAGACCGGGTCGGACTCCGGGATGAAGCCGAGCAACGGGAGTTTGAAGAGAGAGCCCGGCGGGATGTCAGTAAATACGAAGTTTTTTCCATCTGTAGCCGACGCGAAGATGGGACCGCTCGCGCCGGGTGCGGCTGGGGAGACGCAATGGGCAAGGATGGCTTCGTGCAGCGATGAAGCGCGCTTGCTCATTTCAGCGGCGGCACTGGAATCGTTCAGACGAGTGTAGATGTCGGCTAGGTCAGTGAGCGCGCGCCAGACGAGGGCATTGTCGTAGGTGATGAAGGGGAGCTTCTGGAACTCGTCCTGTGAATCCTGAAGTGAGGAGTAGAGGCCCGAGGCGGGATCGAAGCGTGCGAGAAGGCCATCGCGCAGGCGTGTGAGCGCGGACTGGTGGGCAGTGAGGAATGCGATGTCGTTGGTCTGCTTGATGTAGTCGGCAAGGGCAAGAACAGGTGCGGCAGCTTCGTCGAGCTGGAGGCCGTCTTCGAGGACGACTCCATCGATGAAGCGGCTGTGCGTGCCGGTGTTGCGCAGCTGGATGGTGAGCGCATATTCGAGTGCATCGCGGGCGAGCGCGGGATCGCTATCGAGGAGAGCGGGAAAACTCCAGAGCATGGCATCGCGATCCCAGTATGCAGCAGAGACGTAATAGCGCGGACTACGCGAGGTGATGCCAACGAGCTGCTCGGTGTCGATGGTGCGACCCCACGCGAAGAACTCGGTGAACAGGAAATTTCGATTCATCAAAAGGTCGAGATCGGGCTTGCCGGTCGTGCGCAAACGCGTAGCGAGAGATGCGGCGGTCTGGTCAATGATCGTTTGAGCGCCGCTGCGATCAATTTGTTCGCGGAGCGCGCGCGCGTTGTGGGCGGCGCTGAACTCTTCTATGCCGCCAGAGAGAACGAAGTTTGCCTCGATGGACTCTCCCGGAGCCAGGGTCTTCGACTGGCTGGCGTCGACTGATGGATTTGGGGTCGTGGGAGGTGCGTTCAATGAGCCTTTGGAGGCGGGGTGGAGGAGTGTCCACGAGAAGTCGGTATCCGTGGTGATGTAGCTGAAGGTTTCCGCAGGCTCAACCCACGTCGCAGGAGCAATGGTGCGTTCGCCGCGAAGAGCGACGGGGACATAGGTCACGCGATCGATTGAACCAAACGCAGCGCGAACGCCGAGAGTGACTTCAGCAGGAGCTGTGCGATGGTTGGTGAGAGTCATGCGCAGAAATGCAGCGCGGGAATCGGGGGGAGCGCACCAGGTGAGGGTTGCGTCGAGCCCGTCGACCGTGAGATGCGCGCTAGGAATCCAGTACTCGATCAGCTCCCATGAAGGGTTCTGAAACGCGAGCGGCTTTCCTCCGGCGGTGAAGTAGGGCTGGAGTACAGGCGAGCCTTTGTCTCCGCTGACCTGAAGAAGACCGCGATGGTGCATGGAGAGAAAGTTGAATGTGCCCAGAGCGCCATCGCTGGCACGAATGTCCGGGAGCGATATCCACTGGTTGCCGGTGGGAAGTACATCATCGGGGCGTAAAGAGAGCGGCGTGCGACGTTCGGAGGCGAAGAGCGATGCAGTGCTGAGCAAGAGAAGGATGAGAACGGAATTTGCGCTGCGCGCAGAGCGGCGGACTTCGGGTGGCAAGGCGGTACCTCCGACTGAAATGCCGGGACAAGCATACACGCCCGGGGTGAGGTGGAAGCGCGCGGCCGAGGGACGGGCGCGGGACGGAAATCGAGCTCAAACGAATTAGTAAAGGAGAAGCCGATCATGGCGGACCAAATCGAAGAAGCCCGGGGGATGGTGGAAAAGGTCATTGTTGACAACAGGATAGCCACGGTGGTACTTATTGATCGGTTGCGCAATCGTTTGCGCACTGGCGCACAAACGATTGTGCCCCTCAACCAAGACAATCGTTGGCTCTACCCCTTGTAACCGAATTTCAGGAGATCGTGATGCAGGAAAACAACGTACTCAGCTCTCGGCGGAACGGCTGGGAGCGCAGGATATTCGCACAGCTGTGGTCCAGGTCATGGACAGCTGTTGTGATGCTTCTCACCCTGTGTGCAATTCCCACCCACGCCCAATACCGAGCCAGCCTGCAGGGATCTGTCGCCGATTCCCAAGGCGCAATGATCCCAGGGGCGCAGCTGACTCTCACCGATACAGAAACGAATCGATCGATCACCGCGACGAGCAATCCTGAGGGCAACTTCGTCTTCAACCAGCTCGCCCCCAGCACCTACAAGCTCGAAGTTACGCGCGACGGCTTCAAGAAGAAGGTTTTGGATGGAGTTCGAGTCATTGCCGAGCAGGCGAACTCTCTGAACGTTGTGCTGGAGACCGGTGGAGCAAGCGAGACCGTGACGGTTAACGCCGGGGAAGCGCCGGTGATTGACACGGCGACGGGAAGTGTAAGCGGAACGATTACGCAGGAGAACCTGGCAAAGATGCCGGACTTCGGACGCGATCCGTTGCAGCTTGCAAACCTTGCTCCCGGTATGTTCGGTGACGCAGCACAGAATGGCGGCGGCGGTGCTGCCGGCTTGCCGGGCAATCAAGGGCCCGGAAGTATCGGAGCCAGCAGCGGTCCTTATCAGACTGAAAACAGGCCGCAGGTTTCGGGAAATGGTGGCCGCCCCGATACCAATGGCGTCACGATCGACGGAGTTCAATCGACCAGCGTCACGTGGGGATCGGCCGCAATCGTTACGCCGAACCCAGACACTATCAAAGAAATGAAGGTGGTGACCAATCCCTATGATGCGGAGCTTGGACGCTTCAGCGGCGCGCAGATCCAGCTCATCACACAGAACGGCACGAATCAGTTCCACGGGACTGGACTCTTCAAGCTGGATAGGCCGGGATTAAATGCTTATCAGCGATACAGCCCAGACAACAATCCGCAGCGCAATAATGCGCGCTTCAATGAGTTCGGCGGAACTGTAGGCGGCCCGATCGTTCGCAACCGGCTGTTTTTCTTCTTCGGCTACGACACGATTCGCAACAATGGCACCAATACCGGCGGGGGCTGGTATGAAACGCCAACTTTCGATGGCTCCTCAACATCGGGAACGAATGCGAACAAATTCCTGTCGGTGAAGGGTATCGGCGTCTCCACGACCAGCATTCTCGAAGGAGCCGGCGATCCGCACAAGTGCGCTGATGTGGGGCTGGTTCAGGGCGTGAACTGCAACTGGATCGAGGGGAAAGGCCTCGACATCGGCAGGCCGCTGACAATTGGTGTAGGAAAGCAGGATCCTTCCTATCAGGATCCTACGACTGTGGGCGGTGTGAAGACATTCCATCCTGGTCTTGGCGGCGACGGTACAGGGAGTGCCGCGAACCTGGACGGCAATGCAGACATGTTCTATGTGGCGACGCAGGGACCCAATAACACCACCAACACGCAGTACAACGGCCGCGTGGATTACCAGATGACGAGCAAGGACCTCATCGCTGGAAACATCTATTACGTTCCAGTGACGTCGGACAGCTTCTCAGATCGTGCGATGAACTTCTTCCACCACAATGCCAAAAATTACTCGATGGGCGTGCTTTACAACCACACATTCAGCGGCACGATGCTGAATGAAGCGCGCGCCGACATGGCGGGCTGGAAGTGGAATGAACTTAAGGACAATCCGCAGATTCCGGCCGGCCTGCCAAACGCAAACATCAATCACCAGGATGGGTCCAATTCCTTCGTGAACGTCAACCCGAATGGTTTTGCGCCGAGCATCGGCAGCATCTTCGACCAGTGGACGTTGAACTTCAAGGATGTGCTGACAAAGGTGTACAAAAGCCACAATCTGAAGTTTGGCGGACAGTTCACGAAGCTGGCTTATCTTGATTCTGCTACATGGGCTGCGAGCGAGAACTTCTACTTCAATAACTACTGGGACTTCCTGAACGACGCTCCTCAAACGGAAGCCATCAGCGGCGCTGATCCGCTGACCGGCGTTCCGACCATGTCGCGGAAGGATGACCGCCAGAATATTCCGGCGGTCTTCGTACAGGACGACTGGAAGGTGAAGCCCAATCTAACCGTGAACCTCGGCCTGCGCTGGGAATTCTTCCAGGGCATGACGGAGAAGAAGGGCAACAATCCGCGCGTGGATCTTGGCAGCGGTTCCGGCACATTCACGGGTCTGGCAATCGCATTGAATCAGCCTCAGGTCGACGCGCAGAAGTGGAACTTCGGTCCGCAGGTCGGATTTGCATGGATGCCGATGCGGGATGAAGGCAAGCTCGTGCTGCGCGGCGGATTCGGCATGGCATACAACGGACTGGAACAGGCAATCACGACGAACACACGTTTTGATCCGCCATTCCTCACCAATAGCAATACGCTGACCGGCAACAAGATCGTCTACGGGATCAATGACCCGTTCACGTATGGATCGCTGCCTGGAAATCCAGCGCTGATTTCGACGTTCAACTCGGCGAACCTGCCCTCGAGCGGTGTCGCGGTTAATGTTACCGGCATCGATCCGAAGCTGAAGACGACGTACGTGTATCGCTACTCGCTGGAAGGCCAGTACGATCTTGGCAATCAATGGGTGGCTACGCTGGGATACAGCGGCAGCTCGGGCCGGCACCTGCCATTGCAGTACAACCTCTACAACAAATACGCACCGCAGATTTTGTCGGGCGCGTATGCGTTTAATCCCGCTGTCAACTTCATCGACTGGTATGAGGACACGGGCACTTCGAGCTATAACGCGCTGAGGGTCGAAGTTCGTCATCAGTTCTCTCACAGTTTCGAAGCGGACATGCAATACCAGTGGGCACACTCGCTGGATAACGGATCGGGACCGTACGTGCAGTCGGATTACCAGTGGCTCCCTGGCCAGAACTGGGGCAACTCGGACTTCGATGTACGCAATACCGTCAAAATTTTCGGAATGTGGTCGCCAGTGATCTTCCATGGCAACTCGATGGCGGAAAAACTGATTGGCGGCTGGACGTTTAGCCCGATCTTCAACTTCCACTCGGGATTCCCGTACAACCCGCATTATGGCGGACTGGGTTGCAACGCGTTCTACAAGAACAATGGCAACTGCGATCTGCGGCCTGCCGGGTACACCGGCGGCGCTTCGAGCGATCAATCTACGGACAGCTTCAAGACTGCCGCCGGGCACTTCCCGAACGGCGGAACTGCATACTTCACGCAGCCGACTGTGACAGACAATACGAGCCCGGATTGGAATGACGTCAACTCAGTTCCGACTCCTTCCGAACTTCCGCAGGCTCCTGGCATCGGGCGGAATGCGTTCTATGGGCCCCGTTACTCAGACCTGGATTTTGCGGCTACCAAGTCGTTTGGGTTGCCCGCGATGAAAGTGCTGGGTGAGAACGCCCGCCTGGAGATTCGCGCGAACGCATTCAATGTGTTCAATAAGGTGAATCTCACCAATATTGACAGCAACATCACGGACTCGAACTTCGGGCGTGCAGGTAGCGCTCTTGGTTCCCGGACGATTGAAGGCGAATTCCACTTCAAGTTCTAAGAGTGCCTCCCCTTTCTCCCCGCTCTGCGGAGCGGGGAGATTTCAATCCTGAGCCGTCCGGCGATGCGCCGCAGTCAAGACGCTCGGCGGCGGCTTCTTTTTGCTGTTAAGGGATCTACTGCGAGGCTCGATGCGGAGAAGGGTTTCAGCTTGTGCAGGGCTGATGCTGGCAATGCTGCTGGCTTTCTGCCTCTGTGAAGTGTCTGGCCCGCTGCGAGCTCAAACGCATGGCGGAAGGACGCGAGTTCCGGGCCTTGCATCGCAGAATCTCATAGCCTTGCAGAAAAAGGCCGATGAGGCGCGCGACGCGGGACGACTGGACGAGGCGACGAAACTCTATCATCGCGCCCTGGCCATCAATCCGAAATGGGTTGAGGGTTGGTGGTCGCTGGGAACACTTCAGTATGACAGCGACCGGTATGCAGAAGCAGAACTGGCGTTTGAGAAAGTAGTGGCTCTGAATCCGAAGCACGGAACGGCGCGAGCCATGCTCGGCTTGTGCGAGTTTGAGCTGGGGCAGCCCGACCGGGCGCTGAAAGACATACAAGAGAGTGAGAAATTGGGCGTGCTCGAAGACCAGCAGCTACGAGATGTCGTCATGTATCACGAGGGTGTGCTACTGCAGAGAGCGGGGCGGTTTGAGGCCGCCAAAGCGGCGCTTTCCTCGTTATGCCTGGGAGGCTTGCGGAGCGGCGAACTCGCAGGGACCTTCGGAATGGTGGCACTGCGGATGCGAGATGTTGCGCCTCCCTCATCGAGCACGGAGGCTGGACGGGTGGTGCAGCATGTCGGCCGGGCCGCATGTCTTAGCGGCGCAAAGGAGTATGACGCCGCGAAGACAGAGTTCGAGCGCGTGATCGCGGGAACGCCGCACTTTCCCCTGTTGCACTACGCCTATGGGCGCATGCTGCAGGATGCCCGGGATCACGACGGCGCCATCAAGGAGTTTGAGGCGGAAATTGCAGAGCAGCCAAGCAATGTGCTGCCGCGACTGCGTATTGCCGCTGCGGAGTACAAGTGGAATCCCGAATCGGGGCTGAAGTTTGCCGAGGACGCTGTAAAGCTACAGCCGGAGCTTCCCCTCGGACACTATCTGCTGGGGCTGTTGCTGCTGGAGACCGGCGCCTATCAGCGCGCTATACCGGAGCTGGAGACCGCGCGCAAAGCATTTCCGCAGGAGACAAAGATCGACATCTCTCTGGCCAACGCCTACTCGCAGGTGGGCCGGCCACAGGATGCGGCGCGGGCAAGGGCGGAGTTTGCCCGGAAGAAGCAGGTGGAGAGAGCTTCCGGCGAGGAAGCCGTTGAGATCACAGACGCGATGGACGCGAGATCGAAGCAATAGATGCAACTGCAAGTCAAGGATGGCCGCTCGAAGGACGGATTCGCGTCAGGACGTCGGTTCTTCGATGGTGACGATCTGGTCCGCGGAGATGTTGCGGAGAGTTTGCACTTTGCGGCTGGGCCAGATAACGCGAATTTCTTTCACGGTGGTGTTCAGTCCGAGGCCGAAGTGGACGCGGGGATCGCTGGAGCAAGCGTAGCCGACGGCGGTAGTGGCTTCATTCCACTGCGAACGGTCATCCGGAGTCATGATCCGTATCTGCGCGCCAAGGCCCATGCGATTGCTCCGGGTTCCCACGAGCCGAATAAGAATCCAGTGCTGGCCTGCGGCACCGATGTTGCGAAAGAGCTTGACCGGCTCATTCAGGCTGCTGACAACTACGTCAATGCGTCCGGTGTTGAAGAGATCTCCGAAGGCCGCGCCGCGATGCGCGCCGGGGATCTGAAACGAAGTGCCGGCACTGGAGCTGACGTCCTGAAACTTGCCGTTTCCGAGATTGCGAAAGACGGTGTTCGGTTCGGGATAGGCCTGCGCCGGTATGGCCTGCTGAATGTTGTCCATCACGTTTGCGCGAGCGACGAAAAGGTCCTTCCATCCATCGTTATCGAAGTCGTAGACGCCGTTGCTCCAGCCCGTCATGTTGTTCGTGAGCTTGCCGAGCCCGCTTGTGACCGTGGAGTCAGCGAAGACGTTGCCGCCCTGATTGACATAAAGGGGGAAATCTTCGTGCTCAACGGCGGTGTGCCAGATGTCAGGCCGGCCGTCGTTATTGAGGTCGCGAAAGTCGGCGCCCATGCCGGAGAGAGCGTTCCCATCAAGGGAGTAAGCGACGCCCGCGGAGACTGCGATCTCTTCGAACTTCTTTCCTGCGATGTTGCGGAAGAGAAAGTTGGGCATGGTGTCGTTGGTCACGAGCGCATCGAGGAAACCGTCTCCATCGATGTCGGCGAAAGCTACGGCCATGCCTTTGCCGAAAAATGCGTCGATCCCGGTCTCGTGGGAAACATCGGTGAAGGTGCCGTTGCCGTTGTTGCGATAGAGAGTGTTGTGCAGAGGCGCGTACTGGTTGGGATGGCAGTAGCCGCGCACTCCTTCTTTGAGGGCGCAGTAAGGATCCTTATTGACTTCCCAGTGGCAGTAGTTCACCACGAAGAGATCGAGGAGCCCGTCGTTGTTGTAGTCGAACCATCCAGC
>Ga0068856_100006101_pt1 | contig 11835 bp, 12 predicted proteins | sample KBSCornC62_FD_66595 | JGI IMG/M metagenome (GOLD analysis project Ga0068856, IMG submission 66595) | Corn rhizosphere microbial communities from Kellogg Biological Station, Michigan, USA - KBS Corn C6-2 | ecosystem: Host-associated > Plants > Roots > Rhizosphere > Soil ...
CCTCGGACCGTTTTTCTGCCACTTCGCGCACCTGGACAATGTGCTCGCGAGCGAACAATAAATTCCGCGGATCGAGGTAGCCCAACTGGATGAATCCCTGGGTCTTCTTTGCACAGCGGCATGGGGCGGGCAGATCGGTCTCCGGGGTGCTGTCCAGTTCGCGGCCGTAATCCTCGAAAGTCATCTCCCTGGTTTCGGCGCGGGCACGCTTCATGTTCAGCAGGTGGTTGACCGCGAGGCGGTACAACCGGGTTCGAAATTGTCTGTCGCCCCGGAACGTAGATAGCTTCGTGAGGGCCTTGATGAGAATTTCCTGTGTTGCGTCTTCAGCATCCTGGGGCAAGCACACCATCCGGAGGGCGATATTGTAGATCCAGCGCTGATGCCGGTTTATGAGCAAGTCCAGGGCTTCTTTGCTGCCCGACTGCACGAGCCGGACCAAAGCCTGGTCGTCGGTCTCAGTCAGGGCGCCGCATCGGCGAGCGGATTCGGATGGATCATCATCTCTTCTATAGTTTTGGACAATCCGAACCATGGCAGTGTGACAGCGGTGCGCCGGCTGTATTCTCCTTCACTTCGGAGTTGTACTCAGGAGATCCGTACGACGGCGACGGATGCCCGATCCGTTTCGAGAACGTATATCGCGCAGATTACCTTTCGGTTATGGCGAAGCGCTTTCTGTGCCTCAAAGCGACTGCTAATGCCTACACCGAAGCTTCCGGATAGCTGCTGGATGGACACGCTACTCTATTTGCGCAAGGCACATTAGCGGATATACGCCTTAACCGCGTGCTCCGCACCCGCCACCAGCATTTCCGGCTTCTCTTCCAACGCTCGGAGCGTTACGTAAGCAAGTCCGACAGCTTCGCCCAGGGCCGGCGAAAAAACAGCAGAGACGACTTCACCCGCCGGGTCACCGTTTGCAACCAGCTTCGTGCCCGGCGCGGGAGGCACTTCAGCCTCAAACCGCACAGGCGCAAGCAGACGGTGCACCTGCCCGCGTGAGCGAACCCGCTCCACAATCTCCTGGCCGAGATAACAGCCCTTGTTCAAATGAACTGCCCGCATGACCTGCGTTTCTTGCACTAAATAGCGTTCGCTGATCTCTTCGCCATAGCGCGGCACTCCGTTTTCAATTCGCACCGTTCGACCGTCTTCGCTCGTAGCCTGCGGAATGCCGGCAGCCGCCAGTTTCTGCAGGAACCCGGCTTTCCCGGTGAAAGGCAGAAAGACTCGAACGCCTTCTTCGCCCGCGCTTGCGGCATGAGCGGCGAAACCATCGCCCCACTCCCGAACGCCATACTTGCTTTCAGGTGCTGATATCCCAAGCTCGATCGCAGCCAAGAGGCTTCCCGGACCTTCCAGGCCAATCGTCGCCCACTGCTCCGTTTCATCGGACAGAGACACGTCGTCCGCGATGATGTATTTGTCCAGATGATCCCGGAGCTTGCCTGCTGTTTCCGTTTCCGTATCGAGCAATAGACTTTCGCCCAGATTGTAGATGCACGCGTCTGCTAGGATCCGCCCCTTCTCATTCAGAAAGAAGGCGTAAACCCCGCTTCCCGGCGCGAGGTTTTGCACGTCATTCGTGCTCATGGCGTGCAGCAGTCGCGCCCGGTCTTCGCCCGTAACGCGAATTTTCCCGCGGTCGGAGAGATCGATCCACGCAGTGGTCTTCCGCAGCGCTTCGTACCCGGTCATCGCGCCAATAGTTCCCGAACGTAGGGCTCCAGGCCTGGCACGCAGGCATATGCGTTGCCGGCGTAGATACTATCCTCTCCTTGAAAGCCCCTGAACTTACCGCCCGCTTCTTCGATCAGGATCTTCAGCGGCGCCAGATCCCAAGGCGAGGCGTTCGGTTCGATCCAGACATCGGCCTGACCTTGGGCCAACAGCATGGCATCAACAGATCCCCCCAGGCTACGCACGGCCCAGAATCGCGATACCCAAGGCAGCAGGCGTGGCGCAAGCCGCTCCACGCCAATTTTGTTGAAACCGTTGAATGCCAGCACGGCATTCGCGGGATCGGATCGGTCGGACACGCGAATCCGCGATCCGTTCGCCCACGCGCCCTGTCCTTTACCGGCCCAGAGCAGCAACCCTTGCCGTGGGCTATGCGCCGCCCCTGCCACGATCTGCCCGTTCTCCTCCAGGCCGATCAAAACCGCCCACAACGGAATTCCGCGAACAAAATCCTTTGTGCCATCAATTGGATCGATGATCCATTTGCGCCCGTTGCGTACTTCCCGGTCCGCCCCCTCCTCGCCGAGCACTCCGTCTTCCGGGAACTCTTTTGCAATCAGATCTACAATTAGCTTTTCGCAGGCCCGATCGGCTGCCGTCACCGGCGAAGCGTCCGCCTTCACCTCTGTCGTAACGCCGCGGCGCTGGTAATCAAGCGCCAGAGCTCCGGCCTCCTGCGCGATCAATTTGGCAACCTCTACTTCACGTTCAAAGGCCATCGCTCCGATTATCCGTCAACAGGCGTTTGCGACAATTTATTGAGGAACAAAATCAGGACCCAGCGGCCTCTACTCTCTTGGGAGTAGGGTGGAATACTCTTTCTTTCGTTGACACATAATTCCGATCAGGTTAGTCTGAAGTTTCGTTAACCATCGAAAGCCATCCGGGGGCTGATCCGGCGGTGTTACGGAGGACACGTCATGTGCCGCCCCTGAGGAGACGAATGAATCAACCGTACTTCGTCGTTGAGTTCGCCCACTCCGTTCACGGGCATGCCAAACGTATACAAATCAGTTATAAGTGGCTGGCGTATCTCTTCGGTTCGTTTTTGCTAATTTGCCTGTTGGCTTTCGGCCTGTTCTCGAGCTATCTGCATATGAGCTGGGAGGTAGCCCGCTATCAACAGCTTCGGGCCGATTTTGATCACCTTCGGACCCGCTACCAGGACCTGCAGCGCCAATCGCTGCAGCACAACCAGCAGATGGCATCGCTTGAGGATCTGGCGGCTGAGGTTTCGGTGGCGTACGGGATTAGCCCGCCAGTCTCTTCCGACCGCGATGAAGTGGCGGATTTGGATTCACCGCTAAAGCCTAGCGTGAAGGAATCCATTCAGGAATACAACTTTCTAAAGGCCGCGAGCTATTCCGATATCGATCGCCATTACGCATTCCAATGGCAGACCCACACGCAGCCGACTCTGTGGCCCGTTAACGGCATTCTGCGGAGTTCGTTCGGCGGAAGAAACGACCCGTTTTCAGGTGAGGGCGCATTCCACACCGGTATCGATCTGCAGGCGCCTATAGGGACGCCCGTGCACGTTACGGCGGACGGAGTTGTGGAGAGCGCGGGGTGGAGTAGAGGGTACGGCAGACTTGTGGTTGTCGACCATGGAAACGGGATCGATACCTACTACGCGCATCTCTCGCATTTCCTGGTGCTGCCCGGTGAAGAAGTGCGGCGGGGCCAGGTAATCGCGCTGTCGGGAGCCTCAGGAAGGGCGACGGGACCGCATATCCATTACGAAGTCCGGCTGCATGGAACGCCGGTGAACCCTTACAAATACATGTCGAAGATGAAGCTTGCAAAAGCTTCCCGGCCCAAACACGACGATCTGGGCCTATAGGCGGGATCGGAAGGGATAAGCCCCGCGGTTTTGAGCGGGGTGAAGATTCCAGGTGGATGAGTCCGCGGTTTTTCAGGGAGGTGAAGATTCCCGTTGGAACTAGCCGTTTGTAGTTTGCATCTTTTCCAGTAGGGAACTTGGTGGTGAACGACGGCATCACACGCCGCGCGGTCCTGGCGATGATGCCAGGCACTCTGGCGGCAGCCAGCAAAAACCATAGCAGGAAAGGCACGCCTCTGCCCCGGGTGGGTGAGTTCGTCCGGTTCGCGGATCCAACCACCGAAACAGCTGTTGTCCGGCTTACAAGCCCTGCACACGCGAGCATTTTGCCGGCCCCGACCAACCGGTTCGTTTCGTTAAAGGAGCGATTCTTGATTTTTTCATCGGACAGAACCGGTATGTTGAGGCCCTTCCGGGTCGATTTGCGAACCGGCATCCTGACCGTTCTCGCGGATGCCTCGGATCTGGATGCTCGTTCTCTCACTTTGGATCAGAAGGAACAGACGCTTTATTTCATCGACGCCGGCCGGCTGCGGGTAGTCAGCGTCGCACACCGGCGGGAAGAGCGCTCGATTGCCAGCGGGGTGAGCGCATTCAGCCTGGGTTCCGGCCTTCGGACGGAATCGGAGCTGTGGGTCATAAGAGAAGGGCGGCTGGAATATGTTACAGGGCGCGAAGGACGATTAATAGCTGAGAACGTAACCGGAGACTGCCTGGCGCGACCCGGCCGCAACGGCTGCCTTTTCGCCCGGAACGCCTCTGAGGGCGAGCGCGAGATCTGGTACGGCGAGGCGGACCGGCCCGGCAGTAAGTCGGTTATGCTGGCGCGGGGCCGAATATCGAATCCGGTCTGGTCGGCGAAGGGACAATCGATCCTGTTGCTGCGGGATGTGCTGCGGCGAGGGATTTACTTTTCGGAGATACACGAGCTGATTCCAGAAAGCGGAGCGGAGATGTGTATCGCGCCCACGAGCCAATTTGCCGCCTTCGCTCCAAACGAGGACGATTCTGTTTTCGTCGGGGCCAGCCGGAGCAAAGCCCAGCCGAACATACTGCTTCTGCTGCGGGCCGTCCAGCGGGAGTTTACGTTATGCGAGCACCGCGCCAGCCATCCGGCCTCCGTTACACCAGTGTTCTCGCCTGATAGCCGCCGGGTTTATTTTCAGAGCGATCATCAGGGTAAACCGGCTATTTACTCGGTGAACGTGGAGCGGTTGGTGGAACCGACCGCGGCCGTGGCGGCCTGAGCTAGGCGATTATCCGGATCTCGCCGATTCCTCCCTGGACCTTGACACGTACATTCACCTTTGAGTTGTCGTAGAGGCTGTTCTGCCAATGATCATCTTGTTTGTCGAGACCCGTGACCGTGATGCTTCCAATTCCTCCGTGCGCCTGGGCCCAGATGCCGACCCCTTCGGGAAGATGAATGGTCGCCTGCCCGACGCCTCCTGAGATATTCACGTCATAATCGCGGGTGGGCTTGCCTCGGAGGTCAAGCTCGACCTGGCCGGCGCCCATATGAACATCAAGACTCCGCATGGTGACATCGCCCAAATTCAACCGAGCCTGCCCTGCGCCACAGTTCAAAATCAGATCTGTGACGACTTGGTCATTCAGTTGTAGATCCCAAATGTAGTGCTTGTTGCCTCCCATGTTGAAGTGTTCCGGTTGCCTGATCGTAACGGTGGCATGAGTGCCGTTAATGGACGTCTGCACTTGCGGCTTCCAGGCTGGCACGTTGTATTCGAAGCGCCCCTCTATCAGCTTGGCGGCGCCGCCGCGCACGTTCATCTCGCCGGCGCCCATGTTCAATTCGATGTTGGCGCGCTGGACGCTGCCGCGGTCGAGCGAGAACGGTTCCTCCATCAGCGGGCCGGTTTCGGTGTGATCGAATTCGCAGGCGACTAGAAAGAGAGCCGGAACAGCAACCAGAAGCGCTCCGCAACGACGAGTTTTCGTCAACATAGCTGTTGAACAGGATACGCGATCCACGGTAATCTTGTTCCGCGTCGGTCCTGCATGCCCGAGTTACCTGTTGCTCACTTGGACCGCTGCTTTAAGATTTCCTGAATCGCTTCCTGCGCAACCGGCAGATGTCCCTGGTTCTGGCGGAGCCACTCCGTAAAGTCAAGTTCGATCGCAGGCGACCACCTCGCATCAATTTGCCCCGCCGTGTACTTTTTCTCCCGCAAGCGCTGGTGTCCGAAGATATCCCGCAAACGAGTAAACTCCGAATCTTTCACGACCTTCTCTGCCAGTTGGGGCGGGATAAAGATCACTCCGCCATCTTTGCCCAGCACCACATCGCCGGGCATTACCATCACACTACCCATCCGTATCGGGCAATTGATCCCCACCATGGTTGAGTTAAGTCTGCCGCCGGATGCCAGCGAGCCAAAGTGATGAGAAGGGTCATATGATCTGACGTATGAGACAAAGTTGGGCAGTTCCTTCAGACCTTCGATGTCCCGGACCGCACCGTTGTAGACGATTCCGTTGCCGGTTCGCGCATAGATAGCGTTTCCGACGTTATCGCCGATGGAAGGACCATCCTTCTTCAACCGGAAGTGGTCGCAAACATAGACATCTCGCGGCTGCAGCATGTCGACAGGCCAAGCATTTTGTCCGCCGATGCGATGATCGATTCGCCCCTGCTGTTCGACAACTTGCTGTACGTCCGGGCGTCCCGGCATCCACTCCGCCGTGAGCGCGCGACCCACAAGTATTTTTTCCGGATGAATCGCGAGCCAGCCGTCCTCGTATTGATGGTTGTAACCGGCTTCTCTTAGCGTTGCCCAGGCTTCCTCGAGTGTGACGGCCTTCATCCTTTCCAGAATGGCGTCGGGCACTTTCGGACGCCCGTCGGGGAAGCGTTCGCCATTCCACTCCGGTGTATATTTGATCACCTCCGCGCGATCAAAGAATCCTTCTTGCGCTGAAGCTGCGGGCGCAAGGGAGAGGGAAGCAAATGCGATGCAGAGGACTGTAACGGGGGCGCTCATTTTAAACCTTTTGCGAAGGCTCGAACCAGGCCGTTCCGGGCGCCTGCACCTTTCGGGCAGCCTCTTCGTTCATCTCGACTCCAATGCCCGGCTTGTCGGGGACGGTCACGTATCCCTTGACGATGATCTCGCCTTCCTTCACGAAGCTTGCCCAAAGATCGCGATGGTTGATCCAATGCCACTCGCAGACCAGAAAATTAGGAATCGACGCACAAACATGCGCTGAGGCCATGGTGCCGATCGGCGAAACCACACAGTGAGGCGCAAACGGAACAAAGTAAGTCTGGGCAAGATTGGCCACCTTGCGGGCTTCCGACAGCCCCCCTACCTTCTGAATATCAGGCATGATGATATCCGCGGCCTGTTTCTCCAGAAGTTCACGGAAACCCCAGCGCATGTAAAGATTTTCGCCACAACAAATCGGGGTTTTCGTGGAATGACGGATATCAGCCATGGCATCGATATTGTCAGGCGGCACCGGTTCCTCCAGCCAGAGCAGCCGGTAGGGTTCAACCGCGATTGCCACGCGCTTGCCGGTTGTGGCGTCGTAACGGCCATGCATATCGACCGCCAGGTCCATTTCTTTCGGGATAGATTCGCGGGTGTGCTTGACCCAGGTCACCATTCGGTCGATTTCTCCGTTGCTCGCCGTCCAATTCACCGCATCGAAGCGGGCCGGATCCCGGGCATCATCGATATCTATCTTCATCGCCGTAAATCCAGCCGATTGGATCCACGGGAGCTTTTTCTCCGCTTCAGCGCCCATCGGATCTGTCATATCCGAATCGCAGTACATCCGTATTCGGTCGCGGAACTTTCCGCCCATGAGCTGATAAACCGGCAGATTCAATGCCTTGCCTGCCAAATCCCACAAAGCAATCTCGACGCCCGTCAGAGCTGTTACATACTGGCCGCCCTGCGCTCCCGCGAAGATGCCTCCCGTTCGGATGGCTTCCCATAAGGCATCGATGTTGAGTGGGTCCTTGCCGATAAGAAAACGCCTGAAGGAGCGTACGAGAGCAGCCGTGCCCACGGACGCATCCGTCGATTCGCCTTGCCCGATGAGGCCCTGATCCGTATAGATGCGAATGTGAGTCTGAAGCCCGTGAACCCGCACTTCGGCGGTCCTGATATCGGTGATTTTTAGCTTCGGCCGGCTGTAAACGCTGCTCTTTTCCTGCACTGCTGCCGATAAGGCGGGTAGCGCAAAAACGCCGGCAATGGGCGCGGCTAGGCCCTTGGCGAACGCTCGGCGGCTGGTGTTTTCTCTTCCTAGAACTCCCGGTGAGTTTTGGGTCATTCGCGCGTTACATTATCACAAAGCATCCAGATCAGGTTCGTGTACGGCGAACGCTGATAACTTGTTGCGAATAGACTGTGGCGCGTCGGCCACCACTTCGCAGTACTTGTCTCCGTAATGCTTTGAAACGATAGCGGCGCGGTCATGCAGCAGGTGCAAGGCTCGGCCTTCACCCAGCGGCAGCCGGAAGCGTTGGCGCGCTACGGGATCCTGCTTTAACTGTGCATCGATAACGAGGAGCAAATCGTCTATTCCCGCGCCGGTTTGGGCGGAAACGAGCGCGGCTTGGGTCGCATTCTGGCGTGCGGTTTCGCCCAGCAGCCGGTGCGTAAGCGTGGGGAGCTCCCGCAGACGATCGGCTTCGGAAAGCCGGTCGCTTTTGTTCAGAACAAGTATCTGCGGAGTGGTTTCCGCGCCGATCTCGGCGAGCACCTTCATCACGTGGGCGGTCTGTTCGGCCGCAGTTGGAGAGGCGATATCCACTACATGCACCAGCAGTGCGGCCGCGGTAACCTCCTCGAGCGTAGCGCGGAAAGCATCCACCAGCGTGGTCGGCAGATTGCGGATGAACCCGACCGTATCGCTCAGCAGGACGCGGCGTTGCGAGGGCAGCCGGATTTGCCGGACGATCGGATCAAGTGTCGCGAACATCTTCGCGTCCGCCAAAACGTCCGCTCCAGTGAGCCGGTTGAATAACGTCGATTTGCCGGCGTTTGTGTATCCAACCAGGCTGATTGTCGAAAGCGGGACGGCCTGACGCTGCGAACGCTGGACGCCGCGGCTGGAACGGACGCGTTCAATCTCTCCTTTTAGTTTTGCGATTCGTTGTCCGATACGACGCCGGTCCGTTTCAAGCTGCGTTTCGCCGGGGCCGCGCGTTCCGATTCCCCCTCCGAGCCGGGACATTTGCACACCTCGTCCGGCCAAGCGAGGAAGAAGGTAATTGAGCTGCGCCAATTCAACCTGCAACTGTCCTTCGCGCGTGCGTGCACGCCTCGCAAAAATGTCGAGGATGAGCTGCGTCCGATCGAGCGTCTTGATTTTCAGCCGCCGCTCCAGGTTTCGCAGCTGTGTTGGCGTTAGCTCGTGGTCGAAGATGATTGTATCGATGTCCTCTGCTGCAATCCGGCTCTGGATCTCATCCACCTTGCCCGAACCGAGCAGCGTAGCGGGATCGATTGCGGGCCGCGCCTGAATAACGCGATCGACAACCACGGCTCCCGCACTTTCTGCTAAGGTCGCGAGTTCCTCCAGCGATTCTTCCGTCGTAGGTTGCGTATCCGGACTGGCCGGCCGGGCGTGTGGACGGCTGGTGAGTTCGATTCCGACAATGAGCGTGCGCTCTGCAGGTTGCCGCACTAATGAGTGCTTTCGAGAGGCTCAGACGGAACCGGCGTGCCGGGAGTGGTCCCGCCGAGGCCGCCGTGGCTGGCGGCGACGGCATGAAGCGGCTTCGATACAACCACAGTGGAGATGGCGTGTTTGAAAATGAGCTGCTCCTGATTGTTGGTCTCCAGAATCACAGAATATTTATCGAAACTCTTAATCCGTCCTGACAATTTAACGCCGCTCATCAAGTAAATTGTGAGGAACGTTTTCTCTTTCCTGGCGTTGTTAAGAAACGCCTCCTGAATGTTCTGCGCAAGCTTTTCCACGTGGTTTTCCCTTTTTTGTTTCGCAGCGCGACAACAGAACGGGGGTATGAGCCGGTCCTGTGGTTCTGATTATAAAGATCTCACCTGCTCCGCTCTTCCACCTCCGGCGGAGGCAGGTCTACGTACCCAATTCCTATACTAACTGGATTTAGAGACCGAAGGTGTTGTTTCAAAGGGGCTTAGGGCCACCTCAACAGACGCAGAATTGTAAAAAGTTACGCACCAGGAAGACGGATAGGCCAATTCATCGCGGACAGCTGGTCCGCCTCGGACTACCTAGTTTGAAAAGCTTACCACCTCTCGCGCAAACTGAATCGGGGGCAGCTGACGGCTTTTATGGACACCGGCAAGGTTCTGATTTTCTTCGGGCCGCCCGGCTCAGGTAAGGGAACGCAGGCAAGCCGGTTCTCCGCGGCTCTACGGATACCGGCCATTTCGACCGGCGAAATTCTTAGGCACGAGTCTCAGTCGGGGTCGGACCTCGGTCGAGCAGTAACTGCCGTACTTGCTTCCGGGCAATTGGTTGGAGATGACTTGATGAATCAGGTTGTCACCCGACGCCTTCAGGATCCGGATTGCGCAGGGGGTTGCATTCTGGACGGCTATCCACGTACGCTTGCACAGGCACACACCCTGGACCACTTGCTTGCGGCCCTCGGCATGCCGGAGCAAACGATTGTCGATTTTTCAATTTCAGCTCGAGATGTTGTCGCGCGATTGGACCGGCGGCGTCAGTGCGCGCATTGCGGCCGGATTTGTAGCTTTGAGACCGGCCGTCGAGGGCAGCTTGTTTGCGAGGTGGATGGCGCGCCTCTCATCAAACGAGCTGACGACCATCCCGCAGCGATACGCGAGCGGTTGCGGATGTATAAGCGAAACGCCGCGGAACTGATTCGGTTCTATCGAACGAGGGGCTATCACCGCATCCGCGCGAACCGCACTCCGGACGAAGTCTCCCGGCAGATCTTTTCTGCACTTGATTTGGACTGGGGCGCTCCAATGGCACGCAACGGGAGGGCTGCATTTGCCACCCGTGCAGCGTACTAAATGGTACCAAGACTCTTGCTGCGGGTGAAAGAGAAGTCCGAATCCCGAATCAAACTGTTATGGGCCTGATCCTGGCGGTAATTCTCCTCATTTTACTGATTGGCGCAATCCCCACGTGGCCCTATTCCCGGGGCTGGGGCTACTACCCATCGAGCGGCCTTGGCCTGGTGCTGGTGATCGTCATCATTCTTTACCTGCTCAGATTGATTTGACGGTTATTCTGGTTACGTGAATTGCGCGAGGTTGCTGGCGTTTGCAGCCATGCTCACGACGCCGCTTGCGGCGCACGACATCATCACCACGAACCTGACTTATACGCACGACATTTCCGGCATCCTGGTCCGCCGATGTCTGGCATGCCACGGTTCTGGCGCGTCCATTCCGCTCACGCGTTACGAAGACGTGCGCCCCTGGGCCGTCGACATCAAAGAGCAGGTCCTTTCCCGCGCGATGCCGCCGTGGGGCGCCGTGAAGGGCTTCGGAGACCTGAAGCCGGATCATGCGTTGACGCAGGAAGAGATCATTATCATTGCCGCGTGGGTGATTGGAGGAGCGCCGAAGGGAAACCCGGCGCTGGCGCCGAAAGCGACCCCAAAGAGCGTCGCCGCGGCGGCGAACCCAGACGTGCGGGATCTGCAAATTGTCGAGACGCGAACCGCCTTGGACAATGCGACCATGCTTGCAGGGCTCCGACCGCTAACCCAAAGCGTGGATTCGGCCCGAATTACCGCGCATTTACCGGACGGACGAATCCAGCCGCTAGTCTGGCTGTATCAGTTCAACGCGAAATCGAATCGCGTGTTCTTCTTCCGGGAACCGCTTGCGCTGCCAAAGGGCACCACGATCGAATCTTCCGAGCCGCTGCGATTCGCGCTCGAAGTAGCTCGAAAATAAAAGCTATAACGATTTGACAGGCACGGTGAAGACGACCGTGTCCACGACGCCCTCGCGCTGGAACTGCGTCCAGATTCGATAGATGCCGCTGCGCGGGAAGATAATGTTGAACTGGATTACGCCACCGTTGACGAGAAACGGATGGAGGTGCAACAGATCAATGAGGTCGCTGCTGACGACCAGCATGTGCCCCCATGCACCCAGGTAGGGCTGCAGCCCGGAGGCGGGATTGAGCGTATAAAAGAGTTTCGTTTCCAGGCCGGCCAGCGGCTCGGCCGGATCAAGCCGGAGCGAAGCAGTCAAATTTTCGGCGGGACAGGGCGCAAGCGATGGGGCAATTTTCGGATGATC
>Ga0068856_100006104_pt1 | contig 11832 bp, 11 predicted proteins | sample KBSCornC62_FD_66595 | JGI IMG/M metagenome (GOLD analysis project Ga0068856, IMG submission 66595) | Corn rhizosphere microbial communities from Kellogg Biological Station, Michigan, USA - KBS Corn C6-2 | ecosystem: Host-associated > Plants > Roots > Rhizosphere > Soil ...
CAGTTCACCGCTCCGCAGATGCATCGTTTGTCATCCGGATGCAGCGTTGATTCATAGTCGATCGTGATCTCCTCACCAGCTCTGATGTCACGCAAGGCGATGAAGAGAATGTGATCGTAGAGAATCTGCATGAATGCGTTTGGTGTACAGGAGTGATTTATGTAATGCGTACCGTTGCCCCCGCGGCTACCATCCAAACTCCATCTCCTGTTTACTTCACAGATCCGCAACGTCTTTCGGTGAGCGCGTCGTTTTGCTTCGGCGTTTGAGATCTTTTCCCCAGCGTACTCCGCGATCTTGTGGCGATGACGAAATGATTTTGTCGCAAAGCAGCCTTTGCCATGAATGAGAGATGGTTTGATAGCGAGGCCGGGTGCGAGTTCGAGTTTCATAAGGTACGACAGGCTGTCAGCCTGTCGCGGTTTGAGTGAGCTGCGAGGACAGGCTCACAGCCTGTCCTACTTTAACTTGAATGTTCTTGCGATCAGATCGGTTTGATTCCGAATTCGGCTGAGCTTATCTCGCAGGCCGGTGAAGCGTAGCGCGTAGATGGTGCGATTGTCAGCTTGCAGATAATAGGTTCGTCCCAACATCGGTTTGCCGGTGCGGACGAATTCATACGACACCGTTACGCCATCGAGCCGCCCATTAAACGGATCCTGTTTTCCCTCGACGAAACCAGGCAAAAATCGCAACTTCAGATCGGTATCACGTCGCGCCAATTCAGCGGGGGTTATGCCCGCGTCAACGATCTCTTTGCGTATCGTCAGATAGCCGTCAAGACGATCTCCATAAACAAATTCCGGATGCTCGTGCGCGGCATCTGGTTCCAGAATCACCTTCCAAATCGGAGATGGCAGTTCAAAGCTGTAGTCAATCTTGTCGTGCGTATAAAGCTGCTGTCCCAGAGACGCCGAAGCCATCAGCGCAATCAAAACCATAATCATCAAAGATTTTATTCGCATTTATGTTCGCTGACTCCTAAATTTGAACGCCACCGCAATCATTCATTAGTTCCATCGCTAAGATGCCGTTCAGTCTGCGCTCGTTGTACTTCCACTATGGTCAGCTCGAGACAAGACATCCCGCTGCAGGCGAACCAATTCACTGATACCGGCGCCCGCCAATGCCAATAGTTCGTCCATCTGTGCTCGCGTGAAAGGCTCGCGCTCCGCAGTTCCCTGCACCTCAATGAAGCGACCATCACCAGTGCAAACTACATTCATGTCAACTTCCGCGCGCGAGTCTTCGTCGTACTTAAGGTCGAGTAGAGGTGTGCTGTCCACGATGCCAACGCTCACCGCCGCCACCTGATTCTGAACTATCGATTTCGAAACTTTCCCACTCCGCAACAGGCGATTTCCCGCAAGAGCAAAAGCTACATACGCGCCAGTGATTGCTGCCGTACGCGTCCCTCCATCCGCCTGCAAAACATCGCAATCAATTGTCAACGTCCGTTCACCGAGCGCCTTCATGTCAGCAACTGCTCGCAAGCTACGACCGATTAATCGCTGGATTTCATGCGTACGGCCCGATGGTCCACCTCGACCAATCTCTCGTGAAGTCCGTGTCTGTGTAGAACGAGGCAACATGGCATATTCGGCTGTTAACCAACCCTGTCCGGCGTTCCGTAAAAAAGATGGAACACGATCTTCCAACGAGGCTGCACAAACAACTCGAGTATTGCCCATTTCAATGAGAACTGAGCCCTCGGCGTAAGGTAGAAAATCGAGTGCAATCTTCACCGGACGCAAATCATTCGATGCTCGTCCATCAGTTCGTACGAAGCTCATCGGTTCCCCATATCTCCACAGCCTCCAGGACTGTTGGTGCGATTCCCAGAAATCTCTCGGCTACTTTAGCAAATCTCGCAGCCGCATCGGTCACGTAGAAGTGGTCAAGGTCATCACACAAATGACGCTCTTTATAAAGACCTGACGTGTCTGAGTGTGCCAAGCCTGATTGCTTTAGAAACGACCTGACTTCTGCTGCAGTCGCTTCACCTGAATCGATCAATCTCACCCCGTCGCCAACTGTCTCAGCTATTACATCACGCAGTATCGGATAATGAGTACAACCCAAAACGAGCGCGCTGATCGTCTCTCTGTTGAAATCGCTGAGGTATTGTCGAGCAACGTCTCTGGCCACTGTTGTTTCGGACCATCCTTCTTCTGCTAGCGAAACGAACAACGGACACGCACGTTCTATTATCTCCGCATTTTTATCGACAGATGAGATTGCGTGACGGTAGGCGTGACTTTGAACCGTTGCTTCAGTTGCAATGACGCCGATTCGATTATTCGACGCCACCGATATTGCCGCACGCGCACCTGGCTCGATAACCCCAACGACTTCGACATTAACAGCTCGTCGAATAGCTGGGAGTGCTAAGGCCGATGCCGTGTTACAGGCTACAACCAGCATTTTGATCCCGTGCGCCTCGAGAAACCTGGCGTTCTCGACCGCATAACGCTCAACAGTTGCAAGTGACTTGGTGCCGTAAGGAACGCGTGCCGTATCCCCTAAATAAACAAATCTTTCGTTGGGAAGACGTTCATGAAGTGCACTGTACACTGTGAGGCCGCCGACGCCACTATCGAAGATGCCAATGGGAAGGTTTCGATCCAAAGAGGTATTAATCAAAGATCTCTGCCACTCGGCAACGGAACCCGGGGATGATGTCATTTCCATTTAATTCATCTTCGACAGTCAATAACTCTTTATTACCATCGGCTTTGCGAACCTCAACCGTTCTCGTTTTGGGGTTGATCAACCAGATGGAAGCAGCGCCCGCATCCAACCACATGTTTGCTTTCGCATCGACTTTGCCCCTGCGATCACCCGGTGAACGAATTTCAACCACCAAGTCGGGAGCACCCGCAAAGTATTGCGTCGAAATGCCGGCAATTCGTTCGTGACGAATAAAAGCGACATCAGGACCTAACACGGTATCAGGGTCGCTCTCTAGCTTGAACCCAGCATCGCCGGTTATCACTTTTCCCAGATGATGCGGTCGAACATATGCGGTTAGTAAAAAAGCGACGTTATTCATAACGAGCCCGTGTTCCGGATTAGGAGGAGGCATAGTGAGGAGTTCTCCTTTGATTAGTTCGTGCTGAAGTCCATCATCCGGTAACCGCATTAGTTCTTCAGCTGTCATGAGGTGAGTCGTAGTTGCCATGGTTTCAACTTTCCGGGTGAGGCTAATCTCAAATCTTCAATCCTAAAATTTTGGTGGAGGCGCCGAGAATTGAACTCGGATCCAAAAACCAACGCCGAAGGAATCTACATGCTTAGTCGTTTCTCTTTCTTTCCGAACGAATTCGGAAAAGATTCGCCCAGTGCCGAGTCAGTGAAACGACAAGACCTCGGCAAGAGCTAGTCCGACTTTATCTCGCCCGCATCCACGGACCGAAGATGCGAGCCAGCTCAACTAAGTGACATCTCACTCCGCGCGCTTGAGCAACTTGCGGCGAGACGCTCGGTGCTTAATTAGGCAGCGAGAGCCAATTGATTGTTATTGGCAGTTGTGTTTCCTTACGCGTTTTACGAGCTGCATAAGGGAGCCCGGCATGCATCGCGACGATCGCTCAGGTTCCTGTCGAAGCCTGTCGCCCCCGTCATTTGCGAGCAGTTGAATTATACAGAGCCAGTCCATTCGATGCGAAAGCCAAAACAATCATCGTGCTGGGACCGCAGGCGTCCCCGCCTGCCCCGTTCCCGATCGCGGTCCGTGTCGGTAGCGCGGGCAGGCGGGGACGCCTGCGGTCCCAGCACGATGATTGTTGTCACGTGACATTCCTGCAAATTGATCTCTTCCCTGATGGTTGGCATTGTAGAAGCGTTTGTCCTCGGAGAGATAGGATTATGAATAGCTCAAAGTGGCTATTTATTGCCATAAATGGCTATCAGCCGGCTCCAACTCATCTAATTGAATGTATGAGCTATAATTGTGTCGCCTGACACTAACTAAAAGCGCAGCTGTGGCTACCCACGTTGCCCAGTCATCAACTTTCAAGGCAAGTTGGGTCCGGGGGAAATTCATTACTATGGCTTCAAGCATCTCGAAATATTCGCCCAAAGCAATCATCAATGCACCGCCCGAACAACGCCGAACGTTACTAAGCCGCTTCTGGCTACCGGCGGTAATCCTGCTGGCACTGGCAGCCGGAGGTTTGACCGGCATCATCGCCGCCTATCAGTTGAACTATTCGCCCGCCGCAACGGAGGTCGCAGCGCTTGCAACATATCGTCCAAGCGTTGTCACTCGTGTGTACGCAGACGACGGTGAAACAGTGATCGGCGAATTCGCCCTTGAAAAGAGAATTCCGCTGAAGTACGACGAAATTCCTCCACTACTCAGGAATGCGATCCTTGCAGTTGAGGACACTCGCTTTTACGACCACATTGGGATTGATCCGATTCGCATTGTAGGCGCGGGTTGGAAGACGTTAACGACGGACAAAGTAGAAGGCGGTTCGACTCTTACACAGCAGCTCACCAAGAACCTGTTCCTCTCCAAAGAACAAACGTTCACACGCAAATTCAATGAGTGGATTCTCGCTTTGCAGATCGAACGTTATTACACCAAGAACCAGATCATGGAGTTGTACGTGAATCACATGTTTCTTGGTGCGAATGCATATGGCATGGAGGCCGGAGCAGAAACTTACTTCGGCAAGCAGGCAAAGGATCTAACCCTGGGCGAAGCGGCAACTCTGGCGGGAATTCCCAAGGCGCCTAGCGAATACTCACCAACTGCCAATCCCGCAAAAGCAAAGGAGCGTCGCGATCTCGTTTTGGAACTGATGGCGAAAAACGGTTTCGTGAGCCAGGCTGAAGCCGACGCCGCAAAATCGAAACCTATTCAATTGGCAGACACGGCGTATTACCAGTCTCAGCTTAAGTCTTCGCCGTTTGATTACCCGGTTGAGTACATCCGTCAGGAACTCGAAGACAAATACACTACTCGTGTCGCACAAGGCGGCTTGTCTGTCTACACCACGATCAACGTTGACGCACAAAAACGCGCGTACGACGTAGTGCGAGCCGGATTAAGGAACTACGATCGCACGCATACCGGATGGAGATCGAGCTATTCACTAATCCCGACTTCTTCAAACAATGCCGAGGGCTTGCCAACTCAGCAGGAGCTGGTCGGCTACAAACATCCCGACTGGTACGGTAATGATTATGACGTCGGTCGCCACTTGATGGGTTTAGTGATGAAGGTCGATCGCGTGAAAAACGAAGCTGCTGTCCGCTTTGGTAATTTCACTTCTACTGTGACCGCGGCTGACATGGGTTGGGGAAAGCGCCAACCGAAAGATGAGTTCAAAAATGGCTATCTCGCCGAATTTGAGATCAAGGAAGTTGATGAAAAGAATCGTCGCCTGAAGGTTGAACTGTCGCAGATACCCGCAGTACAAGGCGCGATGATGACCATGAATGCCAAAACCGGCGAGATCATCTCGATGGTTGGCGGTTACGACTTCTACACCAACAAATTCAATAACGCGATCCAGGCTTATCGACAAACCGGCTCTTGTTTCAAACCATTCATCTACACTGCGGCAGTCGAATGGGGCATGACGCCCGATACAACTGTCAGCGGAGCACCGATTAGTATTGGTGATTGGCAACCGCATAACTACGACGGATCGACTGGCTGCGCAGACATGCCTTTAAAGATGGCGCTCGCGAAGTCAATGAATATTCCGGCAGTCCACCTCTTGCAAACTGTCGGAATTCAAACTGGTGCGCAGATGGTGAGACGATTTGGAATCAAGGTTCCAATGTCGCCATATCTACCATCGGCATTGGGCGCGACCGAAGTCCCGCTCGATCAGATGGTGTCCGCGTATTCCTCATTTCCAAACAAAGGAATTCGCGTCGAACCGCACATGATTCGTAAGGTCCTTGATCGCGATGGCGGTCCGCTCGAGGAGTGGGAACATACGACGTACAAAGTGATGAACGAGTATGTCGCCCTGACAATGGTCGGGTTGATGCGCGGTGTGGTGCAATTTGGAACTGCGAGCGCAGCGTCGTCTTTAGGAGTTCCTCTCGCAGGCAAGACAGGCACCGTCAATGACCACACTGACGTCTGGTTCATCGGTTATACGCCAACATATGTCACAGGCGTTTGGATGGGTTATCCAGGAAAGAAGAAGCCGCTCGGCAACGACATGACGGGTGCGCATGGCGCCCTGCCAATGTTCATTGACTTCATGAAGACGTTCTTAAAGGACAAGCCTAAAGAGGATTTTCCGAAGGCTCCTGATATGCCGGAAGACATGAAGGAATTGTTCAGGCAACGACAGCGTGAACTCGCCGCCGAACGAGCTGAATTCGCTGCGGACGCTGAGAAGAACGCTGACGAAAACGCCACTCCGACAGGTTCACCTGAACCAAAGATGCAGCAAGACACCATGCCTCCTCCACCACGAGCCGAGGAACCTATACATGAGCCTAAGGTAGAACCACCTACTCCTAAAGTTGAGACACCTGCTCCAGCTCAAACCCGTCCACGTGAAGCTGAGCCAGCGAAAAAGAAAGGGAAAAAAGGAGACGGCGAACCGGGCTGAGACTGGAATAAAGAACAAGCTGGAATAAAGAACAAGTAGGGAAGGGCGGTTTACCCCCGCTGGTGCCAAAACGAGTCCGATGATTTGAGTTGGCCACCAGCGGGGGTAAACCCCCTTCCCTACTTGTTCTTTGTACGCAGCTTGAGAATCTATCCAGATTACAGAAGCTTCCCAAGCGCATGTGGAAGCATCTTTCTCCACCAGGGCCAGTCGTGATCGACGTCATATCCCCAGAGATCCAATGTGTTAGGAATGCCTTTGCTGTTGAGAATGTCTGAAAGTGTTCGACTGCGATCGGGGGCTTCGTAATTTCCCTGCCCTGATATGATCAGAATCTTGTCAGCTCTTTGCAGTATCGGTAGGTAGTAGTCGTCGTTCAGATTCGAAAGATAATCAACCGGATTATTGAAGTAGACGTTATCGTCGTAGTGTCCTTTGAGATAAGCCCGAACGTCGTAACTCCCACTCATCGCAATCACACCACGAAAGAGATCCGGATGCTTGAAGTATTCATTAGCAGCGAGAAAGGCACCGAGGCTCGCGCCGGTTGTAATTGGTCTATTCTCGCCATCACCACAATCCTTACGAATCAGCGGTAACACTTCGTCCGTGATATATCGATCATAACGAGTTAACAATTCCGCTTTCATTGGCGCCGGCATTTGTTCGTTCAATAAGCTGTAACGATTCACGCTGTTGATTGAGTAAGCTCGCAATCGACCCGCTTCGATAAACGGTTTAATTGAATCGACCAGGTAAAACCTTTCATATTCAAGATAGTCTGCGGCCGCCGTAGGAAACATTAATAGCGGTGGGCCAGCGTGACCGTAAGCAACGAGTGGCATCTGTGTGCCAAGATTCGGACTAAACCACGAAGTGGTGCGACGTTCCATTGGGGAACCTTTCTAATTTGAGCTAGAGCTTTGTTCTTTGTGCTTAGAACTTTGAGAGCAATGCCGGAACAATGGCTCGGATTTTCGGGTTGCAGATATTCTCGCAGATTTACTGGGTTGGCAAGTCAGGACTCAAAACCATCAATTCAATAACGAGAAACATCAGCGCCACAATCGCGGGGATAGCGAAGTTCCGTTTCTCAGAAGCGTGGTCGTACCATCCGCGTGTGCTTGCTAACGGCTTCGCTTTGGAAGAATCCACCTCGGGTTCATCACTGCGACTATTTATGATCGCGTCAAGTTCTTCAATCGTGACCTTTGGTAGAAAAGCTTCGCGAGCATACCAGAACAAACAGACACCAACGACCCACACGTCGAGGGCGATCAGCAAGGACCAGTAGCTGGTTCGCACCGACGCGACGAAGGACCATACTAGTGGCAGAATTAAAAATCCAAGACCGATAAGTGTACGTCCCACCGTTTCAACTTTTGCAACTCCGGCGCGGGTGGCGAGGGCAGCCATCGCTTGTGCCAGGCTGGCCCGCGCAGCTCCGACTTGTGCCTGGAGATTCTGCATTGCAGGCTGATCGAGACTGACAATGCTTTCAGCCTGGCAGTAGATGCATCGCACCAATATATCGTCCGGTCTTAATGAGAGTGGCGCGCCACACTGCCGGCAGTTCGGTGGAGCTCCCGGTGCTGATGGTGGGCGCGCGGCAAAAGCCACGCCCACCTGCACAGCCCCGCTGACGAGAATACTTTTCATGCTTACACTCGCAGCCAAAGCTTGCGCTGGAATTAGTGGAAGCCACACCCACAAACCAATCAGAACTGGAAGAGCGCTGCGGCTGTCTGACGAGGCAAGCCCAAGGGATAGAATCGCCGCAAGACCAACTGTCATCAGAGCAAAAGGCAGACACGCTACAAAGACAAACCACCATCGTGGTACGTTGATCTGATTCAATCGCGACCACTCAACGATCGACGCTCGAGTTGCTTCGTCAAGATCGCGCGTGAGACGAAGCTCTTCACGATATTTTTCGGGAATGCGATTTATCGTTCCGCAGAAAGGACAAACGAGCGTTGCTGCATCAACGACCGCGAGCGCTGCGTTACATGAGTTGCACTGAAAGGGGGCGATCATTATTCGGTTTCAGAAACAAAAAAGCCCAAATGTATTTTTGGGTTGCAGATATTCTCCCAGAATGGAGCAGTTAGCAATATAGGAGCAACAACGTACTGGGTCCGCAGGCGTCCTCGCCTGCCCGGCCTCGATAAGAACCAACATCATTTAATCGAGTGGCTCAGCGATCAATCTTGGTTCAGTTGGGCACGGGCAGGCGAGGACGCCTGCGGTCCCAGTACCATCGTGCTCTTGTTCCCGCCTCATGCTCCTTGACTTTCTGTCATCCTCGAAGCAAAAGTGAAACGTCGTGAACAACACCGTCGCCACTAATCTCCCCAAAGAGATGCAGTCGCATCACTATCCCCTCGTGTATCAGGTTGAGGAGAAGCATTGGTGGTATGTAGGTCGGCGACGAATTATTGCGAGCCTGGTAGAGAGAATTTGTGCAACGTCGAATAACTCCAATCCAAATATTCTCGATGTTGGATGTGGTACGGGAGCGAATCTCAAGATGCTTGCGGCTTACGGGCCGGCGGAAGGCGTTGACATTTCTCCACAAGCGGTCGAGTTCTGCCGGGAGCGCGGTTTGGATTCAGTTAAGCTTGGAGCCATAGAGCATCTGCCATACGAAAGCAATTCATTCGATCTCGTTACCGCACTTGATGTCATTGAACACCTGGACGACGACGTTGCGGGACTTCGAGAAATGCTAAGAGTCTTACGCCCCGACGGACGGCTGCTGGTATTTGTCCCGGCCTTTATGTTTCTTTGGGGTGTTCAGGATGATGTGAGCAATCACAGGCGGCGCTACACCTTGCCGCACTTGCTGAAGGCAGTTGAAGCCGCAGGGTTTTCCATAGAGTGGTCCAGCTACGCAAACATTAGCTTTTTTCTTCCCGTCCTTCTCGTGCGTTCCGTGATGAGGTGGCTCGGTTTGAGCGCGGCCACCGAATACGAAATAAACATCCCACTGCTCAATGGGCCGTTTAGTCGCTTGTTCGCGGCTGAGCGGTTCGTTCTCAAACGCGGGAAACTTCCGTTTGGCGTTTCAGCGGTATGTGTTGCGCGGCGAGTAGAATAATGTTGAGGCGCTTTAGAGGCGTTTCAACAATTCTCCACTCCGTAGAGTGCGATGTTTATAGTGCCAAGTGCAGTAATAGTCGCACGCCGTAGGAGTGCTATGCGGTGCGAGAAAGAATAGTCCTTGGCTGTACCGGTGTCGCATGAGAAATGAAGCTTAGTCGCGAGCACATTCACATGGCACTCCTAGCGGAGTGCGATCGTGCTTGCTCTGGATACTATAAACATGGCACTCCTACGGAGTGAGGATTTTTACGAGAGGATCATTAGGCTGTGGTGACGTTCCCAAGAAGAAACTCAGTGGCAAGAATAAGATTATCTTTCCTTCACCGCGGAACGAGAAAGCGACCTGGCTTTCGTCCTGTGTCTGGGTGAGAACCGATACTTCAACAGATTCGACGTAAACTCGAGAATCGCTCTCGGCTTTACAAACGAACCTCTGTTGTCGTTGACCTTGAAATGGACAGGTGTTTCACCGATCTTCAAACCGAGCTCACGCGCGCGAATCACTATCTCCGCATCGGCAAACCAATCGTCGGATTCAAGCTGAAGAAGTTCGTACTTGTCACGCCGAATGATTTTAGGTTTGGAGTTGATGTCGCGGACTTTGAATCCAAAAAGCAGACTGAAGATCCCGTTATATACCGTTGAGATGAGGCGACGATATAAACCGTCGTCGCGTATGACGCGATATGTTTTCGTTAAATCTAAATCCTCGAGCTCACATTTCAGGAGGCACGCAATTATAGACTCTGGCGGAAATTGCCCGTCGCCGTCGATAACTCCGATGTAGGTACCTCGAGCGGCATCGAGTCCCATGCGCATGTCCCATCCCATCATTCCCTGTTTGGGGCGAATTACTGTGCGGATGTTATTTGAGTTTTCGGCGAGTTTTGCGACTACTTGAGGTGTTTCGTCATTGCTTCCCTCGACGTAGTTTCCAACGAGTACGAGCTCCCACGAAAAGTTGCATCGCGATAATGTTCGCTGTAAACGTTCAACGAATGGAATAATATTCTGGCCACTTCGGTAACAAAGAACTACGAGTGAAAAATGCAGGTCGCTCACGCGGGGATGTTATTACGTATTCCAATCTGGCCGCAAACGACGTATCTACTAACCAACGCAAGCTCTGATTAAGTACGATAGGCTGTCAGCCTGTCGTGGTTCCGGTTACGTATTACTGGGTCACGGCCGCCGACAGGCTGACAGCCTATCGTACTTAATCAGAGCTTCCTAAAGAATCATGCGAATCCTTGTTACTGGTGCGTCATCGCCTCTCGCGGTTGGCGTGCTGCGTCAGTTGCTATTGAACACTGACTGGGAACTTTGGTGCGGTCGTCACCGAAAAGAAATTCCGATTACAGATCCGACGTTGCACGTGATCGACCTGGATCTTGAATCGGAGTTGTTTGGATCATTAACGCGACAGTCCTTTGATATGGTCATTCACTTTGCCGGAGTGACTCATGCATCCGATAAAGAGCAATACTGGAAGGTCAACGCAGAAGGAACACTTCGACTGGCTGAGGCAACACGTGCGAATGGTTGCCGTCGATTCGTTTACATCAGTACGCGTTGTGCTACTCATGGCAGTGGGGCGTATGGCGAATCGAAACTAGCCGCGGAGCAGGAACTTCAGAAGTTGGAGTGGAAGAGTCTCTTAATAATTCGTCCGGCCGAAATCTATGGAGGTGGCGGTGGCGAGGGTATTGATCGCATGTTAGCGGTCGCACGAACATGGCGGATCGTCCCAGCGATGTTTGGCAACTCAAAGATACTGTTTGCTCCACTGCACATTGACGACTTCAGTAAGCTTGCGGCTGAACTTATCCAGCAACACGATGACGGAGTCAGGATCGAAAATCTATGTGGTCCTGAGGACCAAAGTGGAACACTCATAGCGTCGCGTATCAGCAAGCGTTTTGGCGCCATTCGAGTTCCCCTATGGTGGCCTGCTCTCTCCATTTCTCTCAAGGCTTTGCACAGAATCGGGATCGCCATCGTCAAACCAGATCAGCTGGACCGTCTGGTTTGTGACAAGACAGGAACTGCTTCGGCATCCAGAACCCTCACGAAGGATGCAAGACGCTTTCTTATGGACTGACGCCGCGATTCATGATTCGAGTGTTCAACCAGATCTTAT
>Ga0068856_100006109_pt1 | contig 11828 bp, 11 predicted proteins | sample KBSCornC62_FD_66595 | JGI IMG/M metagenome (GOLD analysis project Ga0068856, IMG submission 66595) | Corn rhizosphere microbial communities from Kellogg Biological Station, Michigan, USA - KBS Corn C6-2 | ecosystem: Host-associated > Plants > Roots > Rhizosphere > Soil ...
CGTGATCGCGTCGGCAACGCCGCGCAGCGGCAGATGCGTCGTGACGAGCGCCACGCGAAGCGCATCCGGCGCCGCGCCGCTCACGAGCATCATCACGACGCGCGGGGTGGCGGTGCGCGTCGCGAATAATTCGGTGTGGCCCATGAACGGGATGCCGGCATCGTTGAAGACGCTCTTCTGCACCGGTCCCGTCACGAGCGCGCCGAACGCGCCGGTTGCGCACGCGTCGCACGCGGTCTCGAGCATCGTCAGCACGCTCCGCGCGTTCGTCGGATCCGGATGTCCGGGCACCGGCGGCGCCGCGAGCGGCTGATCCCAGACTTCGACGCCAACCCCGAGCGGCGCGAACGCGAGCGGATCGTAACGAACGTAACGCGGCGTGATGCCGAGCCGCTCCGCGCGCGCGACGAGCACGTCGTAATCGCCGAGCACGACGAGCCGCGCACGAAACGGCGTTGCCTGATGCCGCTCGGACAGCCGCGCGACAAGCTCGGGACCGATTCCCGCCGGCTCGCCGGTCGTGATCGCGATCGTCGGATGCGCGCGCATCGAGGCCTAAAGCGGCAGCACGCTCACGGCCGACGCATCGCCGAACACCTGCACGTCGACGTTCAGCATCGCTCGGACCGTGTGCCCGGCCATGCGGTCCGCGTCGATCTTCACCTGACGCAAACCGTCGAGCGGCTGCGCCGGCTTGCCGAAGATCCAGAGCGCTTCGAGCGGCACGTCGGCGTTGATCTCGCCGGTGTGCTGCACGGCGCGGCCCAATGGCAGCGCGAAGCCCTCGCGACCGAACACCGGGAACTGGTCGAGTTTCGCCGCGTAGCGCAACACCTGCGATCCCCCGTAGCGCGCGCGCGTATTGAGGTCGTACCACGCTCCCGGCGGCAGCGCGATGTCGACCTCGCCGCCTTCGCGAACGATCGGCGCGACGAGCAACGCGTCACCGCACATGAACTGCGTCTCGAAATCGCGCGCGAGACGGCTGTCGGGAAACGCGAGCGGCATTGCGCGCGACACCGGCAGGCCGGTGCGCGTCGCCTGCGTGATCGCCCGCTCGAGATACGGGATCAGCCGGTAGCGCAGCGCGAGCCATTTGCGCGCGATGCCTTCGGCTTCGGCGCCGAACGTCCACGGCTCGCGTTCGCCGATCCCGTTCAACCGCATGTGCGAGAAGAAGACGGCCGCCTGCAGCCAGCGCACGAAGAGCTCCGGCGTCGGCCGCGCGCCGTAGAAGCCTCCGACGTCCGAGCTGTGATACGGATTGCCCGACATTCCGAGCGACAGCCCGCCGCGGATCGACGCGGCGAAGCCTTCCCAGTCGCTCTGCGGCGCGCCGCCAAAGCCGATCGGATAACGCTGGCTGCCCGCCCAGCCCGCGCGGCTCCAGACGATCGGCGGCCCGTCCTGCGGCTTCGCGAAGCGCGCGGTCGCGTCGAACACGCAGCGGTTGTAGAGCAGCGGATAGACGTTGTGCAGCCGCGCGCCGCTGTCGCCATTGGACGCGACGGCGTCGTCCGGTACCTGTTCGCCGAACTCGCTCGCGATGACGTCGACGCCATCCTCGAACAGCGATGCGTGCTCGTCGCGCCACCACGCGTAGGCGTCGGGATTGGTGAAGTCGACGATTCCGTATTCGGCGGCGCTCATCGTCGTGGCCGAACCGGGCGCAGCGGTCGGCGCATGGACGTAGGGATCGCCGTCGGGCGTGAGCAGCAGATACTGCTGCGACGCGAGATCCTGGAAGAGCGTCGAGTCGACCGACACGTGCGGCTGCTCGGTCACGCAAACGCGAAAGTCGCGTTCCCTGATTTTCGCGAGCGTCGCGACGGCGTCGCTCATCCGCTGCGCGTCCCAGGTGAAATCGAAGCCGCGTTCCGCGTCGTACGTCGTCGCCGGATCGAGCATCAGTACGTCCGCGGGAATCTTGCGTTCGCGCAAGCGAGTCGCAACGCCGAGTGCCGCGTCGGCGCTGCCGAACGATGCGCGCGACACCCAGAGTCCCAGGCTCCAGCGCGGCACCGGCGCGGGCCGGCCCGTCATCTGCGTGTAGAGGTCGACGATCGTCGCCGGCGACTCGCCGGCGAAGACGAAGAGATCGAGCGCTTCGTCCTCGACCATCATCGCGTAGCTGCGATGCGACCAGTCGGGATGACCGACGCCGTGCGTGACCATCCCCGGCGTATGCACGAATGTGCCCCACGCGCCCTTGCCGTTGCCGGTGCTCCAGGCGAACGGCGCGGCCTTGTACGCGCGCCCGGTGTTGACGCCTTGCGCGTCGTGCACGTGCGAATGCAGAAGCTGGCCGCGCTTGTCGAGCGGACCGAACTGCTCGCCGAGCGCGTAGACCGGCTCGCCGGTCGCGAGCGCGAACGCCGCCGACCACAGTCCTCCCTGGCGCAGGCGCCCGAGCGTCGGCAGCCGCGTGCCGCCGTCGATGCGCTCGTCGGTGATCGAGCGCAGCACGACGTGCCCCTTCCAGCGGAGCGCGAGCGATAGCGGCGCCGACGCAATCTCGAGCACCGATTCGCCGGCCGTGAACGTCCATGCGCCGGCCCTGCGCTGCGCGACTTCGCATGTCGCCGCGCGCGCGACGAGAATCCCGTAATCCGCGCGCGTGCTCGGGCCGACGCGCAGCCGGAATGCGCCGGCACCGAAGCACTCGACTTCGAGCACGTCGCCGCTCGACGTCGCGAACGACGCGCCGGCCGCGGTCGTGCCGAGGCTGTGCGGGACGTCGAGACGCAGGTAGTCGGCTGGATCCGGCTGCATCGGCCGCTACGCGGACACGTGCGTCTCGGGCTGGCCGGGCGCGTCGACGCGCATCGCGAAGATGCCGCCGCTTTGCGGATAGCGCGCGAGCTCGTCCGCATCGCGCTTCTGGCGCGCGGTCGTCACGAACAGCGTGCGCAGGTCGGGTCCTCCGAACGCGCACATTGTCGGGCACATCGCCGGCACCGGATGGTCGGCAACGTGGCGGCCGTCGGGCGCGAGCTCGACGAGCCTGCCGTCGCCGTAGAAGGCGGCGAAGTAATGGCCGCGGCTGTCGACGGTGCCGCCGTCGGGCCGCTCGTTCGCACCGTGCCATTGCGCAAACGTGCGCGCGCGGCTCGGCCTGCCGGTCGCCGCGTCGTAATCGAACGCGCGGATCACGTGCGCGGGCGTGTCGGCGTGGTACATCGTGCGGCCGTCGGGGCTAAAGGCGAGGCCGTTGCTGATCGTCATGCCGCCGAAGAGCCGGGTCAGCGTGAAATCGCGATCGAGCCGATAGAGCGCGGCGCCGTCCGAGTCGCGCTTCTCGTTCATCGAGCCGACGACGAGCCGGCCCTGCGGATCGCAGCGTCCGTCGTTGAATCGGTAGTGCGTCGTGTCGTAGGGCGCCTGCGCGACATGTCGCTGGAGCCGGCCTTCGCGGTCGCAAAGCCAGATGCCGCCGCGCAACGCGACGACGAACCCGCCGCTCTTGCGAAACGCGTAGCAGCCGATCGATTCCGGCATCGGCATCGTGACGTTGTCGCCGCTCGCCGGATCGAAGCGGTTGAGCGACGGCGCGTTGATGTCGATCCAGTAGAGCGCCTGCTCGTCGACCGACCACAGCGGACACTCGGCGAGGCTCGCGCGAGCGTCGAGAACGCAGGTGAAGCCGGTGGACGAGGCGGTCATCGAGGAGACGAGCGGGCGGCAGCGTCGGCGACGACGCCGGAAACGCGCATCGTACAAGAAAAGACGTCGCCGGGCGCCAGCACACGGGCGCCCGTATGCGCCGCGCCGTCGGCGCTGCGATTGAACGCGTCGGTCTCGTGCGAGACGGGCTCGACGGCCACGAAATCGGCGCCCGCCGGCGCATAGACGACGAGGAAACCCAGCGCGCGGTCGGCATCGACGCGGATCGACGCGCAGGCCGCGTCGTCGACGAGCGTCGCGCGTCCGCACCAGCCGGTGAACACGTTGTCGAGCGCGAGTCCCGCGAACGCGCGCGGCGGCTCGAAGCGCCATGCGTCGGGCAGCGCCTCGAGCGCCTTCGGCAATTGCGTCGCGTCGTTGCGCCAGACGCGATCCGCCGAAAAGCCAAGCCGCGTGCCGGCGCGCTTCGGAAAGAACGGATGGAAGCCGAGGCCGAAAGGGAATGGCTCGCGTCCGATGTTGCGCAATGCGATGGTCGCGGCGAGCACCGCGGCGCTGCGCTCGAGGTCCGCGAGGTGGTACGCGAGCATCGCTTCGAACGGCCAGGGCCACGCGCGCGCGGCGTCGCCGCGTGCGTCGTGCACGAGCACGAGACGCGCATGAGCGTCTGATCGCTCCGCGACTGCCCATGCGCGCTGCCAGCCGACGCCGTGAATCGCATGCGGATGGTCGCCGAAATTGCGCGCGAGCGCGTAGCGCCGGCCGGCGAATCGCAGCTCCGCGTTACGGATGCGATTCGAGTACGGGACGAGCGGATAGCAGGCGAGGCCGCGGACGTCGCCCGCGTCGAGCGTCGCGCGCGGCGTTGGCCGCAGCATCGGCAACCCGCCGACCGTGAACGACGCAATCGCGCCACCGATTGCGGGCGCGATCGTGACCCGGGCCGCGGCCGTCACGAGTTCGAGCAGCGTCGTTTCGTCGCTCACGTGCGTCTTCACTTGCGGACATTGTACGAACTGCGCGAATATGCGGCCCACGTCAAGCGGCATTCACCCAACGTTTTCCAAAGGAGGAGTCCGATGAAGCATGCATGGCTCGGCGCCGCGATCGCGACGGCCGTCGTGGCGGTCCTCGGCGTCGCGGCAAGCGCGACCTTCGCGGCCGACCAGAAGGCGGCTTCGAAGCACGATCGCGGCCGTTACCTCGTGCAGATCGGCGGTTGCAACGACTGCCATACGCCGGGCTACGCGATGTCCGGCGGCAAGGTCGACGAGAAGCAATGGCTGACCGGCGACGTTCTCGGATGGCGCGGGCCGTGGGGAACGACGTACCCGGTCAACCTGCGTCTTTACATGCAGAAGCTTTCGGAGAAGGAATGGGTCGACAAGGCGCGTCACCTCACGGCGCGTCCGCCAATGCCGTTCTGGGCGTTGAACCAGATGACGGACGCGGACCTGCGCGCGCTCTATCGTTTCGTGCACAGTCTCGGTCCCGCCGGCCAGCCGGCGCCCGACTACGTGCCGCCCAGCCAGGAGCCGAAGCCGCCGTACGTGACGTTCCCCGCACCGCCGAAGTAAAACCCAAGCAGGGTCAGAGACGACTTTCGCCCGAGCGAAAATCGTCTCCGACCCTATAATGCCGCCGCAGGGAGGCTTCTCGGCCTCCCGATTTTTTTGCGCGCGCGAGCGCGCGCAAAGTCCGCGATGCGCCGCGTCATCTCCAATCCCGATTTCCGCGCCGGGTTCGTCGACATGCTGCCGGCGACGCTCGCGCTCGCACCGTTCGGTCTCGTCTGCGGCGTCGGCGCGGCCGCGGCCGGCGCCTCGCTCGCCGCCGCGATCGGTCTGTCGGCGATCGTCTTCTCCGGCGCCGCGCAGATCCTCGCCGTGCAACTGCTCGCCGCCGGCGCGCCGCTCGCGGTGATCGTGCTCACGTGCTTCGTCGCAGGCCTGCGATTTCTGATCTACAGCGCCGCGATGGCGCCCTATCTGCGCCCGTTGCCGCCGCGCTGGCAGAAGACGCTCGCGTTCCTGTTGACCGACCAGGCGTTCGCCGCGGCGATACGCCGCTTCGACGCAGGTGGCGACGCGCGCGCGGCCGGCGCGCATTTCCTCGGCAGCGGCTTCGCGCTGTGGGCGTTCTGGCAAGTGACGAACGTCGTCGGCTTCTTCGCCGGCAACCTGATTCCGGCCGCGTGGTCGCTCGACTTCGCGGTGCCGCTTTGCTTCATCGCGCTCGTCGCGCCGCACTTCCGGACGTCGCCGACGATCGTCGCCGCGCTCGTCGCAGGCTTCGGCGTCCTGGCGCTCGCGGCGCTGCCGATGAAGCTCAGCCTGATCGTCGCCGGCGTCGCCGGCATCGTCGCCGGCACGCTCGCCGACTTCGCGAAGGAGCGATGGACGGCGCGCTGAAGCTGTGGGTCGTCATCGCGATCGTCGGCGTGCTGAATTACCTGTCGCGCCTGTCGTTCATCGCGATCTTCGCGCGGCGCCACGTGCCCGCGCTGCTCGGACGCGCGTTTCGCTACGTGCCGGCCGCGATGCTGACGGCGCTCGTGCTGCCGATGGTCGTCGCCGCGCCGCCCGGCGATGCCGCCACGGTATCGGTGCCGAAGATCGTCGCGGCGCTCGCGGCCGGTATCGTCGCGTTCTTCACGCATAGCACGCTGAAGACGCTTACGGCCGGCATGCTCGCGCTATGGGCGCTGCAGTTCGCGCTGTGCGGCATCGGCTAACATCGCCGCTTCAGCACGGAGATCGCCATGGCGGAGCGCTTCATCGAACCGGTCACGCTGCGCGGCCAATACGCGACACTCGAGCCGCTTGGCGCCGCGCATCTCGACGGCATACGCGCCGCGGCGGCCGACGGCGAGTTATGGCGGCTCTGGTACACGTCGGTCCCGGCGCCCGCGAAGGCCGACGAGTGGCTCGCGATCGCGCTGCGCATGCGCGACGATCAGGGCGCGATGCCGTTCGCCGTGCGCGACAGCCGCGACGGCAGCGTCGCCGGCAGTACGCGCTACTTCAACGTCGATGCGGCGAATCGCCGCCTCGAGATCGGCCATACCTGGTACGCGCAGCGCGCGCAGCGGACGGCGATCAACACCGAATGCAAGTTGCTGCTGCTCACGCATGCGTTCGAGGCGCTCGGCTGCATTGCCGTCGAATTCCGCACGCACTGGTTCAACCAGGCGTCGCGCACGGCGATCGCGCGGCTCGGCGCGAAACAGGACGGTGTGCTGCGCAACCACCAGCTTCTGCCTGACGGCAGCAAGCGCGACACGGTCGTGTTCAGCATCGTCGACGGGGAATGGCCGGCCGTGAAGCGACATCTCGGCTTCCTGCTCGAGCGGCCGCGCTGAAGCGGTTCGCACGTTCGCCGATGGACGATCGGTTACGCCGCGCGATCGAGCGTGCGGTCGGCGCCGATGCGAGCGCGCACTGGCAGCACGTCGGTGCGACGGGATGGGGCGACGCATGGCGACTGTCGGTCGCCGGGCAACGCTACTTCGCGAAAATCGCGGCCGTCGAGCGCGCGGCAATGCTCGACGCGGAAGCCGACGGCTTGCGCGCGATCGCGGACACGGGAACGATTCGCGCGCCCGCACTCGTCGCTGTCGGCACCCAAGGCGCCTACGGTTATGTCGTCGTCGAATGGCTCGACCTGTCTGCGCAAACGAACGACGCGGCGCTCGGCGTCGCGCTCGCGCGCATGCATCGCGCGGTGCCGCCAGCGGGTCCGCGCGGCGAGCGCTTCGGCTGGCATCGCGACAATTTCATCGGCGCGACGCCGCAACTCAACGCGTGGAGCGACGACTGGTGCACGTTCTTCGTCGAGCGCCGTCTCGCGCCGCAATTGGCGCTGGCGGCGAGCAACGGCTTCGCCGGTGAGTTGCAGCGCGGCGGCGAGCGGGTGCTACGCCGCCTGTCGGCACTCTTGCAGCGTCACGATGTAACGCCGGCGCTCGTGCACGGGGACCTGTGGTCGGGCAATGCAGCCACGCTATCCGACGGCACGCCGATCGTGTTCGATCCGGCGGTTTACGTCGGCGATCGCGAGGTCGATCTCGCGATGACTGAACTCTTCGGTGGCCTCGGCGCATCGTTCGCGCGCACGTACGCCGAGCGGTGGCCGCTCGACGACGGCTATCCGCTGCGGCGCACGGTGTACAACCTCTACCACCTGCTGAATCACCTGAATCTCTTCGGCGCGACCTATCTTGCGCGCGTCGAGCGTTCGATCGCCGAGATCCTTGCCGCCGCGCGGTGAACGCGCGACGGCAAGGTGTTGACGTCAACGGATCATTGCCCCCTGACGCTGCCGGGACCCATGTAGTCGGGAATCACGTCGGAGCCGGTGCGCGGAGGGAGCGACAAGTCGCGCGTCGGGTAGTTCGTCGGTACGTCGTAATCCGACCATTGCGGCGTCGCGTTCTTGCTCGCGGGAACGCCGTTCGTGTTGTCGATCCGCTCGCTGCCGCCGATCGATCGGGGGTCGGGCGACACGCGATTCGGCGCGGGCGCCATCGTCGACGGACCGTTCTGCATTTGCGTCGTCGTGACGCTCGCGCCGGCTGCGAGCGCGCTGCCGGTGATGAGCGCCGCGGACGCGAACGCGCCAATGCCAAGCCACTGCCTCGTCTTCATCGGATTGCTCCTGTCGTTGCAGAAAAGTGCCCGGTGCGCCGATTGTCGGCCGGACACAGGAGTGAACAGCGACAGGCGACGGCGTTCGCTCGAACAAATGTAAAAAAATGAGTCCGAAACGCAATGAAACACGAAAAGAAAAAGGCCGCCGGAACTCCGGCGGCCTTTCGTGGACGCGATCGGCGTTATCGAAGCTCAGCCGATGCGCACCGGGACGAAGATCTGCTGGCCGTTGCGCTCGATCAGAAGCGCGACGTTCTTGCCCGCCTTGTCGACCTGCTGCTTCAGTCCCTCGACGGTCGTCACCTTCGTCGTTCCGACGCTGACGATCACGTCGCCAGGCTGGATGCCGGCGAGCGCTGCCGGGCCGCTCGCGTTCTCGACGACGAGGCCGCCGTGCCCGACTTCCTGCTTTTCGTCGCTCGTCAGCGGACGCACCGCGAGACCCAGCTTCGCGTGCGACGCGGACGACTCGTCGCTGCTCGCTACCTTCTCGCCCTTGTCCCACGAGCCGATCGTCGCGGTCAACGTCACCGGCTTGCCGTCGCGCCACACTTCGACGCTCGCCTTCGTGCCGGGCGCCATGTTGCCGATGCGGCTCGTGACGTCGGTGCTGTCGGCGACGGGCTGGCCGTCGATCTTGCGGATGATGTCGCCGGTCTTGAAGCCCGCCTTCGCGGCCGGACTGTTGTCCTCGACGGAACCGACGAGCGCGCCGTTCGAATCAGGCAAATTGAAGCTTTCGGCGAGCGTCTGGTCGAGCGCCTGCACGCCGATGCCGAGACGGCCATGGTTCACCTTGCCGTGCTCCTTCAACTGCATCGCGACGTCCTGCGCAACGCTTGCGGGAATCGCGAACGACAACCCCATGAATCCGCCCGAGCGGCTGTAGATCTGCGAATTGACGCCAACGACCTGGCCTGCCGTATTGAGCAGCGGGCCGCCCGAGTTGCCAGGGTTCACCGCGACGTCGGTCTGGATGAACGGCGTCATCTGGCCGCCTGGCAGCGCGCGATGCACGCCGCTCACGATGCCCGCCGTCACGCTGTTCTCGAAGCCGAACGGCGAGCCGATCGCAATCACCCATTCGCCCTGCTTGACGGGCGCCGGATTCGACAGGTCGAGTGCCGGCAGCGGCTTCTTCGCATCGATCTTGATCAATGCGATGTCGGTGCGCTCGTCCTTGCCGATCACCTTCGCGGTGAACTCGCGCCGATCGGTCAGCCTGACCGTCACCGTCTTCGCGCCGTCGACGACGTGTGCGTTCGTCACGATGTAGCCGTCGGGACTCACGATGAAGCCCGAGCCGACCCCGCGCGACGGAACCGCGCGCGGCTGGATGTTGAACTGCCCGTTCGGCATGCCGAAGCGCTTCAGGAACTCGTTCAGCGGATTGTCCTCGTCGTCCTGGTCGAGGCCCATCGTCTTAGTCGTGCCGACGACGCTGATGTTGACGACGGCGGGGCCATCGCGCTCGACGAGCGACGTGAAATCGGGAAGACGCGCGGCAGCGGTCGAAGCGACCGGCGACGTGACCGCCGGCGCCGTTGCCGCGTTGGCGAGCGACAGCGCGGATGTGTCGAGATGGTTGTACCCGGCGCCGACGGCGAGGCCGAAGCCCGCGGCCGCCAGCGCGACGGTGAGCTGTTTCAGGTGGTATTTCATCGATGAACTCCTTCGGGAACGAGGGGCCCCGCGAGAGGGGGCGGGCACGGTCCAATATACGGGCGCTCGCTTAAACGTTCCTTAAGGGAATCGTCACCCGCACGACGAGGCCGCTGCCGTGTTCGGGCGCATTGAGCGTGATCGACGCGTGATGCGCGTCCGCGATGCGCTTGACGATCGACAATCCGAGCCCGCTGCCGATTTCGCCGGCGTTCTCGCCGCGGTAGAAGCGATCGAAGACGCGCTCGCGCTCCTCCGGCGCGATGCCGGGGCCCGTGTCGGCGACGACGAGCGCGGCGGCGTCAGCGGCGCGCTCGACCGATACGTCGATGCGGCCACCGCGCGGCGTATGACGCAACGCGTTGTCGATCAGGTTCGACAGCAGGATGCCGAGGCTCGCGGGATCGCCGTCGACGATCGCCGCGCTCTCGCGGGCAAGGCCCAAGTCGATGCCCTTGTCGGCGGCGAGCGTGGCGCGCGAAACGATCGCCTCCTTCGCGAGCGCGACGAGATCGCACTGCGTGCGCATCTGCGCCATCGCCTCCGGCTCGACGCGCGCGAGCGTCATGAGCTGCTCGACGACGTGCGACGCGCGCGCGACGCCGGCTTCGAGGTCGTCCAGTGCGCCGGCGCGCGCCTGCGAATCGGTCGCGCGACGCGCGAGGTCGAGTTGCAGCTTGAGCGCGGCAAGCGGCGTGCGCAACTCGTGCGCGGCGTCGGCGGTGAAGCGCCGCTGCGCGGCGATCGCATCGGAAAGCCGTTCGAGCAGGCCATTCAAGCTCGCGGCGAGCGGCTGCAGCTCGTCCGGGAGCCCGCGCTCCGACAGCGGTGCGAGCGCATCCGGCCGGCGCCGCGAAAGTGCCTTCGACATCGCTTCGAGCGGCTGCAGGCCCCGTCCGACGCCGACCCAGATCAGCACGCCGAAGAACGGAATCAGCGCGACGAACGGAAGGAGCGTGCGCAACGCGGTCTGCCGCGCGATCGCCGCGCGCTCGTCCTGCGCCTGCGCGACCTGCAGCGCGTGCGAGCCCTGCACGAGCGTGTAGACGCGCCAGTCGCGCCCGTCGTGGCGGATCGTCGAATAGCCTTCGGTCGCCGGGACCGGCAGCCCCATTCCCGGTTGCGACCAGTAAACGAGCACGCCGTCGCGGTCCCAGATCTGCGTGACGAGCTCGGTGACGTCGCCGTGCGGCGCCGCGTGCGCGTCGAAGCCCGGCTGGCGGCCGCGCAGCAGATCGTCGATGCGCGTCGAATACGCGAGCTGCTTCAACTGCAGGTCGAGGAGCTCGCCCACTTCGCGCCGCGCCGCGAGATACGTCGCGCCGCTTGCGGCGAGCGCAATCGTCGCGAGGCCCGCGAGGAGCCAGACCAGCAGCGTGTGACGTATGGAGTTCATCCGCTACGCCAGCGTATAGCCCACTCCCCGCAGCGTGCGGATCGTCTCGCTGCCGAGCTTCTTGCGCAGGTTGTGAATGTGGACCTCGACCGCATTGCTTTCGACCTCGCCGCCCCACGGGTAGATGCGCTCCTCGAGCTGCGCCTTGGAAAGCGCCGCCCCGGGACGCTCGAGCAGCGCCGCGAGCAGCGCGAACTCGCGCGCCGAGACGTCCACCGGGCGCCCCGCCTGCGTCACCGCGTGCGTAACCCTGTCGAGCGCGAGGTCACCGTGCCGCAGCACGTTGCTCTCGCGGCCGATGTCGCGCCGAAGCAGCGCCCGCATCCTCGCGCCCAGCTCGTCGAGGCTGAACGGCTTCGTCAGGTAATCGTCGGCGCCGGCGTCGAGCCCCGCGACGCGATCCGCGACGGCATCGCGCGCGGTGACGATCAGCACGCGCACGCGATTGCCGGCGCGGCGCAGCTCGCGCAGCAGCTCGAGGCCGCTCTTGCGCGGCA
>Ga0068856_100006114_pt1 | contig 11818 bp, 9 predicted proteins | sample KBSCornC62_FD_66595 | JGI IMG/M metagenome (GOLD analysis project Ga0068856, IMG submission 66595) | Corn rhizosphere microbial communities from Kellogg Biological Station, Michigan, USA - KBS Corn C6-2 | ecosystem: Host-associated > Plants > Roots > Rhizosphere > Soil ...
AATGCGTTCCGCGACTACGCCAGCATCCCACCGCTGGTCGTGAACAGCCTCCTATTCATCGAGGACCGCTATCTCTTCGACAACCGCTACCCCGAGCACAACGCCGCGGTCGAATGGAACCGCTTTGCGCTCGCGGTCTTCGGTCGCGTCCTGCGGTTTGTCGTGCCCGGCTTCAACGAGGGCGGCGCCAGCACGCTGGCGACCCAGATTGAGAAGTTCCGCCATTCGCCCAACGGTCTGACTGGCGGGGTCGGCGAAAAGCTGCGGCAGATGCTGACCGCCTCGGCCCATGTCTACATCAACGGCGCGGATACGATGGACCGGCGCCGCGAGATCGTTACGACCTACCTCAATTCGACGCCGCTCAGCTCCTTCCCCGGCTATGGCGAGGTGATCGGCCTCCCGGACGCGCTCTATGTCTGGTTTGGCACCGATTTCAACGAGGCTGCCAAGGTTCTTACGGGCACACCCAAGAACAAGAAGGAGTGGGCTCACAAGGGCGAGATTTATCGCCAGGCGCTCGCCTTGCTGCTCTCCGGCCGCCTGCCGAGTCATTACCTGATCAGCGATCGCGAAGGGCTCGGCGAATTGTGTGACCGCTATGTCTGGGCGCTCTACGACGCCGGCTACATCGACCGGAACCTGCGCGACGCGACGCTCGATGCCGAGCTCAAATTCCGCAAGGACCCGCCGCCGATCACGCAGGTGTCCTGGGTCAAGCAGAAGGCGACCGAAGAGACGCGCTCCCGGCTGATGACGATGCTCAGCCTGCCGAGCCTTTATTCGCTCGACCGTCTCGACTTGAGCGCCGAGACGACGGTCGACACCGCTGCCCAGGCGCGCGTAACCGCTGTCCTGCAGAAACTGTCCGACCCGAAATTTGCCCAGCAGATGGGCATGGTCGGCCACCAGCTGCTCCCTGGCGGCAAGATCATCGACAAGATGACCTACAGCTTCGTGCTGTATGAGCGCCGGCCGGACGGCAACTACCTGCGCATTCACGCCGACAGCATGAACAAGCCGTTCGACATCAATAGCGGCGCCAAGCTGCAGCTCGGCTCGACGGCCAAATTGCGCACGCTCGTGACGTATCTCCACATCATGGAGACGTTGCATCAACGGTTTGTCGGCTTGAAGCCGGCGGAGTTGACGCGCATAGCCGCGAAGTCCCAGGACGTTTTGACCCAATGGGCCGCCAACTACATGGCAAAGGCCTCCGACCACAGCCTGCAGGCGATGCTCGATGCCTCCGCCTTGCGCACCTACTCGGGTTCTCCTGAGAGCTTCTTTACCGGCGGTGGCATGCAGGGTTTCGGCAATTTCGACAGCGATGAAAACGGCGGCAGTTACTCGGTGATCGATGCTTTCAAGCATTCGGTCAACCTGTCCTTCGTCCGCATCCTGCGCGACATCGCCAACTACTATACGGCCGAGAACGGCATCGACGCGAAGCGGCTCTTGGACGAGGAAGACACGCCGGAGCGCGAGGCCTATCTGCGCCGCTTTGCCGATGCCGATGGCAAGCGCTTCATGTGGCGGTACTACAAGGATTTCCGTGGCCTCAATCCGGACGAGGCGATGGATCTTTTGATCCGCCACACCCGTCGCACGCCGCGAGCCCTGTCCGCGATCTACCTGACGTTCCATCCCGATGCGCGGCTCGCCGACTTCCGCGATTATCTCGCCGCCAATCTCAGAGGCGCGTTCCTGAGCCAGGAGCAGCTCTGGGAAATGTATACGAACCTCTCGCCGGAGAAGATGTCGCTGGCCGACCGCGGCTATGTCGCGGGGATTCACCCGCTGGAATTGTGGCTCGTCAATTATCTGAAGGACCATCCCGGTGCGAACTGGAACGAGGTCGTCGACGCCAGCGCGGATGTCCGGCAGGAAATTTACGGCTGGCTGTTCAACGGAAGCCTCACAAAGCAGGACACCCGCATCAGGATCCTGATCGAGCAGGATGCCTTCCAGCGTATCTGGGAAAACTGGCGCCAATACGGCTACCCGTTCGGTCATCTCGTCCCCTCGCTCGGCACTGCGATCGGCGCCTCGGGCGACCGTCCCGACGCGCTCGCCGAGCTGATGGGCGTCATCATGAATGACGGGGTGCGGATGCCCTCGATCTCGATCGAGCGGCTGCGCTTTGCCGAGGGCACGCCCTACGAAACGGTCATGAAGCGCTCCGCCGAGCCCGACCGCGTGATGTCGCATGAGGTGGCGGAAGTCGCGAAGCGCGCGCTGACCGGGGTTGTTCAGGAAGGCACCGCGCGCCGCCTCATCGGAACCTACAAGGCGGCCGATGGCACCGATCTGCCGGTCGGCGGCAAGACCGGGACTGGCGACAACCGCTATCACCATTTCGGCGCGGGCGGCGGCATCACCGGCTCGCGCGTTGTCGACCGCACCGGGACGTTCGTCTTTTTCCTTGGCGACCGCTTCTTCGGTACGGTGACCGCCTATGTGCCGGGGCCGGAAGCGGCGCGCTTCTCCTTTACGAGCGGCCTCGCGGTCCAGCTCCTCAAAGTCCTCGAACCTGAGCTACGGCCGCTGATCGCGTCGCCGCCCGCCCCGGAGGGGAACCCGGTCGCCGACGCCTCACAGCACTCGTAATCGCACCGATGTGAAGGGGTCGGGCCGATGGCGACTGCCGTCGAGCCGGCACCCCACTGAGACGGCTACTCCGCCGGCAGGCGCGCCGTCCGTCGCGAGGCGGCGGTCGCCGCGAGGTTGCGCCTCACCTCGGCATCGTGCTCCGGGTGCAATGTTCCCATCACGCGGTCCCACAGCGTGAAATGCGTTGCGTAGTTGCAGCGGAAATACCGGTGGTGCTGATCGTGATGCGTCACCGACACGAGCGGTGAGGGGGGCCGGCACCAGCTCCCGCCATGCTCCCAGCCGCTATGCCCGATGACGCCGGTCACCTGATCGTAGAGCTTATGCAACAGCAGCACCGCCGGCGCTGCCGGGATCAGGAAGTGCGCGACGAGCCAATAGGATTGCAGAAACAAATTGTCGACGAGCCGATCGCTGTTGTTCGACCACGCGACCGGCGTCACCGTGAGGTGGTGCCAGCGATGCACCCAGGGATAAACCGCCGGCGTGTGGATCAGCCGGTGAAACCAGTAGAACCAGGTGTCGAACAGGATCAACGAACCGATAAACGCCAACACGCTGCCGGCAACCCCGCCAATCGGCCGGAGGCCCCAGCCGAACTCGGCATAAAGCCAATGCCCGGTGCCGAACATCGCCGCGATCGCGAAGAGGGACAGCAGGCTCTGATGCTGGTCGCGTCGGATCAGGTGCTGTGGCGTTTCGCGCGACTGGATCTTCGCGGCGACAATCTGCCGGTTGAGCCGCGCGACCACAAAGCAGGTCACGACATAAGTCGCAACCAGCATCGCGTACACCGCCGCGACCGTGGCAATCCAGGAAATTGCTCTCTCAAGCGCCATCTGGGCGGTCTCGCCACTTGCCTGCCGAGCCTACGCCTTAGCACGCCAGCGACGAAACGTGGACGGCTTAAAGATCCCCGCTGAGCGACAGGGGGACTTCGGCTCTCAAGCGACGAGTACGTGGGTAAGCCGCTCCTCAACGCGAGACGCGAGTCTCGCCCTGCGGCGCGATCACGCAGATCGCCTTGGGTTCGTCGACGCGCAGCACGATGCTTTCGCTGACATAGAGCTGATAATGGACGCCGTCCTGGCTGCTGTATCCGGCCTGCAGATCCTGGCCGAGAACCAAGACCCCGGCCCGCGTATCGACCAGCCCGCCGCCCGGGATCGGGGCCTTGTAGATGCCGGCGGTGCACAGCCGCCGCAAATGCTCCAGCGCCATGACGTCGCTGCCGGGGAAGAGCCGGAACAAATTGTTATAGAGCGCCGGCGCCAAGGCGAGCGCATACGGGCCGCGATAACCGCTGTTATCGAGCTGGGTCGCAGCGGCGAGCACGTCCTGCAGCGCACGGTCCGGCGCCGCCCAGTCGCTGCCCGGGACCTCTTGATGTCCTTCGATCGTCAATAGCCCCGCAAGCCCCATCGTGGGCTGCCCGATATAGATCATCTCCTCTTCGCGGTTCGCGACCGCTTCGGCGGCGTCCTGGGCCGGGCTGAGATCGAGCGGCTGCCCGTTCATGACATAGGCCGAGACGCGTCTGATGCTGAGCTGAAAGCTCTTGCGCAGCATCGGGAGCGGGATCGCCCGGCCCATGACGGCGCCCGCCTCATCGGGTCCGGGCTGCCGGCAATAATCGTCATTGCCGACCTCGATCGTCGTGAGCCCCACCCCAAACGGCCCTTCGAGATCGAGATAGCGCCGGGCGGTCAGCTGATCGCGCGCCGCGCTCGCCGCGGCCTCGTCGATCATCTGCCAGACCTCGCCGGGGAAGGGCGCCCGGTCGCGGTTGAGGGTGTCCATCACCGCATTCCCTTCAGAGAGCCGATCGTCACAACAGCCCCGCGCGACGGCACGCCGGTCGCGGGACGGGCGCCGGAATCCGCCGCTTCGACGGCTTTCTCAATGCCGGTGATCGGGGTTTCGGTGAAGAGATAAGTCTTCAAATGCCCGGCGAAATCCGAATTGTGACGCCGGATCCATTCCAGAACCATCGAGGCGTGCTCCATCTCCTCGCGCATGTTGTGCAGCAGGATCTCGCGGAGCGCCGCATCCTCGGTGTCGTCGGCGCGCTGCCGGTACCAGTCGACCGCCTCGAGCTCCTCCATCAGCGAGGTGATCGCGTAATGAAGCAGGCGCGCTTCCTGCGACAGCACATCGCGCGGCACATGAAGATTTTCGCTCGACATCGCTCTTCGCCCCGGAGTCAAACACTGGGGCTCGCCGGCCCTGTCGGCAAACGCGCCCGAGCTACAAACGTTCACGGCTGGGAGCGAAGCGGGGCTTTCGCGCAATGATCCTCGGCAGAGGTTCAGTGCGGCAACAGCAGCGAGGTAACGAGGTCGGCCGGCCAGAACAGCCCGGCGGAAAACGCGACGGCGAGATTGGCCGGGTCGTGCCAGCTCTGCCCGGCGCGCGCGTCCGAAATGAGATGCGCCGCGATGTCCGCCGCCACCGCCACCCCATAAAGACAAAGGAGCGCGAGCCACACCCGCCGCCATCGCGTCTGCGTCTCGGCTGAGAAGTGCTGGGGGTTTGGCATTTGGCGACTGGTAATCTCAGCCCGAACTAGGTCCCGGCGTAGGCCGGGACACATTCTTCAGCGGCTCGGCGACCTGATCAATGGATCCCGGTCTTCGCCGGGATCTCGGTTTGGCATACGGAAAGGACCGCAGCCTTCGCCAGGATCTCAGTTTCGTGCGGGATGGCCGGCCGTCACACGACGCGGATGTTTTTGAACTGCCAGGGATCGTCGCGGTCGAGATCCTCGGGAAAGAGCCGCCCGCGATCCTGCAGCGGCGTCCAGTCGCCCCATACGCCGACGACATCGCCGAGATAGGGCCCGCAAATTTCGAGCACGCGCTCGAAATCCAATTCCTCCGGCTCGATAACACCGCGCTGCGGGTTCTCGATCGCCCAGATGATTCCGGCGAGAACCGGCGCGGTGACCTGCAACGAGGTCGCATTGTTGTGCGGCGCGACCCGGCGCGCCTCTGCGATCGACAGCCGCGAGCCATACCAATAGACGCCCTTCTTAGGCCCGAGCAGCAAGACGCCCAGTTCGTCGGTGCCCTCGACGATCTCCTCCATCATGAGCCGCTTCCGGGTCTGCAGGTGCCAGTTCTTGCCGGCCAGCTCATGCAGGCTCAACACGGCGTCGTCGCACGGGTGATAGGCGTAATGGCAGGTCGGCCGATAGACCGCCCGCTCTCCCTCCCTGATCGTCAGGTAATCGGCGATCGAGATCGACTCACCATGGGTGATCAGAAACCCGAGATAGGGGCCTTCGAGCGGTGTCCAGCTGCGCACCCGCGTCCCGGCGCCCGGCCGCAGCAGATAGATGGCCGCTCCGCTGCCGAAATCGTGCCGGCTTCCATCGGCCGGAAAATGCCGCTCATGCGTCCCCCAGCCGAGCTCCGCCGGCTGCGAGCCTTCGCTGTAAAATCCATCGATCGACCAGGTGTTGACGAACTCGCCCGGCGCCTTCGGGATCGTCGAGACCTGCGTATCCCGCTCGGCGATGTGGATGGCCCGCACTCCGAGACGCTGCGCCAGCCGGCCCCAGCCGGCGCGATCCGCCGGCGCGGCAATCGCGGGATCGGCATCGCGCGCGACGTCTAGCAGCGCCTGCTTGACGAAATGCGACACGAGCCCGGGATTGGCGCCATGCGTGATGATCGCCGTCGGGCCGGCGTTCTGGCCCGGCTGTCTCGGGCGCAAGGCCAGCGCGCTTTCGCGCAGCGCATAGTTGGAGCGCGCCGCCGGCGGCAGGTTCGGATCGGTATAACCGCCCGGCCAGGGCTCGATGCAGGTGTCGAGATAGAGCGCGCCTCGCTCCCGGCACAGCTCGATCAGTGCGACGCTCGATACATCAACCGACACGTTGAGCAGAAAATCGCCGCGACCGAGCCGCGCTTCGAGCACGGCTCGGTAGTTCTCGCGGGTCAAGGCGGCTTCGATAAATTCGATCCCGTATTCGACTGCCTCTTCGTGACCGCGCGGTTCGGCGGTGATGACCGTGATCTGTTCGGGCCGGATCTCGATATGGCGCAGCAGCAGCGGCAGGACGCCCTGGCCGATGCTGCCGAACCCGATAATGACGAGGCGGCCGGAAAAGGCTGTGTATTTCTTGTCGAGCATCGAGGAGCGCCGCTTGCGGGAAGCCGGAAGCGGTACGGTCGCGCTCCGGCAATGTCAAGGTGAGCCGGCGCGGCACACTCGTGCCCAGAACCTATGCCACCCTACTGAATGCGATGGCGCTAGGAACCGGCGCGCTCAGCCGCGCAGATGTCGCGTTCGGTGCCGTAGCATCGAGGCGCCGGCGCGCTTGTGCGGCGCTCGGCGGGCGCTGTTTTGAGCCTCCGCCTCGAATTCCGACGCCCAGAGCCGCAGCTGCTCGATGACTTCCGGAACCCTAGCGAGCTTCAGCAGGTCGCGGCAGCGCTGCGCCTTTCGGGCGAAATACGTGGCGTTAGGCATCGTAAATACCTCCGATAGAGCAACACGAACGCCTTATCGCGGTTCAGGTTGGGGAAAAGTGGTTGAGGAGTCCCTTCTGAAGTCGCGTGGTTGCGGGACGCCACAGGGCCATTTGCCGCGCTCTCTCTTGAATAGAACATAACAAGAACTTATATTGCTCGCATGACGCCGGGCAGTGTCGCTGGAGCCGCTAAATGCCGGAATCGTCGACCATCTGGCTGCTTCTGGTGGGCTCTGCTGCATTTCGAGAGCGGACTCGTGCAAAATCAACTATTTGGTCCTGATCCCTTGCATTTGTCAGCCCGTAACAGGCCGACCCTTCCGACAGCGCCTGCGGCGGGCCAAAACCGCGCCGCGCCGCTCGGCGCGATCGGGCCGGGCCGTCGCGGGACGGCCATCATTTCGCCATCCCGGACCGCCATATGAGCTGATTGCAATAGCCGTCCAGTCGGATAGTGTGCGCCCTCCCTTTGGAGATCGTGTTTGATGCGTAAGTGGTTTTTCGCTGCCGGCCTGGCCGCTTTTCTCGCGCCGGCAGCCGCTTTGCCGCAATCCCCGACCTCGCCGCAACCGCCGGCGAAAGCCGACCCCGCAAAATCCGAGGCCACGAAACCCGAGGCCGCGAAACCGGACAAGGGCAGCGTCTACGAGCAGCTCAATCTGTTCAGCGAGGCCTTCGAGCGCATCCGGCAGGATGCAGTCGAGCCGGTCGCCGACCAGAAGCTCATCGAGACCGCGATCGCCGGCATGCTGTCCGGCCTCGACCCGAATTCCGTCTATATGAACGAGAACGAATACAAGGCGCTGAAGGCGCCGGCCGCGGAGGCCGCCTCGCCGGGGCTCGTCCTGACGACCCAGAACAGCCAGCTAAAGGTCGTCTCGCCCCGCGACGGCTCGCCCGCCGCAGATGCCGGCATCAAGCCGGGCGATCTCATCTTCACGATCGACAAGGAGCCGACTTACGATCTGACCCTACCTGAGATCGAGCAGAAACTGCGCGGCCCCGAGGGCAGCGAGGTGACGCTGATGCTGCGCCGCGGCACCGGCGCGCCGATCGAGACAAAGCTGAAGCGCGCCTCGGACAAGCTGACGACCGTCAGCACCCGGGTCGAGAGCGGCGACATTGCTTATGTCCGGGTCGCCGGCTTTGACGCCCAGACCGCCGGCGCGCTCGCCGACGCGGTCAAGCAGGTGCGCCAGCAGGTCGGCAACAAGCTGGTCGGCTTTATCGTCGACCTGCGCAACAATCCGGGTGGCGATTTCGACGCGGCGGTCGCGGTCGCCGATGCCTTTATCGACAAGGGTGACATCACCGTCGTCAAGAACCGCAAATCCGACAACGCCAAGCGGATCGCCGCGACCCCTGGCGATCTCGCCAACGCGCTGCCGATGGTCGCCCTCGTTAACGGTGGAACCGCGCGGGAGGCCGAACTCGTCGCCGGCGCGTTGCAGGACAATCACCGCGCCGTGCTGCTGGGCACCAAAACCTTTGGCGAAGCGGCGATCGAAACGACCATCCCGCTCAATGGCAACGGCGCGATCAAACTGACGACGGCGCGGTTTGTCACCCCGAGCGGTCGCGCGATCCAGGGCAAGGGCCTCGACCCCGATATGACCGTGTCGCCCTTGAAGCTTGAAAAGGTCGCCCAGGCGGACCGCCGCCGCGAGGCCGATCTGCGCGGCGCCCTGAAGAACCCCGACGCCGCCAAGGACAGCACCCCGGCCGCCAAACCCGGCAACACGCCCAGCGGCAGCCCCGGGACGTCCCAAAGCAATCCCCCAGGCGGCCCGACCACACCGGGAAAGGAGCCGAGTGCGACGACGCAGCCGGCAAAGGGCGAGCAGCCTTCGGTCGCCTCGGGCGATATCGGCACAACCAGCGACGAGCAGTTGAGCGAGGCGATCGACGTGCTGCGCGGCCTCGCTCTCGTCAACGGCCGCACCGCCGCCGCCCGCTAAGCTGGCGCGAGAGGCTTAGGCCGCCGGGCTGGATCAGGGGAGTTGCGTCCTTCGACTGCTCGCTGCGCTCGCGCTCAGGATGAGGACTGTTTTGCTGATGCTATCAACATCATCCCTCATCCTGAGGAGCGCCCGGAGGGCGCGTCTCGAAGGAGGCGAAGCGCTATTGCAACCGGTGCCGGGCATCGCATGAACGCGCTCCCCAAGGACATGCGGCATATAGCGATGACGGCGCCGGGCGGGCCCGAGGTGCTGACCCTTGCAACGGGGCCGGTGCCGCGCCCCGCCGCGGGTGAAGTCCTGATCCGGGTCGCCGCCGCCGGCATCAACCGTCCCGATATCCTGCAGCGCACCGGCAACTATCCGCCGCCGCCCGGCGCCTCCCCGATCCTCGGTCTCGAGGTTTCCGGGGCCGTCGCTGCGCTCGGCCCGGAGGTAACCGGCTTAAATGAAGGCGATGAGGTGTGCGCCCTCGTCGCTGGCGGCGGCTATGCCGAATATTGCGTTGCGCCGGCGCCGCAATGCCTGCCGGTGCCGAAAGGCGTCTCGCTCGTCGATGCCGCCGGCCTGCCCGAAACCATCTTCACGGTGTGGAGCAACGTCTTCGACCGCGGCCGTCTGGGCCGGGGTGAGAGCTTTCTCGTGCATGGCGGGTCGAGCGGCATCGGCACGACAGCGATTCAGCTCGCCCACGCTTTTGGTGCGCGCGTCTTCGCGACAGCCGGCAGCCCGGAGAAATGCGCCGTCTGCCGCGATCTGGGGGCGGAGCGCGCGATCGACTACCGGCAGGAGGATTTTGTCGCCGTCCTCAAGGAAGCGACGCAGGGCCGGGGCGTCGATGTCATCCTCGACATGGTTGGCGGTCCGTATGTCGAGAAGAATTTGCGCTCGCTCGCGCCCGAAGGCCGGCTTGTGCAGATCGCCTTTTTGCAGGGCAGCAAGGTGACCCTCGACCTCGCGCATCTGATGGTGCGTCGCCAGACGCTTACCGGCTCGACATTGCGGCCGCGCCCGGTCGCCGACAAGGCGGCGATCGCCCGTAACTTGCGCGACAAGGTCTGGCCGCTGATCGAAGCAGGGAAGGTGCGCCCGATAATCGACCGCACCTTCCCACTCGCCGAGGCCGCCGCGGCGCACCGCCTGATGGAATCCAGCACGCATATCGGCAAGATCCTGCTCCGGACGAGCTAAGGAGAGAGAGACATGCGCATTCTCGTGCTCGGGGCCGGCGCGGTCGGCGGCTATTTCGGCGGGCGCCTCGCCGAAGCGGGCCGCGACGTAACCTTTCTCGTGCGCGCCCCGCGTGCCGCGGCGCTCGCCGAAACGGGGCTCAAGGTCGCCAGCGCTCTCGGTGATTTCCGCGTTCCGGTCAAGGTCGCGACCGCCGACCGGGTTGGCGGCCCCTACGATCTCGTCATCTTGACCGCAAAGCATTACGACCTCGACGCGGCGATCGAGGCGATCCGACCCGGTGTCGGGCCGGAAACCGCGGTCCTGCCCTTGCTCAATGGCCTCGTGCATCTCGACAGGCTCGACGCTGCCTTCGGCCCGGGCCGGGTGCTCGGCGGCGTCGCCTACGTCGGCGCGGTGTTGCTGCCCGACGGCTCGGTCCGTCACATCAACCGCATGTCCGGCATCGCGCACGGCGAGCGCGGCGGCGGGATCAGCGAGCGCACGAAGGCGATCGAACAGGAATTCGCGGGCACCCCTGTTGCCGCACCGGCCAACGACAACATCCTTCTCGAAATGTGGGAGAAGTTCATGCTGATCGGCGCGATGGCGGGGATGAACTGCCTGATGCGCGGTACTGTCGGCGATATCGTCGCGACCGAAGAGGGCGAGCGGCTGATGGTCGAGGCGATCGACGAGATCGCTTCGATTGCTGCGGCCTCCGGCTTTCAGCCCCGGCCGCAAAGTCGCGACCGGGTGCAGACGATGCTGACCGAGGCGGGCAGCCCCAATAGCGCCTCGATGCGTCAGGACCTCGAAGCCGGCCGCCGCACCGAGGCCGAGGCGATCCTCGGCGATTTGTTGCGACGCGCCCGCCGCTTCGGTATCGCGACGCCGCTACTGCGCGCCGCTTGGTGTCATCTCCAAGTGCACGAGAACCGCCTCGCCGCGAAACGGTGACAGGGACGGAGCGCGACCGTCAGTTCGGATAGACGATCGTGCGGAGCATGATGCGGCGCTCGCGCGGCTCGTAATCGCCGGCGCCGCGATGCATCGTCGCGGCCTCGTCCCACATTAGGACGTCGCCGACCTGCCAGGAGTGATAATAGACAAACCGATCCTGGGTCGAATGAGCGGCCAGCTCCTCGATAAGCGGCCACGCTTCGTCGCGCTTCATGCCTGCAAAACCGTGGCAATGCACCGGGTTCACGAAGAGCAGCGGGCGGCCGGTCACCGGGTGCATCCGGATCGCCGGATGCGCTTTCTCGGGATAGTCGCGGTCGGTCTGGCGTTCGAGATCGCCGTTGTAAAGCCGCTCGCCGGCTGGCCCGTCGCCGCGGCCATGCAGCCCGACGAGGCCGGCGAGGCGCTGCTTCATCGCCTCGGGGAGGGTGTCATAGGCCGCGCGCATATCGGCGAACATCGTGCCGCCCTTCGCCGAGGGCACTTCCTTCGCGTGCAGGATCGCAAGGCGCGGCAGGTCGTCGTCATAGGGCGAGTCGGTGTGCCAGTCGGTGGCGCGCTTGACGCCGAACCAGTCGACCTTGCCGTCGGCATCGACATTGGTGAGCCACGAGACTTCCGGGTATTCGGAGTGGCG
>Ga0068856_100006115_pt1 | contig 11815 bp, 8 predicted proteins | sample KBSCornC62_FD_66595 | JGI IMG/M metagenome (GOLD analysis project Ga0068856, IMG submission 66595) | Corn rhizosphere microbial communities from Kellogg Biological Station, Michigan, USA - KBS Corn C6-2 | ecosystem: Host-associated > Plants > Roots > Rhizosphere > Soil ...
CCTATGACATCCCTGATGGTAACTTATTTAAACCGGGAACGCCAAACACCCGCCCCGAAATTTTTGTAATGGGCGACAGAAACCCCTACCGTATTTCTGTCGACAAAAAAACCAACTGGCTATACTGGGGCGAAGTTGGGCCTGATGCCAATAAAGACAGCCTTCAAACCAGGGGCCCCCGCGGGTATGACGAGTTTAACCAGGCACGCCAGGCGGGCTTTTATGGCTGGCCGTTCTTCATAGCGAATAACATTCCCTACCGTCCGTATGATTATGCCACCGGCAAATCCGGCGAGCCGTTCGACCCGGCACACCCGATAAACGACTCGAAAAACAACACCGGCTTGCGCGAACTGCCGCCTGCACAGCCCGCAATGATATGGTACCCTTATGCTGCCTCTACCGATTTCCCTGAAGTTGGCTCAGGTGGCCGTACAACCATGGCCGGCCCTGTTTACCATTCGGAAATGTACCCGAAGGCGACCCGTTTCCCCGACTATTATAACAACAAAGTTATTATGTACGACTGGATACGCGGCTGGATAAAAGCCATTACCCTGCAGCCAAACGGCGATTTTGATAAGATGGAGCCATTTGTGCCAACATTAAAATTCAACTCGGCTATTGATATGGAGGCCGGCCCCGATGGCAGGTTCTATATGCTGGAATACGGCAGCGGCTGGTTTACTAAAAATGCCGATGCAGGGCTATCGAGGATCGACTACCTGCGTGGTAACCGCGCACCCGATATTGCCGGTGTAACTGCCAGCAAAACATTCGGTGCTTTACCGTTAACCGTAACTTTTACTGTTAAGGCTAAAGACCCCGAAGGCGACAAGATGAGCTATACATGGGACCTGGGCAACGGTGTAACTAAAAAAACTGCCGTGCCAAGGCTTACTTATACTTATACCAAAAAAGGAAATTTCAACGCTACTGTTGACGTGGCAGACGACCAGGCTGCTACCGTAAAGAGCAAACAGGTTAACATTATGCCTGGCAGCATGGTATCAAACCTGGGCAACCTGAACGCCAACAGCCCGGGCAAAGCCCTAATGCTTACACTTGATTGCAAAACCTGTCATAAAATTGGCGAAAAGTCTATCGGCCCTGCGTTTGTTGATGTGGCAAAAAAATATCCGAATAATAAAGCATCGATGACCCACTTAACAACAAAAGTAAGAGAAGGCGGTACGGGCGTGTGGGGCGACGTGGCCATGCCTGCTCACCCGGCCCTTAAGCAAGCCGATGCTCAAAAGATAATAAGTTGGATTTTATCGCTTAAACAATAAAAACATTAGAACACCAAAAGCAGGATAGTTGAAATAAATTATCCTGCTTTTTTATTTATCCACCGCAGTGTTGCTAAATTCGCGGCATATTATATTACTTGTACTAATTCCCTGATGAAAAAATTACTCTCCCTACTTTTTATGCTGGCTTTTTACTGCCAGGCGTTCGCGCAAAATGTTACTTCTATTTCGGGTGTTATCACCAATGCCGGTTCGCAGCCGGTTGCAGGGGCTGCCGTAGCGTTGCTTAATACCAACTACGCCGCCGTTACCAATGTAAAGGGCGAATTCCGCATGAATAATATTCCGCAAGGCGCTTACACCCTGCATATTACCAGCCCGGGCTATGCCGAGCGCAGCCAGGTAATAACCGTTAACGGCAAAGTCCAGCCCTTCAACATAAAACTACAGGATGCGGGCAAACAACTGGACGAGGTTGTGATCACCGCCCAAAAGCGCGAGGAGCAGCTGCAGCAGGTGCCGGTAAGTGTATCAACCCTTTCGGCAAACGACGTTCAGGCCTATCACCTGCAAAATCTTAAAGAGATAACCGGGATTGTGCCGAACCTTTACTCAGCCGGCCCGGGTGACAACCGCAATGTTACCGGCTTACGGGGTATAGCTACCACATCATACGACCCGGCTGTAGTAACTTATATTGATGGGGTGAACCAGTTTAGCCTTGATACCTATATCCCTCAATTGTTCGACGTAGAGCGTATTGAAGTTTTACGCGGTCCGCAGGGCACCTTATACGGCCGTAACGCGTTGGGCGGTGTTATTAATGTGATCACTAAAAAGCCATCGAACCAAACCAGCGGTTTCGCCGAGGCAGAGTTTGGCAACTACGGTGAACAGCGCTACAGCCTTGGCTTGCGTGCGCCCCTGGTAAAAGACAAGTTATTTTTAGGGGTTGCAGGTGTTTATTCGGGCTTTAACGGCTTTTACACCAACGAGTTTAACAACACCAAATTTGACAAGCAGCATTATTTTTTAGGCAATTATTACCTTAAATTTTTGGCTAACGAAAAGCTGACATTTACGCTGAACGTTAAAAACTACGAAAACCGTAATAACGGTCCGTTCACGCTGGCTGGCAACCCTGCCGATGCTATAAGCAATCCTTTTAAGGTTAACCAGAATGCCACTACAAAAATTATCGATAACATATTCAATGCTTCGTTGTCGGCAAATTATGCAGGAAGCGGCTTTAATTTCACTTCAGTAACCTCGTACCAGAAAAACTACCGGTATTATACCACGCCAATTGACGGCGACTTCTCTCCTATTGACGCGGTATCATTAATTAACAATTACGGCAACGACTGGAATAACGTAAAAGTGGGCACCCAGGAGTTTAGGTTTAGCTCACCTGCGTCGTCACAATCACCTTTAAAATGGACCGCCGGCCTCTATGGATTTCACCGCAGCGCCCCTACCAAAACAGGCACACATTTCGGTGCAGACGCTGCTGCAGTAGGCGCCCCATTTCCTAACTTTACCAGCATCAACACCAACATTGAGCATAATTATGGTTTTGCAGCATTCGGACAGGTTGTTTACACCATAAACCCGCAGTGGGATATCACTGCCGGCTTACGCTATGACCTGGAGCATAAGAAAGAAGAAGTAAAAGGCGAATTCCAGCCCGATGGCGGCGATGTTATGGTTACACAGGCCGATACTTCGTCAAAGGCAAACTTTAGAGCTTTTACGCCCAAATTGACAGTTTCCTTCCACGCGTCAGAAAATAACAACCTGTTTGCAAGCTATAGCCGGGGTTTCCGTGCGGGCGGCATCAGTCAATTGGGTTCCGACCCGTCACAGCCACCGCTTTATGCCTACAAGCCTGAATACAGTGACAATTATGAGATCGGTTCGAAAAACACTTTGTTTGATAAACGCCTACGCTTAAACATTGCAGCATTTTACACCTTTGTTAACAACGCGCAGGTACCAACACTGGTATTGCCCGACGCGATAACGGTAACCAAAAACGCCGGTAAGCTGCAAAGTAAAGGTATTGAAGCCGAAGTTGCTGCTACTTTATTTAAAGGTTTGGATGTTGATTATAATTTCGGCTATACCCATGCCCGGTACAAGGACCTGCTGGTTGCAAGCAACGGGAATGCGGTAAACCTGCAAGGCAACCGCCAGGTTTACACCCCTGAAGTAACTTCAATGCTGGCGCTGCAATACGCTTACGAGCTTGGCGACAGCCACACTACCCGCCTGGTAGCCCGCGGCGAATGGCGCTATCTTGGTAACGAATATTTTGACCTGGCCAACCAGATTGAGCAGAAAGCTTACACCTGCACGGGCATTAAAAATTACGAAGTATTTGTTTGGGGGCATAACCTGGCCAACAAAACCTATATTGATTACGCCTACGATTTTGGCGCTACCCACCTGGGTAACCCAAGGACTTATGGGGTAACGTTAAGGGCTAATTTTTAATCACCGAGATTATGGATTGAGCGGATGAAACTGATAAAAAACCAGTTTCATCCGTTTATCAGCTAACTGCTGTGATTATTTTTAAAGGGGATGAAACGGATAAAATATCTATTTCATCCCCTTTATCAGCTAACATCTGTGATTAACTCCTCCCTTCCATGGTCACAGGAATGGAAAACATCCGTTTCATCCGTTCTATCAGCTAACACCTGTGATTAACCTCTTCCCTCCCGGTTTCCTGCACCGCCGTAAAAATTATTAATATTGTCAATCTAACTTAATTAATTAACTTTTATGTAAAACATTTATCCTGTCGCAAGTGTTTATTAGATATATACATCATCCAAATGAAACTATTTAACGAACATGACACCGTAATTTATACTGATGGCGAGGGAAAAGCTATAGATACCTTCGTGATCTATAATACCGACCCCCTAACCGGCCTTACACATATTAACCACGCGAATTTGAAGGTACCCGCAGATGCGCTGCAAATGCACCCGTGCACTGTTGTATCTAAATATCATTTACCAATGACCGATGCCTTTAGCTTTGAAATATTTAAAAAGCTAAAAGAAAAATATGACGACCGCGAGGACGATGCAATACGCCGTGAACTTAAGGTTGAGCCCGTATACAACGACCGGCTGGCCAAAGCATCATAACGAACGGAGTTATTAACTAAAAGGCTTTTGTAGTTGCGAAGGCCTTTTTTGTTTTAAAATATTTAACAATAAGACGATGAAAAGCTACCAGTTAACGCACAATGGCGAATTTATCAAAACAAGTAGGGATGGCGCCAACGAAAGCCCCTGGCAGGCAAAGGCTGTTATTGACGATCCGTATACAAACCAGGACCTTTCGGCAGTTTTTGATGTGCTGATAGTTGGTGCGGGTATAACGGGTTTAACGGCAGCACTGATGCTGCAAAATAGCGGGAAGAGCGTTGTAATTGCGGATGCCGCAACCGTTGGCTTCGGCACAACCGGCGGCACCAGTGCCCATATCAACACTTTTGCCGATACCAACTACAAAGAAGCGCAACAAGCTTTTGGCGATGAAGGCGCACAACTGTTTGCGGATGCCGTAAACGAGGGGCTGGACATTATCGCCACAAATGTGAAAACCCATAAAATTGATTGCGACTACGAAAGTAAGACCGGTTATTTATATGCTGAAGACGACGAACAGGCCAAACAGCTGGAAGATATATTTGACGGCGCGCTGGAAGTAGGCATAAATGTAAAATATACTGACAATGTACCAACTCCTGTTAATTTTATAAAGGCTTTGGAATTTAAAGGGCAAGCGCAGTTTCACCCTATAAAATACTTGCAGGGAATGCAGGCGGCGTATATTAAGGCTGGCGGCCTTTTACTAACCGGTACGAAAGTAGAAGAGCTGTCAACCGAAAATGATATACATGTTGCCCTGGCAGGTGAATTAAAAATTAAAGCCAGGCATGTAATATATGCTACTCATATGCCACCGGGAATCACTTCGCTCAATTTCAGGTGCGCGCCATACCGTAGTTATGTGATAGCCGTTAAGCTTAAAAACGATAAGTATCCTGATGCGCTGGTTTATGATATGCAGGAACCTTACCACTATGTCAGGACGCATGAAATTGACGGTCAAAAATTGCTGTTAGTTGGTGGTAACGACCATAAAACCGGCCATGATGACCCGGAAAAAGCCCTTGGAGATTTGGAAGCCTATGTAAGAAAATATTACCAGGTGTCGTCGGTAAAATATAAATGGTCGTCGCAATATTATGTGCCGGCTGATGGATTTCCTTATATCGGGCAAATGTCTGAGACTGCAGTCGGCGTGTACTGCGCCACAGGCTATAACGGCAACGGCATGATGCTGGGCAGCATAGCGGGGAAAATACTGAGCGATATTATTTTAGGTAATAAAAGCAAATACCAGGACATATTCAGCCCGGCGCGTATAAAACCCATTGCCGGCTTTACCGAATTTGTGAAGGAAAACGCCGATGTTGCCTATCATTTTGTGGCGGACCGGCTGGCGATCCATGAAACCGATTCGCTTGCGCGGTTATCGCCGGGTACCGGCAAAGTTGTTGAATTTGAAGGCAGAAAAGTAGCCGCTTATCGTGATGAAGCAGGCGTTATCCACGCGCTGAACCCGGTTTGCACACACGCAAAATGTATAGTAAACTGGAACCCAGAAGAAAAAAGCTGGGACTGCCCCTGTCACGGCGCCCGCTATGATATTGACGGCCGCGTATTAACCGGGCCGGCTCAAAAAGCCTTACAGAAAATAAAACAGCCGGTTGTATCGGAGCAATAACCCGGTATTTTCATTCCTGCTAACAAGCATTATATATATGGCTGCGGTACTGATCACAGCATATTATTATACCACGTACCGAAAAAATAATGAACGGCGCGCGCCCGATCTATCTTTTCCTGCATACTACTGTCGATATCGTCTTCGATGGCGCGCCTGGCCTCTTTAACCGTAAGGGGATATACGGTTGCCGACGGCAATAAGGTTATTTTTTCTTTTTGAGCATAATTATCATATATCTCGGTTAACGCAAAAGGCCCCGTTGTATCCAGCACAATGTTGATCACGTGCTGATAACCCGATGTAAATGAAGAAAGAGAATTACAGATAGTGTAAAGAAAATCGTTACCTGGTTTAGCGGCCATAAATGCATTGCAAATAATTTTCTCTTTTTTAAATTGCAAACAATGTTCGCCTGGTTCCAGTGCAAAAACACATTCCTTACCTGCTATCAACGGTTCAATACTTTCGGTGCATTCAAAATCTAGGTCGATAAACAAGCCGCCAATTTTATAAAGAATGAAGTATCGCACCGCATCAACCCGTTGGATATTGTGATTGTACGAATCATATTGCAACAGGAAATCGGGAAAGAAACGTTTAATAAATTCGCGGTTCATTTCATCTGTCCAAAGTATATATTCCCAGTCCGGGTGCAGTTCTTTCCAGGTTTCGGCAAGCATGGCCAAAGTATCCGGGAGCTCCCGGTCTTTCCATGTTTGGTGAATAATACGCGGAATGATTGTCTTATCCGTTTCCAGGAATTTCCCGATATCATCAAGCGCATTAGCAGGTGTTAAAAGCTTCCTGGGGTGATGTAAGCCTTTAAACCTTGTATCAAACGGTGCAATGCTTTTCCATGTAACCGCCCTGCTGCAAACCGGGTTGGGCACCGGGTCGAAGCCTAACAGGGTGGCAATAGTGGCAAAGCGTAATTCACTGTTCAATCCTTCATATTCCGGCTTATGTATTTCTTCGTTAACAGCCTTCATTGCCTTGCCTGATACCAGGATGCCACAAAACGGCACGATCCCGGTTGCATATAAGCGGGCCCGCTCCGGCAGCCTGTTCTCTGTTTCGAACCAATGCCATCTGTCCCTTTCAGGGTATCTTACACAAGGCGCAACTACGTGATGGTCCCAAACCGGTTTATAATATATTTTCAGATCAATGTCGCACCAGCAATCCCATTCTACCAGCAGGAACCTTTCGGCATTAACGTCATTTTTATGAATGTTATACCACCGAAAGATGGTAAGATCACTGCTCATGAGGGCGGTACGCGGATCTTCAAATGGGCTAATTATGGTAAATATTTTAACCCCGGGGTTATATTGCTCAAATGTTCGCCTATTCTCCTCAAAGCAAGCAATTTTTTCGGCATCTGTTTCATTATGCCAGGCTATAAGGATAATAAGTTCAGCAGGGTTAGGCATGCGGTGAGATTTTACGATAAGAGTTTATTGTTTGCTGTAAAAAATACCTGATCATTAACCATGAGCTACGGCTTAGGCCAAGTTGCATATTAACAGTTGAAGTAATTCTATCCTGTTTCTTAGTTTTAAAACCCTCTGTTAAATTTGCATTACTTATTTCCATTTCATCCATAATACACGCTGTCCAGTCGTTCAGCCAACCGGGAAGATCGGATTTATTTTCAACCATGATGTCATGGTATATGTCTGCCAAATCCTGTTTATTACTTTCAAATTTATCAGCAAGAAACTCCATATTGATATCGCCGCCAGTTAGGGAAACGGCATTTGTATAGTAGCTACCAACTTCATGGCTTAATCCCGGATCATCCTTTGACAACTTGAAAATGGCCACGTGTAAATAAAAGGCAAACGTAACCAGCGTTTCATCATCAATTTCATCATCTTTTAAAGCTGTTAAAATAATGCCGGATAAATTGGCGGCTAACTTTGCTTCGCTAACACTATAAGGAACATCGAATAACCCATATTGTATGGTGTTTTGGTCAAATGGTTTAAAAATACCGGCTACAGGTAACCATACAGCCTCGGTTCTTAAATTTCTCTCCAAAAAAAAGTGTTTAAAGTGATTATCAACAACGGATACAAATTCAATGGCAAACCCGCCCGGAACAAGGATAGCTAAACGAATATTGTCTCCGCATAAGGAGTTAAATTCTATCAAATAACTAATCACATAGTGCTTATTTTTTGAGATAAATAACTTTATCTCCCGGAGCAAATAATGCCAGTTCCACATTTTAGTGAATAAAGAAACCTTCAACCAGGTATGTGTTTGTTGCATTTAGATATGAATCGGCAGAGTGGGCTGAAAGTTTTTGAAAACCAAAGCTTTACCAAAAGTTTTATTTACCAGTGCTGTATTGGTTTCCAAATTTTCTTCCAGCAATGATCTGTTGTAAGAAAAGTAGTTGAATTCCAGGATGTTTTTGATAATTGATGGGTCTGCTAGGCGGAAATAACGCTTGCCATTAACATCAAAGTACGTATTATTGTTGAGATCGCTTTTCAATTTCCCGGTTTTTGTTCCACATCCTTTTTCAGCAATTAAAGTTAGCGTGGTATTATCCAGGTCCCAATGCCCGGTTTCCCAGCCGGGCCGCTGAACTGAATATTCAAAATGATACTGCCGTTTTTGGAAAGCATAATTCAGATCTTCCGAGTTTATGGTTGAATTGTCAATTAAGACACCGCGTTCGTACGACCGATCCTTATAAAAAAAAAGCACCTCCGAAACAGAGGGCGTGATATAGTTAATATAAAAACTTTCCAAATTATCTGCGCTTAATGAAAACCGTTCTTCGTCATTATGTGATATAAATTCCAGGTACTTAAAATCATCGATAAGTACTCTTTTTAAACCAATTAGTTCAAGCCTGTTTACAAAATCCCAGTCTTCAAATCCATAGCTGTTCATGCGTTCATCAAAGCCGCTTATTTTAAGAAAATCATCTTTTTTCACACAAACCTTTCCAAAAACATCTTTGGCCGGATGATAATCTTTTTTTGTTTTATGACGGTCGATTGTTGTTAATACACAATTACCATTTTCATTAAACATTTCATTAACATATCGCGCAAATCCCTTACCGGTATAGTGGTCGGCGTTAATATTACATACAATATCGCCGCCAGCTAAGTTAAAGGCTAAATTTTTGGAATGACTGTGGCTGAAAGATAATGGTTGGTTGGTCCGGTAACAGAGCAATCGTCCATTGCTGATAAATTCATTTACATTTTCTTTTATCCACTCAGCCATCCCATCGGCGGAATTATAATCTAACACAATAAACTCAAGCTCAGGATAATCTTCATTATCCCTGATGTTTTGAAGCAGCGTCTGGCTTAACTGGTGCAGCCGGTTCATGCAAACAATACAGAACGATATTTTAAAGTGTTTGTATTTCATGGATGAGCTTTATTAACGGGGTTCGATGTAAGAGCCGTTTTGGGCTCCTGACTGATCATTCCAATTGATCCCTGCAAAAGAAAATAAAAAGAGGTTTATCAAAGCAAGACCATAAGCGCTTAAAGTAATATTTGACCGGCTAATTTGCTTCTAAATAAACTTGGCGCTGTTCTTATGCCCGGCTTTGATATAACCTCTTAAACAAAACAGATATTCATTTCATTAAATGGAAGAACAATAATGATTAATTCCGTTATATCCGTGGCATACGCGACAGCTGCTATAAGTGAAACAATCATAATCAGTCATACAAAACTCACCGCAACCAGGGCCATATAGCCCCCCCTGGATCTTTTTCATTTGGTCTTTGGTCAGCATATTTCCTATGCCACTTAATTTTAACTTTTTCATTCTGCTTTTTTTATCTTAGTGCCTCTATTATCGGGTTGCGGCTTTTCCCTATCCTGTTTTACCGAAGACAGGCAACTTATTGTTCGCGAGACAATTTCTTTGCTTAGAATATTTATATAAAATATTTAATATCTTCCGGTTGATAGTTTTGGGGGAGCCTGCGCCCGTTAATGAAAATAGTTGGCGTTGATTTGATCTCCGCCAGAGTGCACCACTCCCGTTGCTTATCCAATGCCGAATGGCTTTGATATTCCTTTGTAACCGGGTAGCTTTTAGCCCACGAGTCATAATCCTTATGCTTGTGTTCGTACCAGTCGTTAAGCGCCTTTTTTAAGGAGGAATCGTTTTGGTTTGATTGCAGCGCCATCAGGTGATGGGCGACCCTGGTTTTGGGGTTCCTTTCATCACTGCCGGCAGAAAAAACGAGCTGAAGTTTTATATCGGCCCTGTTGGCGAGCCACTCATCCAGAGTCTTGTGGGCTTTTGAGCAAGGCTGGCAATAGGGATTGGAAACCATTGTAATGATATGTTCTGCCTCCCGGTTACCAATAATTATCGAGTTTTCTTCTTCCGGCAATGCATATTTTGGTTCTTCGGCAAGCATTTTATTAAAGAGTTCCGTATTAAATTTAAAAGTTTGGAGCTGTTGTTTTAGCGGCTGCACCTTTTGGGCCTCCAGTAACCAGGGTTTAATAAATATCCACGCCAATACAGGTATGGCCATGCAAATAAGTAAAGCGCTCCATTCCTTTACACCGGGTATTTGTATGCCGCTGGTGAGGTAAGGAAGAAAAGCGAAGAACTCCGCCCATAACACCCCCAGCACGGTGCAGCAGAATATGCACCATTGCCCTGCGATGCGCCACTGGTAGTATACAGAATAAAAAGTGTATGGCAGGCTGATGAGGTTAAGCAGTGCCAGCATCGTCATTATGCCGGGATGCCCGCTGTTAAAAAGCAGCGCCAGCCAGGTGCCTGCAAAATAAAAAAAGCCGGCTTCAGACCAGCTTAGCTCTTCACTTATTTTTGCCGCTTTTGATGATAATATAGCATTGCAATCATTGTTTTTGCCGGTACATAACCGCTGTACAAACGGGTTATTGGCATCAATGCTTTGCATAAGCAACATTACTGTAACACCCAAACCAACGGTTTTAAAGAGTGTGAGAAAAACAATTGGCCAGTTTAATGAAGTGAGATAGGAAGAGTGAAGCAAAAGATAGGCTCCGAGCAGAATAACAGCCACTGAAATGACAAAGGGAATCCGGGCTTTATCCACCAATTCCCTTCTTCGCTTTGTATTATAATCAACCTCACCCGATGCTTCGTCTTTTTCTGCCACCAGGATAGTGCCGCTGTACATTTTTTCAAATTCTCCGGTACTCAGCCTGTGCTTACGCCACCGCTCGTTAGATACTATTGCGTGCTTCTCATCCAAATGAGTTACCGATACAAATTCACCGCCTTTGTTTGCGAGGTGAGCAATAAATGGCTCCTCGAGCCGGGCATCCAATAATTCATTAAACGTAAGAGGATATGCTGCATTGGGCACATGCCAGTTGTTCAGCACTTCGCTGGCTGCAAATAAGCTTGGATAATCAGGATGTTTTTCTAATTCTTCATCGACGCTGTTACTGGTAACAGGAATGCCAAGATCACGTACAAAACAGGTTAAAACCTGCGAAAGGTTACTTTTCATGGTAAGATTTAGATGAGCGATGGAACTCTATAGTATTAATTGGTATTCCAAATATAAAATTATTAATGTCAATAGTACAAGTATTTTATAAAAAAACAATTTGGTAAATAATAGTTGAATTAACCGGGCTGAAAACGGCATGGCAGCGGGCAATAAAAAGGATAATACCTGGTATTTCAATCAGTTTAAGGTTTGGCTTTACCTGTTCAACATAAAAGAGATCAGCTTTTCA
>Ga0068856_100006118_pt1 | contig 11814 bp, 13 predicted proteins | sample KBSCornC62_FD_66595 | JGI IMG/M metagenome (GOLD analysis project Ga0068856, IMG submission 66595) | Corn rhizosphere microbial communities from Kellogg Biological Station, Michigan, USA - KBS Corn C6-2 | ecosystem: Host-associated > Plants > Roots > Rhizosphere > Soil ...
CCTCTTTGCGGCTGCTGAAACGAATGCGAACTGGACCACTGCAACGAGTGTTTTCCATAAGTACTTCCTTTTGTAGTTTTGGGCGTGGAAGGACCTGTCGATTGAATCGGACTTAGAAAAGTCATGGTCGCCTCCTATGTGATACCAAAGTTGGTATCTCTATTCTATCAGCAAATTAGCCTTCAGTACCGAAGATAGCATCTTCGAACTCTCTGGTCTCTAATTCTTTTCTGACGATTTTTTCATCGAGAACGAAGCCGTACTTCTTCTCGCAGAGGAGTGAATTGGATTTGCCGCAGTAGCGGCCAAGTGTATACGATAACTCTTCGAGTGACATTTTCTCGATCAGAGTTCTAGTGCGCTTGCGCTTGTTATCAAGAGATGCTTGATCCATACAGTCCCAACACCTTTGCCATGAACATGTATAGATTGTACTTTGCCGTATCTTGCTTCTGTTTGAGGAACAGATCTGTGACGATTACGTCTTGTCCCAGCGGTGCTGTTCTATGTCTAGGGGTTCCGACTCGTCCACAAGTGCATGATGTGTCATGACATCTAGCGCCATTTTTGCTCTTTGCTCTGGCGATGGAGGAGTTGGGTTTAGAAATTCTGGTAGACACATTACTCGAAACGGACATAGCTTACACCTTTGTGAATCCATGCACTTACCGTCCAGCTTTGAAATCTCTTCCAGAATGCGGGTGTCGTTAGTGCTTAGGGCCATCTGATTCTCCCAGAATCTCGTCGATTGCTTCGTCGAGCAGGATGCGGCTTGCTACTTCTTTGTAGCGAGCGTCAGCCTCTTCTTCGGTCATTTCCTGGACGCCGAGAGCTTCCACGCAGCTGAGAAACGTTCCATTCGTTTTTCTGCGCAGCTTGGAGAGCGGACATTGGCGACAGATGCTGGGGTCTGCCCACTTCGTACAACTGCCTTCTTCTTCGATGATTTTGATCAAGATGTCCATAATCCCCAATTCGATTCAGATCTGGTTACCTATCTATTATACAGATAAAACAACCTAGGATGTCCATCTGGGGATCAGGTATAATGGTTTAAGTATGTCAATGGATAAGCCGAACAAACAGTTGCCCAATGCTCCGCAGACGTCAGTAACAACGTCGCCTTCACCTATGCCGATGTATCTTCCAGATCCATCGATCAAAGGCGTTAGCTTCGATCAACTCTTGAACCAACGTGGTATTCGCTTCATTCACCACAAAGCTATTCCTTGCATGAACGTTGAAGCAACTACTTTCCAAGCTCACCAACCCGACTGTCCTTTCTGCGACGACTCTGGAATCATCTACTACGAATCCAAAGAGGTCACCGGCATCTTCCAAGGAAACAGTATTGAGAAGACTTTCGAAGCTCACGGTGTTTGGGAAGTCGGAACAGCAGTCGTGACATTTCCTACTGAATATCCAGACGGCACGCAGGCTGACTTCAACACATTCGACAAACTTGAGATGCCTGACTTTACAGTTCGCCTCTGGGAACTTAAGGGCTACGAACCTCGCCCAGACGGCATTCAAGACCTTCGTTACCCGGTACAGCATGTCGAGTACGCGTCTTCAATTACTGACGGAGTTCAGAAGTTCTATTACGTAGATGTCGATTTTACAGTGACCACAGAAGGTGGGATTCAGTGGATTCCCGGCAAAGAGCCGTTCTATAATGCGGAACTTGAGCGCGGTGAGGTTGTCGGCTGGGCCTATTTCGCTAAGCCCGTTTACGTCGTGATGCAATCACTTAGAGAACTTAGAGTAACACAGGAGTTAATTGGTGGAGTAAAAACTGCCCGTCGCCTCCCTCAACAGATTCTCGTTAAGCGTGATTTTATGGTCGGTTCTGCTGAAAAAATTGTTAACCCTGTTGTCCCCTGAGTTAGGCTCAATCTTGAGTTATAATGAACGTATCGAGTTGACGGGAGCCTACTGAACTATGCCACAAGCTGTATCGCGCAAGCAATTTAGAATGATGCAGGCCATTCTTCATGGAAAGGTCGACGGTTCCAAAACGTCGGGCCGTGGCGCACCTCCTAAGTCAGTTGCTGCTAAATATACTGCTCCGGACAAAGAGGCTCCAGAACAACACGGTGAGAACCGTGGTGGCGATTGGTCTGAAAAGCACCACGCCAAAGCTAAATCAAAAGTAAAAGAGAAGCGCGAAGAACGTAAGAAGTCTAAGAAGGACCTTAAGAAGTCTTTTGAAGATCACTATTCTGGTCACGCTGCTGCAGCACTCGTTATGAACGCTAACAACCAAATCCTCCTCGGTCGTCACTCGACTGGTGGTATGGCATTTGCTGGCGGACACATGGACATCACTGATGGTTCAAAAGACATCACTGCTCTCCGTGAACTCAAAGAAGAATTTGGTATCACTGGCCGTAATCCTCAGAAGGTTTGGTCAGGTAAATTGAACGGCAACGAGTGCGATGTTTTCTTAGTTGAATCATTCACTGGAACACCGAAGAGTACAGATGAGCTGAAAGACCCTAAGTGGTTTAATACAGCTGACATCCCGTGGGACGATCTCCGTGATTGCTGCCACAAACCTTTGGAAGAGTTCGTACGCACTAAGTTGGGTAAATCTCTGCAAGGAATGATCGCATTAGAGAAGTTGGAAAAGAACGTAGTTCGCCAACGAGCTGATGCAGTTCTTGAAGTGACACACGGCGACGCTCTCAAGCTCGTCGGCAACGGCATGTTCCGCAAGCTTCGTGAAGAAGTTAAGGGCATGAACGATGAGGATTTCAAAGACATCCACATCGACACATATATTGTATCTATTCGCAAGCACATGAACGATATCTATTCTGGTCGCGTCGTAGACGGACACAAGATGGTTTATCAGTTCACAAACAAGTCCTTGCCTGAGCTCACAGCAGCTCTTATGTCTGTATTCGAATGGTATGTTCCGGAAGACGAAAACTTCCTGGACACACTCACTGACGATATGGAAGACGATGTTATTCACGGCGGAGTTCAACACTTGGTTGAGAACTACAAGCGCCACAACATCGGCAACATCTACCAAGAGATGGAAACCATCCGCGAGCAGATGCGCAACGGCATGGCTGTCGACCTTCAACAGGTCGAAGCTCGCATTATGAAGCTTTTTGACAAGTTAGAAGAAACTATTCACACTGTAGCTGGTAAGCATAATGAGCTTACACAGATCGCAGGAGATGAGATCGATGAACTTGAGCGTAAGCTTCGTGGCCTTCAAAGCAAGGTCGACGAGATGGAAAGAAAACCTGAGACAGTAACGGCGTTCAGCTCGAATGCTCCGAATCCTGCTCGTGTCCATGACGAGAACTATCCTTACCTTCCGCGCCCTCAGGTCGAGATCAACCCTAACGGGAAGATCCGTATTACTTTCAGCCAAGACTGGACAGACCTTGAGAAGCAGAACTTCCTTCATGATATGAAGGCTAAGTCTGTGAAGCGCGAGAAGCTGAATGGTTGATATTTTTTTAGAACTTCAAAGATTAAGAGCCTCGTTGCTTTCTAGGGGAATCGAAGACCAGTTCGTCGATGAGATTCTTTCGAAGGCAGATAACGAGATTTCGATAGCTCTGCGAGAGCGTCTTGATAACGCGATGGACCTTGCGGTTCAGTCCGGTGTTCAGAAAGACTCTGCAGACTTCATCAACGAGTTGCGCCCTCGCTACGACGCGTTTGTTCTCGATACTGCGTCCGGTAACACGGACTTTACAGAACCACCGATGCCTATGCTGGACAAGCTCCTTTCAAAGGGTGCAAAGCCAATGAAGGACGGAAGTGGTGTTTACAAGATTATCCCTGTCGGAAAGCCTAGCGGACGTCAGAAAACTCCGATCCACGCTAACATCTTCGACGCACAAAAAGCCATCTCAGCCGAACGCTACGCAGCGGCTGTATCACAGTATGCCAAGATCGCGCCTCGAGACTCTAAAGTAGGGTTCAGAACTGCGACTAGTAAACAAAGCCGTGAGACTCAATGGGTTCAACCGGAGAAGCCGAAAGACTTCACGGAAGATCTCGCAGAGATCAACAGCATGTTGCTAAACGATCATGACGACATTGTCCTTGGTATAATTCGTAGTTATGAGGAAGGTTTCTAATGTCATTCGTAATGCCTGAAATCGTCGTACAGAAGGTGTTGGAATACGGGATCAAGCGTCTCCGTTCCAACAAGGCCGAATTCTATGATCTCTTCGCTCAGTTCACTCAGGACGAGCTTGCAGCCGACTATGGTGATAAATATCTAGACGAAGTTTGGAAGTGGTTCTCTACTTCTAAGATTCCAGTTGTTAAGGCTTGGTCGTTCAACGCCCAGGTCATCCCATGCATCTCTGTCCACCTCGCTAACGAGACTGAGGATGAGGGTAAAGCTGGTATCGGTGACTATGCTGGGACTTTCGATGACCAGGGTGAGACTGGCACTGGCGTCATGACAGCTATGGTTGATATCGGGGTCCACGCTAACAAAGCTGGCGACCACGTTCTCTGGATCTACTACATCGTAGCTTATATCCTTTTCAAGCATAAGTTGATGGCTCACCGTCTGGGTCTCAAGCTCCATACGTTTAGTGCCTCTGACTACAACAAGGACAACAGCAAGATGACAGAGAATATCTGGACTCGCTGGGTTCGCTTCCGTTGCACTACAGAGAACTTCTGGGACGCTGAGCGCTTCCAAGACGTTGAGAACGTTAACCTTGATCCAGCAGTCGGCTTAGAGCCGGCTCACGATATCGCGGCCACTCCGGACGTAGATATCAATACAGTTGATACGACAGCGAATAGTGGCCTGGTTGCAAGCAGAGTCGGCGACGACGAAGATATTGACGACCTTAACATTTAAGGGACCACCCTGTTAAAATATAAGCAAAGGAGCCTATATGGGAAAGAACAAGAATAGACAAAGAGACATGGCATCAGATACTTCTGCCGAAGAAGCTGTTGACGCCGTTGAAGCTATCGAAGCAGCTCCTCAAGAAGAAGTTGCGGCTGAAGAGCCTAAAGTAGACTTCGACACATGGCATGCAGTACGTAAGCACCGCATTCCGGGTGTCCATAAGAAAGAAATCCTTAAGGCCGATTTCCAAGGCCGTAAGGTTCCGATGGTTGCTACGTGGCAAGCATTTGATGAAGCATTGAAAAAGTACGGCGTTACGCTAGCCTAACCTAGCTCGACACCTATGTTATAATTGGGTTAGAAACTTGACTCAGGAGACTTAAACACATGGCAATTAATGTAAGCTTTAATGGTGCTACCATTTACAAACCAGGTGCTTACTCAAGAACCACAATCGACCTTGGCGGTGGCTTTCCACTTTCGCCAACAGGTATCGTGGCTATCTTTGGTGAAGCAGACACGGGTGCTCCTGGCGCCTCAGAAACGAACATCGCTAATAACGTGTTCGGTCCAGATCAAATCGTCCAGATCCGTGAAAAATACGGAAAAGGAAACATTGTTGATGCTGCGACTTTCTTGTTTGCTCCGGGCGCTGATGGCGCAATTCCGGGTGGCGCACAAGCTGTCTACATCTACAAGACGAACGCGTCTGTTCGTGCGATGCTTGATCCAATCACTGCTGGTCCAACTGCATTCGGACGTCTTCGTTCGCTTCAGTGGGGAACAGTCGGTAACCAAATTACTTTCCGCAACACTCTCACACCTGAGACGCCTGCGACTGTAACTGGAACAACTCTCACTCTTCCAGTTGTTATCACAGCTGCAACGAATGACACAATCCTCTACCGTGTAAACGGTGGTGTTGAAGTTACTGCAACTATCGCTCCGGCTTCGTACGCATCTGCTGCTGCTCTTGCAACAGCTCTTGATACTGCGCTCTCGCCTGCGGTTGACGCTGCTGCTTCAGGAACAACTGCGATCGCTTTGACGCAAGCTGCTGGAACTAACCTCGCACGCAACGGTTACGGCCGTTCTATCGAGATCACTGGCGGTACTGCTCTTGCTTCGGTTGGTCTCGCGACTGGCTGGCACGCTGCTGCTGCTGAACCAATGGCTTCTTTGATGGTTCGTAACCCAGTTACAACTCTTGAAGAATCGGCTGTTGTCGGTGGTAACGTGATGATGACTCTTGGTCGTGATACAACTGGTGGCGCAACTGCTGCTTCGGTTGCTATCTCTGCGACAACGATGACTCTCACACAAACAGGTGCAACTCCTGCTTCGTACGCGTTGAACCTCGGCGACTACAGCAACATTCAATCGATGGTTGACTTCATCAACACTCTCCCAGGTTGGACAGCGGCTACGCCTTCTGTACTTCTTGGTCAAGCTTCGCCTACGGTCCTTGACCGTGCGACTGCTGGAGCGATGTCGATTTCTGGTGCAATGCCTGCACGCATCAAGAAAGATGCTTCGGAAGTTGCTGCGTTCTTCGCTGCTTCTTCGCAAGTTGAATTGATCCCATTGACTGGCCAAACTGAAGTAAAGAAAGTTGGTCTTCCAGATCAACAAGGCGTTCCAAACGCTCTTTATTTGAGCGGCGGTTCGAAAGGATCGACGTCTTCTGCTGAGATCGTTAACGCATTGAGCAAGTTCGAGAAATTCCGTGTAAACGGTATCGTTCCTCTCTTCTCGCGTGACGCTGCTGACGACATCGCTGACCAATTGACTGATGCTGCTTCGACTTACACAATCGCTGGTATCCACCAGGCTGTTAAGACTCACTTGTCTTTGATGGCAACTACTAAGAAGAAATCTGAGCGTCAAGGTTACTTGTCGATCAAAGCTTCTTACGCTGCTTGTAAGGCTCAGATCGCTACTATGGCTGCTGCTCGCATCCAGATGGCAATCCAAGACGTTCGTCAAGCCGACAGCGAAGGAAACATCAAGTGGTTCCAACCATGGGCTGGCGCAGCAATGCTCGCTGGTGCACGTGGCGGATCGCCTGTTGGTCAGCCAATGACATTCAAGTACTTCAACATGTCGGGTATCCGTCAGACTGCTCAACCTATGAGCACTCCTGAATCGGACATCCAAGTTGATTTCGATCCAGATACTATGTACGATGACGCGATCGCTAACGCGGTTACTTTCTGGGAAGCTCCACAAACTGGTGGCTTCCGCGTTGTAGTCGATAACACGACTTACAACAAAGATGGCAACTGGGTTTACAACCGCGCTAACGTTCTCTATGCGGCTGACGTACTCGCTTACGACTTCCGTAACCAACTCGAGAACATCTACGTAGGCTTGAAGAATACGGTTTCGGCTGCTGAGATTAAGTCTACTTGTGAGGCTATCCTCACTTCGTACTTGGCTCAAGGCATCACGGTTTCGACGTCGGACGCTAAGAACGGTTTCAAACAACTCGTTGTTCAAATCAACGGCAACACGGTTAACGTGGCAGTTGTAGTGAAGCTCGTTGAAGGTATCGACTTCGTACTTGCAGACATCACTCTGCAACGTGCAAGCCAGACAGCTTAATACGGACTAGTCATCCTGAGTTTCTGAAGAGGTCAGCCCCTGGGCTGGCCTCTTTTTTTAACTTAAAACAGGGTATATTAGTTAACATGGGTTGCATAGTGTAACCTAAAAAAATGGAAGGTATTGGTCAACCACAAGACCAAAAGGAAATCAACATGGCTGGAAAGAAGCCCTCATTCATTACAGGTGCGAATGCGAAGATTAAAGTAGGCGGTAAGACGTTTGCTTATGCTTCGGATGTTTCGTACCAAATCTCAGTAGACACTATTCCTATCGAAACGATGGGACGCTACGAAGCAGTGTCGAACGAACCTGTCAACTACTCGGTAGCTGGCGAACTCTCTGTTGTGCGTTACACTGGTATCGCAAAACAAAACAACATGCCAGGAACAAACACTGGTGGTAACGGTCTCGGCAAAGTCGACTACACAACTGGTGGTAACGGCGCTTCGGAGATCAACCCTGGAAACATCCTTATCTCACAAACGTGGGATCTCGCTGTTTACCAAAAAGAGCAAACTGGCGCAACAGCTGCCGGCGGAACTGCTCAAGTTGTAGACTCTGTTGAGTTCATCACTATTAAAGACTGCCGTTTCAACCGCAAGTCTGCTTCGCTGAACAAGCGCGGTATCTTGGTTGATCGTCTCTCTTTCGTTGGCATCGTTGCTGATGACGAATCGTTCGACGTTTCGTTCTCTGGCGATACTGACCTGACGTAATAGTCTTTTTAAGGAATCGGTACAGTGGCTGGATTAAGACCCAACTTTCTCACTGGCGCAAACGCCAAGATTAAGCTCAACGGTAAAACGTTGGCCTTCTGTACCGATTTGTCTTATTCAATTCAGATCCTTACTCAAACTCCTAAAGTCTTAGGTATGTATGAAGGTTCCTCTGTCGAGCCACTTGGCTATACAGTCTCCGGAAGTTTCACCGTCATTCGATACGCTAAAGATGTGAGAGCAGCAACCGGCGGAGCAACTCCAAAGGGTATGGCAATCAACGACGCCGGTAACGGCGTTGGCAACTGGGGTTCTGTTTGGGGTGGCGGATTGCTTGGGAACGCCCTTAATACGCTCGGCTTCGGTAACGACGGACGAGCAAACGAAGCATTGGATCCTAGCCGTTTCGCGCAAGGAACAACATTCGATATTCAAGTTTATCAAAAGGTAGTCAACAACGTGCCTGGTGACCAAGGTCTGATCGATCAGCTTGTCGCACCTATACAGCAAGTTGCTGGCATCTTAGGCGGAGACCATGTAGACGGTTTCTCAGCCGCTTCTGCAAACATTATCGGTGTTGCAAACATCCGTAACTGCAGAATCACACAAGCTGACTTCTCCCTTTCTAAGAAGGGTGCAGCTATTCAACGTTTCAATTTCACTGCTCTGTATGTCGATGAAGATAGCTTCGTAGCTGACTTCAGCGGTAGCGGACAGCAGTTCCAAGGGTGATTAAATGCCTACAGGCTTTAATAACAAACCGGAAGTAGTACAAGGTCTTTTAGATAACGTCGCGAGCAACCTCGCTGGCATTATCTCTACACGACCGCAAGCTCGCTATGCTTCTGGCGCCCGCACAACTCTGAAGATTAACGGTAAGATCGCAGCATTCGCTTTTGGCGTTAGCTGGAGAATCAACACTGCCGTTTCAGAGATCATGACTATTGACGACTACTTCCCAACAGAACTTGTTCCTCAGCGGATCTCTGTTGAAGGAACTATCTCGGCAATGCATATTCCTGGAACATCTGCAGGCACTGAGATCTGGCAATCAGACTCTCTTAACTTCTTGTTCCAACAGTACATCAGTATCGAAGTCCGTGACTCAGCTACTGACGCTCTGCTTTTCTTTACAAATAAAGCTCTCATCACTTCGCGCAGCGAAGATATCAGAGTCGATTCCTTAGCGCAAGTTCAGTTGAGCTTCAAAGCGATCGGCTTCCAAGATGAGCGCGTACCTGATGCTCAGTCCCTTCCAGCTCAGGCGAATAAGCCTCAAGCCAAGACTCCACCGGCCGACTCTCGCAGAGATGATACGCCGTTTAGTGCAGTAGGCAACGTCTTCGGTACTACAGCGTAATAGCTTTGTAGGTATAATGAAGCCTGATCAAGGAGTCATTAATGGATTTACCTAGCAAAGAAACTACATTCGAGTTCGACCACACTGGTGAAGATACTGGCAAAGAATACAAAGGCCGGTTCACTGTTAAGTGTGTATTGACCGTTGGCGAGAAGCATGCTATGGCTCTGGAAAAGACCCGTCTCATGGGCAACTACGCCATGCCGACAGACGATCTTGCCGGTCTTGCTATCATCCTCGCAAACCTTCGTGCTAAAGTTGTTGACGCCCCTGAGTGGTGGAAACAATCAGTTGGCGGAGCTTCGATTGAAGATGAATCGGCCCTCGTTGTCTTGTATCGTAAGGTTCAGGAGGCTGAGATCGAATGGAAAGAGAAGCTAAAGACCAAGGGTCAAGTTCTCCCGGATCCATCAGCATCGTCGAAGCCGTAAAACGCGTCGCGGCCTACAATGCACGGGCCAGCCTGGATAACGAAGAACAACTAACATTATTCCTACAATCTTGGTGGTCGAGAACCTATAATCGACCGCTCAAGGATCCCGTATTACTCGAGTATACACTCGAAGAACTCCTATACGAATTCTATGACCGTATCGAACGCCAGAAGGCCCAAGACGAAGCTCTTGAGCAAGAAGGTGATAAGATAGAAGAGGCTAAAGACAAAGAAGCTGAAGACTGGGCAGAGAAGATGGAACGCGAAGAGCGTGAAGCTGAGATGCGCCGTGAAGCTACTAAGTCTGAAGAGAAGCCAGATCCCACCAAGGATCCTGAGAATATCAAGTGGATGGAAGAACAACTCCGTCTTGGTAAGCAGGTCCATGGTGACACATTTGGTGAAGACATAGACGACGAAACGTTTGAGTGAGTGTAATACATGGCTGACGATATCAACAATTCTGGCAACAGACGTGGGATGAACACCAGTAGAGCATCTGAAGAGCTTCGAGATATCGGAGCTCGTGAAGGTGTCGAGAGTGGTCGTTACCGCAACGTTGTAAATCAATATCAGTCGACTCGTGCTGAGCTTAACGGCGTACGCGCAGAGATCAAAGCCAACCCTGCTCTCGCAGATACTCCACTCGCACAGATGGTTCCTGGCTTGTTCACGCAGATGCGTCAAAACCGCACTCGAATGAACTCCATGGATGAGGACGTCAACAGACGTTCTGAACTTGCAGCTTCTAAGTACATTAACGGTCAATTCGCTTCTTCGACTATCAATGGTCAAGTAAGTGGAATGCAACGCGATACGAACATCCAGCTTGGCGGGATGAGCATGAGTCGCGTTCCTTATGATGAGCTCACTCGTCAGAAGGAAGACATCTATGCACAGATCGCGCAACAACAGAAGACAGCACAGAACGCAATCAGAGGCGCTTATACTGGCCGTGGTCAGTTCAATCCGTCTGCTGGTTCACAAGTAGATGCCTCTCTTGCGACACGCACAGAAGGCATGCGTCAGATCGCTCAGATCAACGCTGCTCAACGCTTGCATACGATTGCAGGAACAGATCCATCTTCTAAATCTCGTTTCCTTATGGAAATGGGCGGCGAAGCATCTGCTCTTACTAATAAAGACACATTCGCGAAAGAGTTCGCACAGAACGGTCAACGCGGCTCAATGAGCCTTGACACATCAGCAGGACCTAAGAAGGTTAGCTTTCATGATGTCGATAAAGAGTTGATCACTCAAGCTAAAGCTTTATCTGAAGCTTTAGAGAAGTTATCTAGCGGCACGCTGAAAGCTGCAGAGCAGATGACAACGTTGGAGAAAGCTGAAGAAGCTGCCAACAACATGAAGAAGCTTAAAGAAGCGCAAGCTGCCGGTGCTGGTGGCGGAAGTACGTTCTCTGGCGTTGGAGCCTTGAACGGTATTTCTGGTGCTTTCGGTGCATTCTCAAATGCTGGTCAACAGATCATGTTGAACCAACGTATGCAGGAAATCAATAACGCAGCTGGTGGCGCTGGCATTGCTAACCAACAGTATGACGAGTACAAACGTGCTCGCGCAGGCCGAGTTGATGCTCAGATCGCCGGCGGCATGTGGGATAACGCCAACGACTTCGGCGTAGAGATGAAGAACGCTTCAACTATCGTTACCGGCATGGACATGGTTGCCAATGGTGCGAGCGCTGGAGCTGGAGCTGCACAAGCTATTAACGGAGCCAAGAATACAGTTGGAACTTTAGGTTTCACCGGCTCACAAGAAACTATGGCCGGTATTCAAGGCGCAGTTACAGGTGGTTCGAACCTCGCTGTAAGCGCATTTGATCTTAAGCGTGGCG
>Ga0068856_100006121_pt1 | contig 11810 bp, 11 predicted proteins | sample KBSCornC62_FD_66595 | JGI IMG/M metagenome (GOLD analysis project Ga0068856, IMG submission 66595) | Corn rhizosphere microbial communities from Kellogg Biological Station, Michigan, USA - KBS Corn C6-2 | ecosystem: Host-associated > Plants > Roots > Rhizosphere > Soil ...
GCACGCGCGAGGTCATGAAGACGCAGAAGATTCCAAGCGGATACGATCCGGCGCTTTACAAATCCGAGTACGTCTTCGCGACCGCGGAAGACGGCGTGAAGATTCCGATTTCGATCGTTTACCGGCGCGACACTTTCAAAAAAGACGGCTCGATGCCGCTCTATCTTTACGGTTACGGATCTTACGGGATGTCGATGCCCGCTACGTTCTCAACCGTCCGCCTAAGTCTTCTCGACCGCGGTTTCGTCTATGCGATTGCGCACATCCGGGGAGGCTCTGAGCTCGGTCGCCATTGGTATGAGTCGGCGAAGTTCTTAACCAAGAAAACAACGTTTCACGATTTCGTTTCAGCGGCCAAATATTTGGCCCGCGAGAACTACACGCGCGAAGGCGAGATCACGATTTCGGGAGGAAGCGCGGGCGGCATGCTCGTGGGTGCGTCGCTTAACTTCGCACCGAAGTTATTTAAAGCGGCCGTTGCCGACGTTCCTTTCGTCGACGTGTTAAATACGATGCTCGATAAAACGTTGCCTCTCACTCCGATTGAGTTTGAAGAATGGGGCAATCCAGAAGATCCGGATTACTACCACTACATCAAATCCTATTCGCCTTACGACAATGTCGAGCGCCGCGATTACCCGCACCTTCTCGTGACATCGGGCTTGAACGATCCACGCGTCACTTACTGGGAGCCGGCAAAGTGGGTTGCGAAGCTTCGCGAATTTAAAACCGACAAGAATTTGCTGATTCAATACATCCACATGGGCGCAGGACACGGCGGTCCTTCAGGACGCTACGAAGCTCTCAAAGAATACGCCCGCGAGTACGCGTTTGTATTGGACGTCTACGGAAAGGCCTAAGGCATGCTTCTCGAAACTCTTTTTGCGCTGACAGCTCACGCCAACGTTTACGATGCATCGCCCGAGTGCAAGGCCGTTCAACACATTTCCGCTCCCAATAGCGATCTTCCGACGAAGAAAGAGATTGCCGAGTTAAAAAAATGTGATTCAGAAAAGCCGTATTACGGAATTGGCCAAAAAGTTGATTACAAAAAAGCGCGCCACTGCGCTTTCGCCCAGCTCGAAAATGAAGAAGACGACGTTTTTTGGGGCGGAAGAACAATCCTCTACATGATTTATGCGAACGGCTACGGCGTAAAACAGAACCGCAAGCTGGCTTTGAAGTATGCGTGCGGCCTTGAGTCCGCTCCTGCCGAAATCAGCGGCCGCATCGAGCACCTTAAAAAAGAAGGCAAAATCGACTTCTGCGACGACATCACGAGTGGTTATGCGCAAGGCTTCTGTCAAAGCCGAGATAACGACATCGCAAAAGCGGTGCGAGAAGAGAAGTTTGCAAATCTCCCCTTCAAAGGACCGGCGTTCGAGAAATTGAAATCGGCCTCTGCCGAATTTACGAAAGCTCGGGCGGAAAACGAAGTCGATCAATCAGGAACGGCGCGCGCCGCCCAACAACTCCAGGAAGAAGACATTCAAGAACGCGACTTTCTTGAATCTCTGCAAACATTCGCAGCTGGCAAAGCCCCTCACTTCAATCGCAAGAAAGAAGATGATCACCTCAACGACGTCTTCAAAAAGGTGATGGCTTTTAAAGACCCAGCGAACTGGTGGGGCACCGTTACCAAAGATAACATTCTAAAAACTCAGAGAGCCTGGATCAAGTATCGCAATGCTTGGCGTGAATTCGCAGGCGCCGATAAGGCCGACCAAGTCGATGCGTGGTTCACGAAGAAACGCGCGCACATGCTCGAATCATTTACGAAGAACTAACGGCCTTCTCGCTGCATCCGCCGTTTTTCCAAAACGGCGCAGTAGGCAGCCCCGGTTAGACAGATCCACCAAAGAATTAAAATCCAAATCAAGAAGAGCGGGACGGACGCGAGAGATCCGTAAACTTTGTTCGTGTTGAAAAACGTTTTCATGATCGTCGAGTAAAACGATTGTGCGATCGCCACACCCAGAGTCGCAATTGCGGCACTCGCCAATGACGAAATCCAAGAAACGTAGATGGACGGTACAAACTTATAGATCGAGAGCAGCGTGATGAATTCAAAAGTGACGAGAATAAACGCGCGCGGAACCGGACCGATCAGTCCGACGTCTTTCGATCCTAAAATACCGAGCACAATCGCCAAAGCGAGCGGCCCCAAAAACATCAAGAGCCAATAAATTAAAAACTGACGCCAAATTTTTCGCTCGCTCGTCAGACCCCAAACGCGGTGGACCGCTTTCTCCATGTCGTAGAAAATCTTCGTCGAGGCGATCAATAAGCCTAAGCCTCCGCCTAAACCTAAAGTGCGCGAATGAACACGCTCGATCGCTTGTCGAATCGTGCGAGAGAGTTCAGCCCCTGACGCATCGACCAAATTGTGTAAGATGAAAGGTTCAATCTTGTGAAGAAGAGACTCAAGGCCGCCGAACGCGGTAAAGACGCTTAACGAAACCGCGAGCAGCGGAACAAGCGAAACCGCCGTTGAAAACGCGAGACTGCCCGCCAATGTCGAAACGTCAGATGTGTGAATCTGTTCGAACGTTTGGTGAATTGTCGTTTTCAGTCTGTGCAACTGACGCCCAAAGAGTGACACGGGTTTATCTTAAGGGGATGCTACCAAGAAACGCAAAACCGAAAGGTCAGGCCAGATGAAATCCCTCCTCCTCCTTCTTACCGTCCTCTTGAGCGCATGTTCGCACCAAGCCATTGTCCCCGAAGCGAAGAATGTGAAGATCGCGCGTGAGAACCCACCGAGCGATTGCCGCGAGATCGGCCACGTCCTCGGACAAGTCAAAACAACGGCGGGATCTATCGAACAAGCGATCGACGACATGAAACTCGATGCCGCCCGTAAAGGCGCGAACTACGTTCGTATGGAATCGACCGGTGCGATGGGCACATCGGCGTCAGGTACGGCGTATCAATGTCCTTAATTTAGTTTGCGAAGTTAATGAGTTAACTCAGGCGCGCGAGGCTGCGGTTTTCGCTCGGGATGCCGCAGCTCTTCAACGCGCGAATTGGTTAAGTTCGGAAGCGAGATCAAGAATCGCGCGCCACCCAGATCAGGCGAATCCGTGATCTGCAAGAAGCCTTGGTGAATCTCGACGCAAGTTCTAACCGACGTGAGCCCAAGCCCGGTTCCAAGTGTCTTGGTCGTAAAAAATGAATTCAACACTTTCTCTCGTAATGAAGGCTCGATACCGGGCCCATTGTCATCGACCACCAAAGAAACACCGTTCTCCGAATTCAGAATCGTAAAGCGCACGCGACCGACACGGCCCGTAGCCTCCGCCGCGTTGATCAATAAATTCATAACGAGTTGATGAATCAAAACAGGATATCCGCGCAGTTCAACGCGCGTATCGCTTACCAACTCAATAGCGGCCTTTTCACAAGAGACATGGCCGTCCATCAATCGCAAAGTTTCAGCGACGCTTTTCGAAAAATCGAAATGATGAGGTTCTTCGTTAAAAAGAGCCGACGAGACTCCGCGAAGTCGCTTCACGAGTTCCATCAACCGATCGGTGCTCTGATTTAGCTTCGCGATCCATTGAAACGCCGCTTCCGGCATGCTCGGCAAACGTTTCAACTTTTCCGCGCTCAAACGCAAAACCGTCAGTAAATTTGCAACGTCGTGTGCAATGACCGAAGCAAAAAGAGCGGGAGCCGCTTGTCGTTCCGCTTCCGCCCAGCGCTCGTGCGTTTCATGAAGCTCGCGCTCGGTGCGCGCGATTCTTTTCGAAACCCACCGGATCGTGAAGTAAAAGCCGATCGCGGTCAAAATCATGAATGAGCCGTCTTTGATGCTTTCAAGACGCTCGAAGCGTTCAACCGAGCCCTTAGCGATCCCGGCCAAAAGCATGGTCGACATTTGAGCGTAAAAATAAGTGACAACAAGATAGCCGGCGGAAAACGCGAATGCGTAGCGACGGGACGATTTCGATTGAGGTGCTAGCTTGTGTTCGCCCAACGGCATCAGTGAAGAACCTTACGAAGAAAGGCACCCAACTGGATGATCACTTCTGGCGGAATTTCGTGTCCACCCTCGAACCGTTGCAACTGGCCCTGCCAGCCATTTTTCTTCAAGAGCTGTTCGAGTTTCTGCGCGTGCGCGAATGAGAGCACCTGATCGTGAGCGCCGTGCGCTTGGAAAAACGGCATCGCCCCGCGCGCGGCTAGCTCACCCCATTCGGTTGCGTTCACCAAAGTTCCGCTCAAAAGAGCCAATCCTGCAGGCTTTTGATCCATGTGCAGAACGAGATCGGTTGAGAGCATGGCGCCCTGAGAGAAGCCGCCAATGACGAGCTTTTTCGGATCTACATTGAGCTTCGAGAGAAACTGAAGCGCATTCTCGCGAGCCTTTTTCATGCCGGGCGGAATTCGCTCAGTCAGATCGATGGTGGCGCCGGCTTGCAACTCGGCTAACGGAATTGGAAACCAGGCACGACCTTCAAAATGGCCGCCGAGCGGAACCGTGAGTGGGCCGTTCGGGAAGTACCAATTGCTGTTTCGGGGAGCTTGAATGGCGCCTGCAAGCGACGCCAGATCGGTCATGTCAGCGCCGTAACCATGAAAAAGCACGATCGTCGGGGCCGACGGATCACCCGCAACCTCAAGACATTCTAAAGGACCTATTCGACGTTTACGGGCTTCAACCCTAGCCATTTCGAAACGGTATCAAATGGCTAACAATTCTCAATCTCTATCTCAGTCCCTGTCTAGGACGGGAGGTTGGTCGTTCAGATAAAGAGCACAGTCGAAATCTTGCGTGAGGACTTCGCCGTCTTTTTTCTCGTACGTCGCTTGGGCCGCGTACATGGTGCCGTCGGAGATCGTTTGAAGTTTCGCATTTTCGGCGAGGGTCTGGATATCGACGGTGATTCGCGAAAGAAGGCCAATGCGCGTTCCGCCCAAATGCTTTCCTGGATGCGGAGTGTTTTCGTTCACGAGAGCGATGAAGCGAATGCCATCGGCGCTCGATTCCGTGCTCAAAACTTGATCATCGACGTTGAACGTCGCGATCACTTGCGAGCTCGGCGAGAGTTCGGGGTCGATAAACTTCATTTGTTTTGCGCTCGGTGTGCCCGTTGAGAAATCGATTACGATTTGCGTATCGCGGTCGACGCTCAAGCACGTGTAGCCCGTCGCAAACGCAGAGCTAGAGCTCAAAAGAAGCATCGTCGTTAAAACTCGGAGAAGTCGCATAGGGCCCCCGGTACGTGTAAATTACGCTCAAAACCTAGGTAGAGTTGTCCCATTTGTTAAATACATAGTGTGAATTTTAATATTCAACTGATACATAGGCGCCATGGATAACCTACATTGGCAGCTCTCGGTGCTCTCGAAGGCGATTCACTATAAGAACCTTTCGGGCGCGGCTTCTCACGTCGGCGTCTCGCAACCGCAGCTCTCGCGCATCGTCTCGCGGCTTGAAGAAGAGCTCGGCGTCGTCCTCTTGGACCGAACCGCCCGGCGCAAATCCGGATGGACCCCGGTTGCGTTTAAAATCGCCGAAACTTACTTCCGCTCCTCCCGTAAGCTCACCCACGCCATCCAACAGCTCAAAACCGACGACCAACCGACAACGTTAACCATCGGAACTCTTGAGGGAATGAGCAGTCTCGCAAGCGAATTCTGCATCCAAATCTTGGCGGATGCGCGAATGACCCAGGTCGAACTCGACGTCTACGATTTGAGCGAGCTCGAAGAAAAGTTCGTTAAAGAGGAGCTCGATCTCGTCTTCACGAGTCGCGAACCAGGGCGTCATAAACACCGCTACGTGCGGGATCTGGGTTACCAGGTCTTTGACCGCCGCCAATCGGCAGCCGGCCCCCGGGTTCTGTCGCCTTATGAATACGCCAACTATATGCAAACTGCTAAAAAGGGCAAAAGCGCGCCTCAGAAAATTTTGATCTCGAACTCGCTCGCGATTCGCCGATCGTGGATTGAAAACCACAATGGCTCAGGTTCGATCCCTTCAGATGTGAGACGCCGGAAGACATCGGACTCCGATCACGCCGTTCTTTTGCTGGCGAACGATGTCATGAATCCCGCGCTTTGGGCGCGTCTCGAGCAAATACGTCTTTAACTGAAGGCTCGGCAGAAGTAGTCTGTCGGGCATTATGAAAGACGCAAGCCCACAGCCCATTCACCTCTCCGATTATCGTCAACCTGAGTTCTGGATTCCGAACGTCGAGCTTCACTTCACGCTCGCGGCCGATGGAGGCCGCAACACGGTCGTTCGCTCAAAACTTTTTCTTGAGCGGAACAAATCTCTCAACTCGACCCGCCCGTTAGTTTTAAACGGCGAAAAGTTGAAACTTCTCTCGGTCGCCGTCGATGGACGAAAACTTTTAGACGGTTCGTTTACCGTCACCGACTCCGCCCTCACTCTCCCCGATCTTCCCGACAAATGCGTTGTGGAGATTGCGGTGGAAATCGATCCTGAAGCGAATCTTTCGTGCGAAGGGCTTTATAAATCGGGCGGATTTTATTGCACACAGTGCGAGGCCGAGTCTTTCAGACGAATCACTTACTTCCTCGATCGCCCCGATGTGATGTCGGTTTACCAAGTCACGATCGATGCCCCTCGCTCGATTCCGCTTCTGCTTTCGAACGGAAATCCGGTTTCTTCGCGTGAATTGCCGGGCGATCGACATGAAGTCGTTTGGCGAGATCCTTCTCGCAAACCTTGTTACTTGTTCGCTCTCGTAGCGGGTGACATGGGCGTTCTCGAAGATCATTTCGTCACGCGCTCGGGCCGCCGGGTGAAGTTGCAGATCTTCGCGCGCCACGGTCTTCAAGACCGCTGTCAGCACGCGATGGATTCCCTGAAGTGGTCGATGAAGTGGGACGAAGACACGTACGGTCTTGAGTACGATCTCGACATCTTCATGATCTTCGTCGCTGAAGAATTCAATATGGGCGCGATGGAAAATAAGGGCTTGAACGTGTTCAACGCCTCTTACGTTCTCGCCAATCCTGAAACGGCGACCGATTCCGATTACGACGGCATCACGGCTGTCGTCGGTCACGAATACTTCCACAACTGGACCGGAAACCGCGTCACCTGCCGCGATTGGTTCCAACTTTCGTTGAAGGAAGGGTTGACCGTTTTCCGCGACCAGCGTTTCTCAGCCGATCTTGGCTCTGAAGCCGTGAACCGTCTTGATGACGTCACTCGATTGCGTACGGTTCAATTCGCTGAAGATGCGGGCCCGATGGCTCACCCGATCCGCCCGCAACAGTACATCACGATCGACAACTTCTACACGACGACCGTTTACGAAAAAGGTTCCGAAGTTATTCGTATGATCGAAACGATCGTGGGTCGCGACGGCTTCCGCAAAGGCATGGATCTGTATTTCAAACGCCACGACGGGCAAGCGGTGACGACCGAAGATTTCGTCGCGGCGATGGCCGATGCGAACGAAGTCGATCTCACTCAATTCCGCGATTCTTGGTACAACCAGCCGGGAACGCCGCACGTTAAAGTTGCGACGTCTTATAATCCGGCAAAAGAGCAATTCTCCGTGACGCTTTCGCAGATGTCGAAGCCGTCTCCTGGATTCGCAACGAAGATTCCTTACCACATTCCAGTCGCGGTCGGATTGATCGCTCGTAATGGCCAAGATCTTCCGCTCCAGCTTTCAGGCGCGGGCCGCTTATCGAATGGCGACGGTCAAACGACGATGGTGCTTCATTTGCGCGAGCCCGAGCAAACGTTCGTGTTCGAAGGTGTGCGAGAAAAGCCGGTGCTCTCGGTTTTGAGAAAGTTCTCTGCACCGGTGCGCGTGGATTTCGATCGTTCGGATGAAGAGCTTGCGTTCTTGATGGCGAACGACTCCGACTCGTTCTCGCGCTGGGAAGCTGCGCAGACTTTAACGATTCGCATGGTGAAAGCTCTCTGCGAAGACATGAAGTCCAATCGTTCGTTGCGCGACCCTGCGCAACTCGTGGCGTGCTTCGGTCCGATCTTGAAAGATGCGGCTATCGACGAAGACTTTAAGGCTTACTTGCTTACTTTGCCGAGCGAACAGTATCTCGCGCAATTCTTTGAAGTCGTGGATGTGGATCATATTCACGCCGCTCGCGAGCATATTCGCAAGGCGATTGCTCGCGCGTACCGTGCGCCAATGACGGCGCTCTTCGACTCGCTGGTCGCGGCTGGCACTGAAGGTCGCGAGCCCGTGAAAACAGGCCAACGTTCATTGCGCTCGCGCTTGCTCGATTACTTGGTCGTCGATGAAGATTCGGCAGGTTTGGATCGCGCGGTCGCGCAACGTCGTAATGCCCGCAACATGACGGATGAAATGGGTGCGCTCTCGGCGCTCTCGAAAGTTCGATCGACGGTTCGCACGGCAGAGCTTCAGGCGTTCTACGCAAAGTGGAAACACGAGCCGCTGGTCATGAACAAGTGGTTGATGATTCAAGCGATCTCGCCGGTTGAAACGGTTCTCGATGATGTTCGCCGTCTTTCGCAAGATCCGATCTTCGATAAGAACAATCCGAATAAAATCTCGGCGTTGTACCGCACGTTCGCGCAAGCGAACGCGATTCACTTCAACGCGAAAAACGGTTCGGGTTATAAGTTCATCGCGGATCAGATCATCGATATCGACACTCGCAACCCGCAGGTGGCGTCTCGTTTGGCGACTTCGTTCTACCAATGGCGCACGCTCGATCAGGCTCGCCAGGAACTTGTTAAGAATGAGCTTAAGCGCATTCTCGCAACCCCTGGGTTGTCGTCGAACGTCTACGAGATCGTCTCGAAATCGCTGGGGCACTGAGCATGTCTATCAACTCAGAAAAAGATCTCGAAGCTCTCCGCAAAATCGGTCGTATCGTTGCGCGGTGTCTGCAGCTCATGCAGTCAAAGCTTGAACCCGGTATGACGACGGCTGAACTTGATGCGATTGGCGGAGAGTTTTTGGCCGCACACGGCGCGCGATCGGCTCCGATTCTCACTTACAATTTCCCAGGTCATACTTGCATTAGCGTTAACGAAGAAGCGGCGCACGGGATTCCGGGCGCGAAGATTTTGAAAGCTGGCGATCTTGTTAACATCGATGTCTCCGCTGAATTAGGCGGATACTTCGCGGATACGGGCGGCTCCGCTATCATTCCGCCAGAATCGAAAATTCATTTGCAGGTTTGTGCGGCCGCAAAGAGAGCACTCGAGCGCGCACTTCTTGAAGCACGTGCGGGTGCTCGCCTCAATCGCATCGGTCACGCGATCGAATCTGAAGCCAAGGCCAATGGCTTTACCGTTATCGAAAATCTAGGAAGTCACGGCGTAGGCCGCGCTCTTCATGAGGAACCAGGTTTTATTCCTGGGTTCTTTGATAAGCGCGATAAACGTGTGTTGAAGGAAAATCAGGTCATCACGATTGAGCCGTTCATTTCGACGGGCGCACGTCACGTCTACGATAACGGCGACGGTTGGACGCTCATCACCGATCCCGGCGTCTTCACCGCCCAGTACGAGCACACGCTCGTCATCACAAAGGACAAACCCCTCATCATGACGTTACCAGCTTAAAGAGAGCCGCGAGTTGCGGTTCGGAGAGTCGTTGAGAATTTCGAAGCCGGAGTGCTGACGAAACTGTTGAACGAGGCGAGTGAGAGATCGCAAACGTTCGGGGCCGATTGAAACGACAAGCGATACGATTCAATATTTCTTTGTTTTTCGAGTCGGTTATACGCGGCGGTTTCTGAACCGTAGACACGGTTCGAGAGCGCTTGAAGATCTGTTGCTCGGTTATAGAGGCGAGAGAATTTAACCGAGTAACCACGGTCGTTTCTCGGATCACAAATCAAGGCATAGACCGAGAGTCGCGCGATCAAAACATTAAAACGTTCAGCGACGAACCGATCGCCAGTCGCAGAAGCAGCAATTGCGCGGTCGATGGCGGAGAAAAAATCCGCGCTTTCAGGGCTGGCATCACCCGGAGTATTTCGCGGCGCTGTTGGATTCGCGGGATTCTCTGCCGGATTCTCCGCGGGGTTTTGTGCAGTCGCCTGATTCGATGGCGAACTTCCCGCACAAGATTGAAGAACCGAAAACGCCGCAAGCAAAAGAAGAGCTTTTCTAATCATAAACTGAAAATCCGCGAAAGCGATGTCGCCGGTCAACGAACCGGTCGAGATGAGTCGAAAGTTTCAAAACTTAGTGACCGCGTTCGAGTTTCATCTCGGCATTTAAGGCCGCGACTTTGTAGGCTTCGGCGAGCGTTGGGTAGTTGAAGACGTTATCGATGAAGAAATCAACCGTGGCTCCAAAGGCCATGGCGACCTGACCGATGTGCACAAGCTCGGTCGCCGATGTTCCGATGACGTGAACGCCCATGATCTGACGCGTGCGCTGATGTACGAGCAACTTCAAGAAACCGAATTCATCATCAAGCATTTTACCGCGCGCCAAGACGACGTATGGCGCTTTACCGACGACGTACTTAATCCCCTTCTTCTGGAGATAAGACTCTTGCACGCCGACCGACGAGATTTCGGGAATCGTGTAGATACCGTAAGGAAACGTATCCGGGAACTGCGCCTTCTCGCCTTTGAATGCGTGATCGACAGCGAGTCGTCCTTGCTCGGCTGATGAAGCCGCCAGCGCCGGCGCCCCGATGATGTCGCCGACCGCGTAAATGTTCGGAACCGCCGTTTGATAATTCGAATTCACGGCGATCAAGCCACGCGAGTCGGCTTTCAAATCGATTGCGGGCAGGTTCAACGCTTCGTGATTTCCAGTGCGGCCGAGGCAGTAAAGAACCGCGTCGAAATTTCGCGATTCGGTTTCACCGTTTGTCGTGAGATCGACCGAAGCTACGAGCTGGCCATTCTTTTTTTCAACCGAAGAAAGGTTTGAAAACTCGGTCGCCAGTTTTAGCTGCACGCCCGATTTTTCGAACTGCTTCATGAGCGCCTCGACGATTTCACGGTCGATCGAACCAAGAAGTTCGGCACGAGAATCAACGAGCGTTACCTTCACGCCCATGCGCGCAAAGATCGATGAGTATTCGCACCCGATCACTCCGGCCCCGAGCACGAGCAATGTTTTAAGCTCTTTCGAAAAGCCGAGAATCGAATCGGAATCGAAAAGAGTTTTGTCGTCGAAATTCAAGTCGCTTGGGCGACGGGGACGTGTGCCGGTCGCGACGATGATAAAATCCGCCTTCGCCCGGTAGGTGCCTTCGAAGTTGCGAACTTCGATCGTGTTCTTGTCAACAAATGAGGCAATTCCTTGAACCGCTTCGACTTTGTTTCTTCTGAAGTGCTCTTCAGTGATCAAGCGTTCTTCTTCGATGACCGCATGGGTTTTATCCATGATGTCGCCGATCGTGAAGTTCGTGTGCCGCGAGCTTAGAGCATGTTCACGAAGTGTTTTTGATGGAATCGTGCCCAAGTGGAGGCAGGCTCCGCCCATTTGATCTTTTTCGATGATCAAAACTTTTTTGCCGTATTTCGAAGCTTGAACGGCCGCGCGGTGACCGCCAGGCCCCGAACCGATCACGATGAGGTCATAGTGGTCGGACTTCGGCTTAAAGCTACAGACGGTCTTCTTTTTCATGAGCCGTCAGCATACCGCATGCGGCGAAGGCGATCAACGATGGGGGCGGTGATACGTGCGAGTCACCATCGGAAGCAGCGTGAAGAAGAGTCCCGCGACTATAGGCCCGATGAAAAGACCGTAAAACCCGATCATATCGAGGGCACCGAAGGCAGCGACGAAGCCGATGAGCGGATGAAGCTGCGCACCACCCTTAAGAACGTACGGCCGAACAACGTTATCCGAGGTC
>Ga0068856_100006122_pt1 | contig 11807 bp, 8 predicted proteins | sample KBSCornC62_FD_66595 | JGI IMG/M metagenome (GOLD analysis project Ga0068856, IMG submission 66595) | Corn rhizosphere microbial communities from Kellogg Biological Station, Michigan, USA - KBS Corn C6-2 | ecosystem: Host-associated > Plants > Roots > Rhizosphere > Soil ...
TTGAAGGTGTTGCCATCCGACGTCGCCTTGCAACGCGATCGGATGGAGCGCTTTATTCGCGAAGCGAAAGCGGCGGCCGCTCTCAACCATCCCAACATCGCCCATGTGTATGAAATCGGCGAGACCGACGGCACGCACGCCGATTACGCAGATACGATCGTGGTTCGACAATCATCCACCAACACCCGTAACACGAGGCCATTCCAATGATCAAAACTCCACGACTCCCGCGCCCGAAGACCATACGATTCCTCTTCTTTGCACCTGCGCTACTGCTCCTCTGCCAACACACACTTCTCGCACAAGACAAGGCTGCGAAGATTCAGGAAGTGCTCACACTCGCGCACAAGTACCGGCAGTTCAACGGGACTGCACTCGTCGCTGAGAATGGGAAAGTGATCTACAAGGGTGCGTTTGGCATGGCGAATATGGAGTGGGAGATTCCGAATACGCCAGACACGAAGTTTCGGTTGGGATCGATTACCAAGCAGTTCACGGCGACGCTGATCATGCAGCTTGTCGAACAAGGAAAGATCAAACTCGACGGCAAGCTCTCCGACTACTTACCCGACTACAGAAAAGACGTCGGAGAAAAGGTAACCATTCATCATCTGCTTACACACACCTCGGGCATTCCGAGTTACACCGGTTTGCCAAAATTCTTCGAGGACGTAAGTCGGAATCCTTATAAGGTCGATGAGTTTGTAAAGAAGTATGCGAGTGGTGATCTGCAGTTTGAGCCAGGATCAAAGTTCGCTTACAACAACTCCGGTTACTTCCTGCTCGGTGCAATCATCGAGAAGGTCACAGGCAAACCGTACGAACAAGTGTTGAAGGAGAACATTTTTGATCCAGTTGGGATGAAGAATACCGGCTACGATCACTACGACACTATCCTGCAGAAACGCGCCGCGGGTTACTCCAAGACGCCCGATGGTTACACCAATGCGCCTTACCTCGACATGTCGATCCCTTATGCCGCCGGTTCGATGTATTCGACTGTCGAAGATTTGTATCTCTGGGACCAGGCGCTCTACACGGACAAGCTCATCTCCGCGAAATCGAAAGAGCTTATGTACACGCCGTTTCTTGAGAAGTATGCGTATGGATGGACGGTGGCTGATGCGACATTCAAACAGAATGATCAGCCGGTATCAGAAATTGCGCACGGTGGGGGAATCAATGGATTCTCCACAATCATTGCTCGCTTCCCGAAAGAAAAGAATTTGATCGTGCTCCTCGACAATACGGCTCAGCCAATGGGCCCACTGAGTGAAAAGATCGCAAGGATTCTTTACACACAGCCATATGAATTACCAAAGATGTCGATTGTCGCCATCCTGGATAAGACAATTAAGGACAAAGGGATTGAGGCAGGTGTTGCTCAGTATCGTGAGCTGAAACTGAAAGACTCAGGCACGTACGATTTCGGAGAACAGGAACTGAATCAGCTCGGATACCTTTTGCTGCGATCGGGCAAACTCAAAGAGGCAGTTGAGATTTTCAAGCTCAATGTCGAGGCGTATCCGAAGTCGGCGAATCCGTACGACAGCCTCGGTGAAGCGTACCTGAATCTCAATCAAAAAGATTTGGCGATTGCGAACTACAAGAAGTCGCTCGAGCTGAATCCTGGGAATACGAATGCGGTTGAAGTATTGAAGAAACTGGAGCGGCCTCCACAGTAAAGACTAGCCACAGATTTCACGATACACAGATCAGATACGCCGAGAAAGAGGGAGAGAGGTTGCGTGCCGGCGGCAAAGTACGCTCGCTCTTCTCACCACCGCCGGCACCGCTGTTCTCATTAGTGAGCTGCGTGCTGATCGACAACCGAGCAGAGGAAATAGAATCCAGTGTCAAGCTCGATCGCTACTGGTGAACCATCTGGAAGTTTTAAACCCAGCAAGCCATCAACAGCTGCTTCAGATTTTGTCGGGATCTGACCGGCATAAGCCGCGCTGACCGCAGCGTCATGTGCGTCATCTGCCGGCAAGCCCAAAACCCACGTATAGGCGGGTAGGACCAGGTTGACATGCCACAGTGGACTGTATTCTCCATGACCAGGAAGCGCGGGCATCGAATCGAGGACATGGTCATGAAAGTCCGTAAAATCAATACCATTCCCTTCGTGGTCGCATGGGTCGCATTGCGGCGGCGCCAGGCCAAGCGCTTGCCAGTTGGTGGGATAGACCACCAAATAAAAGTCAGCTTGAGCCTCTAATGGCGCATGGTTCGGAATATCAATCGCGTTGATGGTAACCGTCTGCCCATCGACGTAAGCTGGCTCATAACCTGGTTGACCTTGCGCGTAAACCCTGCCGAGCATGATGAGGCTTACCATCACCAGGAACACCAAAAATTGAAGGGTCTTTTTGGTTGCATCTCTCATCGTTATGCCTCCCTTTACACTGGACTAAACCGGTGTTTCAAATGGTCTTTCACTTGACTAAGCGAAAAGCACGATGAGATCTGGTCATCGCTAGTGAATAATTAATGCCGGGGCTCGCAGTGTGTTAGATTTGGACCCCAAAAAACTCGACGGGCACGGCAGTTATGGCGGCTTCACAACATGAAGTAACTGAGTTGCTGCGACAATGGCGAAACGGCGACAAAGAAGCGCTCCATAAGCTGACTCCGCTGGTTTACGAGGAGCTGCATCGCCTGGCACATCAATACATCAGACGTGAAAGACCCGGTCACACTCTGCAAACTACCGCTTTAGTGAATGAAGCGTATCTTCGTTTGGTCGAACAGAAGGATGTCGAATGGCAAAGCCGCGCTCATTTCTTCGCTGTGTCGGCTCAGGTGATGCGACACATCCTTGTTGACTATGCGCGGCAACATGCTTCCGCGAAACGTGGAGGCAAGGTCGAGAGAGTAACGCTCGACGATAAAGCAACAGTCTCGCGGAAGCGCGCCTCCGAACTCGTGGCTCTTGATGAAGCCATGCAAGCGCTCGAGGAAATCCATCCCCGTCGGAGCCAAGTCGTCGAGTTGCGCTACTTCGGTGGGTTGAATAACAAGGAAGCGTCGGAAGTGCTGAAAGTTTCAGAAGCGACGATCGAGCGCGACTGGCGCTTTGCGAAGGCGTGGCTCTATCGAGAGCTCAGTAGCAGCGACAGTAATTCAGGATGAACAAGCAACGCTTACAGAAGATTGATGAACTTTTTCAGTCAGCGCTAGACCTCGCGCCGGAGCGGAGAGCCGACTTTCTTGATGCTCAGTGCGATGGAGATCTTGAATTGCGGGCGGAGGTGGAATCGCTGCTTTCGGCTCACCGAGAAGCAGGAGACTTTATTGAAGATTCGGCATCAGATGTGGCGGCCGAGTTATTACAAAACAATCCGCGCCGCAGTCCAACTCAAGTGGGGCAATACAAGATCGAAAAGCTTCTGGCTGTTGGCGGGATGGGCGAGGTCTACCAAGCCACGGACCGACTGGGCCGGCGCGTTGCCTTGAAATTGCTGGCCTCACGACTTTATACGGAACCGCAACATGTTGCGCGCTTTCTGCAGGAAGCACAGACACTCCTTGCATTGAATCACCCCAACATCGTCACCCTCTATGACATCGGCGAAGCGGACGGGATTCATTACATCGCCAGCGAACTGATAGAAGGCGAGAATCTGCGCCAACATTTTGAATCGACAGATTTGACGCTGACTGCAGTGCTGGAAATTGTGATTCAAGTCGCCACTGCTTTGGCGGCCGCTCACGAAAAAGGAATCGTGCACCGCGACATCAAGCCTGAGAACGTAATGATTCGTCGCGATGGCTTTGTCAAAGTCCTGGATTTCGGCATCGCGAAATTGACGGAAAGCTTTGCGCAACCCGTCAGCACGGAAGCACCCACCAGACCAAAGGTTGATACGGCGGAAGGACTGGTGATCGGCACCGCCACCTACATGTCGCCAGAGCAAGTGCGCGGAGTGGCAGTCGACGCGCGCACGGACATTTGGAGTTGCGGCGCGACGCTTTACGAGATGCTCACGGCCAAAGTCCCCTTCGCCGGCAGCACGGCGGCCGAAGTAGTCGCGCAGATCCTCGATCGTGAGCCGGCGCCCTTAGCTCGGTTCATGACGGACCCACCGCCAGAACTGCAGCGCATCATCAACAAGGCGTTGATGAAGAATCGTGAGGAGCGATATCAGACGATTAAGGATCTCCTTCTGGATTTGAAGGCCTTGAAGCAGGACCTGGAATTTACGGCGAAGCTGAAACGTTCTGGCTCCTTCAGCGAAGTCACTGCAACAGAGCAGCTACCGAAAACTAAAACAACGTCGGGTGAGAATGTTAATACGAACGCGTCGTGGGGCAAGTTTGTCGACTCAAGACGCGCCGGTCTTTTGATAATCGCCATCCTCGCAACTGTCGGAGTGGCCGCATTTGTTTTGATGTGGCGATCCAGACAGACGCGCGCGACGAGTGAACCGGAAATCAGATCGCTAGCCGTCTTGCCACTCAAGTCGCTGGACGCAGGGGAAAATTATCTGGGACTCGGCATCGCCGATGCTGTGATTCGTAGGGTTAGCCAAACGGGTCAGTTAATCGTACGTCCGACGAGTGCGGTTCGTCATTATCTCAACGAAGACACTGATGCGTTGACAGCCGCACGCCAGTTAAGCGCCGACGCAGTACTGGATGGCAATGTGCAGCACGCCGGTCAGCGCTTGCGGGTTAGCGTAAATCTGCTGCGCGTCAGGGACGGCGCATCTTTGTGGACTAATAACTTCGATATGCAGATGACTGATATCTTCACCATCCAGGACACGGTGGCCCAACAGGTTGCTTCTCACTTGCAACTACAACTTGACCCATCGCAGCAGGCGCAACTAATGAAGCGTTACACGTCGAACCCAGTCGCTTACGAGTTTTATCTGAAGGGTGTATACCGCTTAGACCAGCGAATGTTTCAAGGTAGTGCGGAGCATGAAGCGACTATTGATTTCTTCAAAAAGGCCATTGAAGCCGATCCAAACTTCGCGCTGGCGTGCGCGCAACTCGCTTACACGTACGCGCTGGTAGCCGTCTTTGACGAGCCCACGGAGCCAACCTGGGCGGCGCACGCCAGGGAAGAAATCAATCGAGCACAGATGCTCGACCCGCAATTGGCGGAGACTCATTTGGCAAGCTCTCAAATGCTGTTCAGCGAGTATGAAGGTTATCAGGGTGAAGCAGCTATTCGTGAGCTGCTTTCAGCGCAGCAACTCAACCCGAACATCGGTCACGGTGAGTTAGGATACCTCTACATACACCTTGGACTTGAGGACTTGGCCCAGCGTGAACTCGAACACGCGCTTGAAATCGATCCAACGAGCGAGTTTGCGAAAGGTCAGACTCTCAATCTCTATGAGCAGGGCGCCAGATATGATGAATGGTTCGCTGCTCATGAGAAGTTTTTTCCCAACGAGCACGGTACGCCTTTCGAAGCCTGGTATTTCATGGGCAAAGGCCGCTTGGAGGAGGCGCAAAAGGCAATCGATGAGGCGCAAAAGGCGATTGCCGAAAGAGGAGCGAAAAATGACGACATTGCTTTGCATCCCAAACGAGCTTTGCTTTTTGCGTTGAAGGGAGACTTCCGCGCGGCTGAAGCCGAGATTCCGGTCATCCTCAGCCAACATCCTGCCAAAGACCCTTTTTATCATCATGCCACGTACGATATTGCCTGCATCTACGCTTTGGAAGGCAAGAGTAATGAAGCGGTTAAATGGTTAAGAGAGACGGCGGCTTCCGGTTTTCAACCTTATCCCCTCTTCGAGCGTGATGCTTATTTGAACCGGATCAGACAGGCGCCCGCATTCATACAGTTCATGGCAGAGATGAAAGTTCAGAATGAAAGATACAGGCGCGAGTTCGGTGGTGCGGTGCAATGAGGAACAGCTTCGCTTTCGCGGGTACCTCCTGAACGGACATCGCCCGGCTATAAGCATTCGACTCCCAGCGGAGTGTGCGTCACTCCTTCCAGTGTACAGTGGTCCAGGACTGCGGATCGAAAAGTTTTGGATCTAATGTCACATCACCGCGAATCTCCGAATATTTTTCTGTGGTAACAACCTTGCCGTCCACCATGAAGATCACTTCAGGGGCCATCCAACCACCGCCAAGTTTGTGATACTTGTTGAATTGGCTCTCCTGCGTCTCCTTGCCATCCTTACCCCCGGGACTAAGCATTCTGACGAAGTAAAGATTCTCTTGATCGATCCAGAACTGCGGGGAGTGCAAGTCTCCCGCTTTTGCGCCAACAACATATACCGCTCTTCCCTGCCACGTATCTTCCCTGAATTGGGAAAGATCAAACTTCAGCGCCTGCAATTTCGCAGTCACCTCGCTTGCTGGCGAGCGATAGATGTCGAATCCAAGAATCAGAAGTGGATGCTCGAAGGGCCGCGTGGTATCGACCTTGCCATCTTTGAATACAAAAATTTTTCCATCCGTAAAGAGGATGCCGTTGCCAGCACTTGTTGGCGTGAAGTCGATACGCAGACTACCTGGTACCGACATCGCCTCGTACCAGGTTTCGACCTTGGAGGTTCCATCAGGTTGAAAGTTTGTTGTCTGCTGCACGAAGGTGGCGGTTTTGTACCACGACTTTCCGTACTTGTTCTGCATGGCCGCGATGAGTTCATTCGTATTCGAAATTTTCGCAGGCGACGTGGTTAGCATTGGCAGCAGAAAAATCGCCAGTATCAAAAGGAAATATCTCACGTTGTCCTCGCTTTTACTTGGAATCAGTCAGTACGGCCTCGCAGTACCGGGTGGGTGCGAAGCCAGATTTTGACGAGTGATTTCAAAGGCTTCGCACGTACCCGCTACCGCATGGTACTAACTGTTTCCAAGTCTGTCTCATTCTTCTTGAAAACCATCACACCGAAATCCCCATTTTGTTTAGCACGCTGTGACAAAGCGGTGGCAGGCCACCGCACTCCAAAGGATCACTTCGCCTTCTTGCACCACGGAAATCCGAACTTCAACTCAACTCCAAACAAGTTCGTTGTCGCTTGTATCTCAACTGGTGCAGTTGTGATGTCGGTCATTTGCGATTTCGACTGTTGAATGAGTCGGTCCAGCTTCGGGCAGTTTTCAAATTTTCCTACGTATGTATACATACTACCAGCCAGAGACCCGCGGGATCCTTTCAGAACCTTAATTGAGAACCGACCCTTTCCATCTGTTTTGACCCTGGCATCGTTTTCATCTTCACTATCATCGTCAACACGGTCTGGTTGTTTCTTTACTGACTTGAATTCTACAAATTCATCAACCACAGGTTTTCCGTCTGAGTAGAGCATCACTCCTTCAATAGTGACTGTTTCTTTCGCGATGGGTGGATAGATTTCCAGGTTCTCGACAATATCGCCAAGACCGATGTTGAATACGGTTGCCTCTTCGCGTTTAGTTACCTTCGGATAATAAAACGCTCCAAATGGCTCAGTGCTCGTTATCTTGCCATCATCGTTCACTATCAAAACGTAGCTGCCTGGCGGAATCTCATCCATCTGAAAGGCGCCATCCTCGTCAGTACAGTCCCCCAGATACGGTCCCTTGGTGCCGTCTGAAGGAATCAGATGGAGGCAAACGTCTTTCATTGGTTGCCCCAGGGGATCATAGACATGCCCACGCACAACGTTTTCGATGTCAAATATAATGTCGAGGCCGGCGTGCTTTTTGGCTTCGAGTAGGATTGGAATCTTTGTCAACGATCCTTCCTTTGCATTTCGATCGATGCTGGGCGAATAGCCCAACCAGAATTTACTGACCTTCCATCCTTTGGGAACTTCCGGCTCCACGAAGTAATGTCCGGGAGGCAGGTCATAGATTTCGTAGACGCCATTATCGTCAGTCTTAAGCTCATAGGTGCGCTTAGCCCCAACGATGCGAACCTTGCGACCAGACACGCTCTCGCCGGCATCATGACGGAATTGCAGAGTTCCCGAGATACGTGTTTTGTCTTTCACCTTCGTTAGGTTTCTGAGGTAGAGCAAATCGTCGCCAGCATCATCTACCTGTGAAGATCGTCCGCACGTTCCAGCAACCCAAACAGACGAGTCTTCGAAGCGCTTGAGATAAAACAAGAACTTCATTCCGACGTTCTTTTCATTAAAGGTCCAAATGCAATCAGCACCACCGCCCTGACCAAAAACCATTTCAGCGCCGACCTTTAGTGTCCCCTTAAATACTTCCTCTACGCGCATGGTGGTCGACTTGACACCGTCAACATAGTTTTCACCGTTGGACATTTGACCTGGCGGGGCAGTCTTTTCGGGTTCAGCCTTTTCAACTGAAGCGACACTGACGGTGACAACGACATCAGCCCAATTGTAAGAATCGAGCACCGTCCCGGAAGGACCGCAAGAACAAGCAACGGCGGTTCGTAGCCCAAGTAGGAAGACAAAAATGAAGAGTGAGCATTGTTTTAAATGTCGGGGTAGCATGAGCATTCTCTTTTTGGACCGGCGAGATTTTGGGATAGACGATGGTTAGACACCAAGACGGGCGTTTGGGTTCGCCTTTTAGCAGTTCGTAGTGCGCAACTCCCCAACTCTAAGCGTAGAATATCTATAATTCAGAGCCGCGAACGAAGCGACCGTAGATCCACACTGATTGAAGGTTAGCCCACTCGCTTCGCTCACCGTTCTGATTTGGACACACGCGTGGACTCAAATCCCCGGGGACTTTTTGGTTACTCTGGTGTCTAACGTCAAATGAAGCTGCTACCTGTCTTGATTCTCACGCTGGTGCTCGGCAGTTGTGTTCGACCAGGTGATCATTCAGTCTCTGAAAATTGCTCCTGGACTGAAGCGGATCATCGTACCTTAAACCTTCAGAACTCCGGTGATCGTCATCACCTGCGCGATGATGCTGTCACAGCCGAAGACGTAGCCATCCGTTGGGCTGATCAACGCTTCCCTCATCAATCGCAATATGAGACACGGCGTGATGAGTGTATGGAGTCTCTCTTTAATGGAGTCGCGCGCCAGCATGCTGTAGACGTGGCTCTCGTTCGTCAGTATTCACACGAGCGAGACGTCCTGGCCGACTTAGCCGCGATTCTATCTTTTGCCTTATTTTTTATAGCAGCTCGTATTACCTGGTTAGTAGAATTCGTCGGAGATTTGACGTAGACGAACCCGTAAGCTTCTGGATCATGACGGCGGTCATGTCGTTTGGCACGAGTTTGGTTGGATTGTTCGCTGGGATTCTTTGGTCTATCGTTTTTGAAACGTATCGACTTAATAGCCTCCACCTGAGCTACCGCATGAACCGCATACCGTCCAGAAAATACTGGTTTGTATTTTTGCTTTGCGGTGTCCTGGTTTTTTGGTTGATCGCGCTGCTTCGGTCACGGTTATCATCGAAGCCTGGAGTGATCATTTAAATGTCAGCGACCACCTCGCATTGTCGTCACTTCTGTGTTCGTGTTGTTTCGACATGTCGCCCACGAAAAACCATTAAAATGGTTCTGGATTCTAGATGATGATGCCTAACCCCAACCTAAAGGTTGGGGAGAATGAGATAAAAAACTGGTGAGGTAAAGTCGTCCGAGTTCCGAGGTGGTATTGACCGCATGGTATTCAACCATCACTGAGCAACGGGCAGACGGAACGCGGCCATCTCGTGATCGTTGCGAACCAGCACGACATCTCCAACCAGCACCGGATGGTTCCAGGTTTTGCCTTCGAGCACCGGGAAGCGCGCGAGCTCAGTGAATTGATCGGGCACCGCCTTCACCAACACCAGCTCCCCTTTCTCCGATAGCACCAGCAGTAGATCCTGATCTGGAAGGAGTAAGAGTTGACCGAAGCCGTGCTGTGGGCTTTTCCAGGTGCGCTTTCCATCCTTGAGGTCGATGCACGTCAAAGTGCCGTAGTCGAAACCGTAGGCATGGCCTTTGTGGATGACGAAATCAGTGAAGTTAGCGTTGAGATCCTCCGAGGTCCAACGTTCTTCACTCGTCCATTCGCTCGATGCGTGCTTCACGGCGATCAGGCGCGTGCCGTTTCCACCCATTCCGTCGCCGACGCTGATCATAAGTTGCCCATCACCAGCCACGGCCGGCTGCATAATCCGCGTTTCAGACGGCCACGAGTGAGTCCAAAGTAGCTTGCCATCTGTGAGTCCGACACTGGTCGCGCCGGTTGAAGTCATCAACACGATCTGCTGGACTCCATCGATCGTTACAAGCTCTGGTGAGCTGTAGCTATCGCCGCTGTGCGGACCGAACCAGCGCGGCTTGCCAGTGGCGACGTCATAAGCAGCCAGGTTACCGGAAGCACTGACAATTACAAGATCGCCGACTACCAATGGCGAGCTGGCGATACCCCAGCCGGGAACTTTCGCACCGGTGTCAGACACCGCATTACGCGACCACACTACGGCGCCATTACGATCGTCGAGCGCGTTCAGGATTCCGGTTGCTCCTAGTGCATAAACGCGACCGTTGCTGAGCGTGGGCGTTGCGCGCGGACCGGGACCGCCAATCGATTCCCAGAACCGAGCCGCATCGCTATGTCTCCATACCGGTTTGCCTGTACTCAATTCATAGCAGGCTACGATCTCGTCGTTACCACGCTGCTCCTGTGTATAGAGGCGGCCGGCATGAACCGCAAACGATGACCAGCCTGGGCCAACGGGCTGGCGCCAAAGTTCGATCGGTCGTGATGTCGACCAATCAGTTTTTAGCTGCACACCGTGAACCGCACTGTCGCGCTGGGGTCCTCGAAAGCCAGGCCATTCGGCTTGCGTTTTGTCTGTTGTGACAGGAACCGATGGCGACGCTAGATTTTCATTACCGCCCTGGGCCAGGAGTCGCTGCTCCGGAGTTTTCGACCAGCGCCAGTGGAAATCTTGTTTGAAATCCCCGGTAGCACCACCGGTTCGAACCAGCATAAATAATCCGCAACCAACCACGATCGCCGCAGCTATCACGGCGCGGCGCGGCCCTGCCGCAAGCCGGCGACTGAGCGCTGCCGATCCAACAAGCGCAAGACTCATAACCGGGATCGCAAGGACGAAAAGCAAAAACCCAAAACTGCCCGTTGCAATCGATACGTGGACAATGCGCTTTGTCCCGATCACCGCGAGGACGATCAGGATGAGCGCGCCGAAACGCTCGTACCACGGCGCACGACTGAAGATTAACCACCACAAGGCGATCGCCAACGCACAGATGGCGGTAACTGCCATTGCGAAGAGAATTTTCTGGGGTAGAAAGAAAGGGATGACCAACCAAGCGAACCATTGCACCAGGACTAGAACGATGCCGGGCCACACTCGGAGGGGTTTGCGTGGGTTGAGCGCGGTGGTGTTCATATCAGCACTGGTACGTTCCTGATGCAGGGTTTGTTTCGTCGTCCTGGGACCGCAGGCGTCCCCGCCTGCCCGCATCCAGCGTAACCAACCCGGATAAAATTTGAGTTGGTTCTTTTCGACGCGGGCAGGCGGGGACGCCTGCGGTCCCAGGACTACGATTCACTTTTGATAATCCAGGCGCCAGGTTTACCGCCGCGCTCGCGGAACCAGGCACTGCTAAAAGGCCAATCGCTTGGCTTCGCGCAGAGTCTCGCCTTAACCGGATTGTTCTCAATATAGCGAAGAGCCCTAAAGAAATGTTCTTCATTGCGAATTTCGCGATCGTAATACTCTGCCATCCAAAACGAACCTTTGCGTTGAAGTAGTTTGTTCGCCTCATGAGCGGTGAACGACTTATGTGCTTGCATGATTGTTTCAAGATCGGTGTTTTCGAAACGAGTCATCAGCGAGTGCTCATGATTAGGCATTACGCACCAGGCGAACAGGGTGTAACGGAC